>ERZ1673962.770-NODE-770-length-19305-cov-13.847325_pt1 | contig 19305 bp, 18 predicted proteins | sample MGYA00580188_ERZ1673962 | MGnify/ENA primary metagenome ERZ1673962 (study PRJEB41334, sample SAMN05608104) | rock metagenome | biome: terrestrial subsurface; feature: shale formation; material: shale | place: USA: Pennsylvania ... | reverse complement strand
TCATCTTCGCCTGGACGCCGCCGCACTTCTGGGCGCTGGCCATCCACCGCAAGGATGAGTACGCCAAGGTCAACGTGCCGATGCTGCCAGTGACCCACGGCGAGCACTACACCAAAGTGCATATCCTCCTGTACACCGCGATGCTGCTGGCCGTGAGCGTCATGCCTTTCGCCATTCACATGAGCGGCCCGCTGTACCTGGCTGCGGCCGTGCTGCTGGGCGCGCGCTTCCTGTTCTGGGCCGTGGTGCTCTATCGCGACAGCCGCCCGCATGCCGCCATCAAGACCTTCAAATTCAGCATCTGGTACCTGTTTGCGCTGTTCATCGCCTTGCTGGTTGATCATTATCTGCCGCTGACCTTCTAAGCCGGCCGCCAAGGACCTTCATGACACGCATCCAGAAAACCGTAATTGTTCTAGTGGCGCTGGTTGCGCTGGTCATTGGCCTGACGGTCTACAAGGTGCTCAATACCGAGCAGCAACTCGATACCGCCGACCTGCTCGATGCGGGCATCGTCATGCTGCCTCAGGGCCGCGATGTGCCCAACCTGACGCTGACCAATCAGGACGGCGAGCCGGTATCCATGGAGCAGCTGGAGGGACGTTGGAACCTGTTGTTTTTCGGCTACACCTTCTGCCCGGACATCTGCCCCGCGACGCTCGCGGAACTGCGGCAGCTGCGCACTAAACTGCCGGAAGACGCGAAACAGCGGATGCAACCGGTTCTGGTCAGCGTCGATCCCGAGCGAGACACGCCGGAACAGCTGAAGAAGTACCTGGAATACTTCGGCGCCGGCTTCATCGGCCTTACCGGCTCGCTGGACGATATTCAAGAGCTGGCCAATGCCGTCGGCGTGCCCTTCATCCCGGCCGACACCTCGAAAGAAGACTACACCGTCGACCACGGCGGAAATCTCGCCCTGATCGGCCCCGACGGTCGACTGCGCGGCTTCGTCCGCGGGCCGCTGCGTACCGAGAAGCTGGCTGAGCAGCTGCCGGCCGTGCTTGCACTGGAGTAACGGTTAACCTCGGCTCAGCAGCGGTTAAAGCACCACCCTGGTCTGCGGGTGCTAGAAACAAGAAGGCCCGCACGTGGCGGGCCTGTCTCAAGTGCAACGGGGCGACGCTGTACGCCGCTCCTCCTGCCGTCGCGCTTAGAACGCCGGTACGACGGCGCCCTGGTACTTCTCATTGATGAACTGCTTCACCTCTTCGCTGTGCAGCGCTTCAATCAGCTTCTGCATGGCGGCGCTGTCCTTGTTGTCGGGACGGGCGACCAGGATATTCACGTACGGCGAGTCGTTGCCTTCGATGAACAGGGCGTCTTCGGTGGGGTTCAGCTTGGCTTCCAGGGCGTAGTTAGTGTTGATCAGCGCCAGGTCGACCTGGGTCAGCACGCGCGGCAGGGTGGCGGCTTCCAGCTCACGAATCTTGATGTCCTTCGGATTTTCGGCGATGTCTTTTGGCGTGGCGGTGATGCCGGCCCCGTCCTTCAGCGTGATCACACCGGCCTTCTGCAGCAGCAGCAGGGCGCGGCCGCCATTGGTCGCGTCGTTGGGGATCACCACGGTCGCGCCATTGGGCAGCTCGTCCAGCGACTTGTGCTTGCTCGAGTAAGCGCCGAAGGGTTCGATGTGCACGCCAGCCACGCTGACCAGTTCGGTGCCCTTGCCCTTGTTGAACTCGTCCAGGTACGGCTGGTGCTGGAAGAAGTTGGCGTCCAGGCGTTTTTCGGCGACCTGGATGTTCGGCTGCACGTAGTCAGTGAAGACTTTCACCTTCAGGTCGACGCCCTGTTCGGCCAGCTGGGGTTTGATGAATTCCAGAATCTCCGCGTGCGGGACGGCAGTGGCAGCGACGTTCAGTTCGTCGGCGGCTTGGGCGGAGAAAGCCGCGACAGCGGCAAAGGCGGCAAGCAGTTTTTTCATGGAGGGCTCCTTGTGGGTTCCTGTATCGGTGCCGGTTAGGCAGTTATTTTCTTGAAAAATGCGTTACCAACTTGTCACCGACGCTCTGCAGTACCTGAACCAGGACCAGCAGCAGCACCACGGTGACGACCATGACGTCGGTCTGGAAACGTTGATAGCCGAAGCGGATGGCCAAGTCGCCGAGCCCGCCTGCACCCACCACGCCAGCCATGGCGGTGTAGGAAACCAGTGTGATGGCGGTGACGGTTACGGCAGCAATGATGCCTGGGCGAGCCTCGGGCAGCAGGGCATTGAAGATGATCTGCCGGGTGGTGGCCCCCATCGCCTGAGTGGCCTCGATGATGCCGCGGTCGACTTCGCGCAGCGCGGTTTCCACCAGTCGCGCAAAGAACGGCGCGGCACCCACCACCAGTGGCGGAATCGCCCCCGCCACGCCCAGCGAGGTGCCAGTGACCAGCACCGTGAAGGGAATCATCACGATCAGCAGGATGATGAACGGCAACGAGCGCAGCACGTTCACCACGAAGGACAGAAAGCTGTACAACGGGCCATTCTCGAACAGTTGGCGCGGGCCGGTGAGGAACAGCAGCACGCCCAGCGGCAGGCCGAGGATGATGGTGAACAGCAGCGACCCGCCGAGCATCAGCAGGGTGTCCAGGGTCGCCAGCCAGATTTCGTACCAGTCGACATTCCCCAACAAAGAGCTAAACAAGGCGTCCATCAGCGCAGCACCTCCACATGCACGTCAGCTGCATCCAGCTGGGCCAGGGCAGCACCCATGTCGCCCCCCACCAGCGCCAGGGTCAGCTGGCCGTAGGGGGTGTCTTTGATGCGGTCGATGCGTCCCGAGAGAATGCTGAAATCCACACCGGTCTCCCGGGCGACGGTGCCGAGCAGCGGCTTGTAGGTGGCTTCACCCTGGAAGGTCAGGCGCAGAATCCGGCCGGGGACATGGGCAAAATCATCGTGCTGCTCGCCTTCGTCGACTGCTTCGTCTTCAAGGACGAAACGTTGCGTGGTCGGATGCTTCGGGTGCAGGAATACCTCGGTGACCGGCCCCTGTTCGACAATCTCACCGCCATCCATCACCGCGACGCGGTCACAGACACGGCGGATCACATCCATCTCGTGAGTAATCAACACGATGGTCAATTTCAGCTCGGCATTGATCTCGGCGAGCAGCTGTAGCACCGAGGCAGTGGTCTGCGGGTCGAGCGCGCTGGTGGCTTCGTCGCAGAGCAGAATGTCCGGCTCGGTCGCCAGCGCGCGGGCGATACCGACGCGCTGTTTCTGGCCGCCGGACAACTGCGCCGGGTACTTGCGCGCCTGATCTTTCAGGCCGACGCGGTCGAGCAGGGCGGCGACCCGGCTGTCGATCTCGCTGCGTGAGTGGTTACCCGCCAGGCGCAGCGGCATGGCGACGTTATCGGCGACGGTCTTGGACATCAGCAGGTTGAAGTGCTGGAAGATCATCCCGACCCGCTGACGGAAGCGGCGCAGGCCGTTGGCGTCGAGCGCCGTGACGTCTTCTCCGTTAACCAGGATGCGGCCACCGGAGGGGTCTTCCAGACGGTTGATCAGGCGCAGCAAGGTGCTCTTGCCTGCACCGGAATGGCCAATCAGGCCAAACACTTCGCCTGCACCGATGGTCAGTTCGGTCGGCTTGAGCGCAGGCACTTCTCGAGCAGTGCCCCGGCCGGCAACCCGATAGGTTTTGTGGACTTGCTGAAATTCGATCACGGGCGAACCTTGTGGGTGCGGTCGTATGTGCCTGGATGGTGGCGAAAGGCGTGCATTCTACGCATTTGCAGCGGGCGGGCGTAGCGAACTGCGGTGATTGAGACAAGCCATCGCCTCTATAGTCTGAGCAAATCGTCGCAGCTCGCAACCTTGAGCGGCTTTATCGGGTCACTAACTGGTACGCCGTGAATTGATCAAGTGTTGGGCCGCATGGCCCGATTTCTTCGCGGTTCAGCACACCCGCTCAACCGAGGCCCATGATGACGGACAACAAAGATCCTAAGAACAGCGAGCTCGCCGGTACCGACACTGTCGATCGCAAGAACCACAACGCCAAGCTCGATCAGCTCGAAACCTTTCGTTCCGATGCCACGGGCGAGGCCCTGAGCACGAACCAGGGCGTCAAGATCGCTGATAACCAGAACACGCTGAGGGCAGGCGAACGGGGACCCTCGCTGCTCGAAGACTTCATCATGCGCGAGAAGCTGACCCATTTCGATCACGAGCGCATCCCCGAGCGCATCGTCCACGCCCGCGGCTCGGCTGCCCATGGCGTGTTCGTCAGCTATGACGACCACAGCGCGCTGACTAAGGCTTCATTCCTCGCCGGCAAGGGCAAGGAAACCCCGGTATTCGTGCGTTTCTCCACGGTGCAGGGCTCGCGTGGCTCGGCCGATACAGTGCGTGACGTGCGCGGTTTCGCCACCAAGTTCTACACCGACGAAGGCATCTTCGACCTGGTCGGCAATAACATGCCGGTGTTCTTCATTCAGGACGCGATCAAGTTTCCCGACTTCGTGCATGCGGTCAAACCCGAGCCGCACAATGAGATCCCACAGGGCCAGTCGGCCCATGACAGCTTCTGGGACTTCGTTTCACTGACCCCCGAGTCGGCGCACATGGTCATCTGGGCCATGTCCGACCGCGGCATCCCGCGTAGCCTGCGTGCCATGGAAGGATTCGGCGTGCACACCTTCCGCCTGATCAATGCCGAGGGCGTGAGCCGCTTCGTCAAATTCCACTGGAAGCCAGTAGCTGGCGCCTTCTCCCTGGTCTGGGACGAGACGCTGAAGCTCGCCGGCAAGGACCCGGACTTCAACCGCCGCGATCTTTGGGAATCCATCGAGATGGGCGACTATTTCGAGTGGGAGCTGGGCGTGCAGGTGGTGGAAGAGGCCGACGAGCACAAGTTCGGCAAGATGACCCTCAACCGCAACCCGGACAACTTCTTCGCCGAAACCGAGCAGGCCGCCTTCCACATCGGCCACATCGTGCCCGGCATCGATTTCACCAACGATCCGCTGCTGCAGGGCCGGCTGTTTTCCTACACCGATACCCAATTGCTGCGTCTGGGCGGGCCGAACTTCCACGAACTGCCGATCAACCGCTCGATTGCGCCGGTACACAACAACCAGCGTGATGCGTTTCACCGGCAGACCATCAACAAGGGCCGCGCTAACTACGAGCCTAACTCCATCGACAGCGGCTGGCCTAAAGAAACCCCGCCAGCAGCCAGCGGCGGCGGGTTCGAGAGCTATCCGGAGCGCATGGAAGGCCATAAGGTTCGGGCACGCAGCCCTTCGTTCGGCGATCACTTCTCCCAGGCGACCTTGTTCTGGAACAGCATGAGCGCCCCGGAGAAGGAGCACATCATCGGCGCCTACAGCTTCGAGTTGGGCAAGGTCGAGCGCGTCTTCATCCGCGAGCGTCAGGTCAACGAGATCCTGGCCAATATCGATCTGGAACTGGCGCGCCGGGTTGCTGAAAACATCGGGGTGACACCGCCGACGGCGCCGACCATCAGCCTCAAGCAGCCGAACCCGGCCAGCTCTCCTGCGCTGAGCCTGATGAATCACCTATCCGGCAACATCAAGTCGCGCAAAGTGGCCATCCTTATCGCCAACGGCGTGGACGGTAAGGCTATCGAGGCTTTCAAGCAGAAGCTGGCAGACGAGGGTGCAATCGCCAAACTGATCGGTCCGTCACCGGCTCCGGTCAAGGCGGCTGACGGCACGATGCTCACGCCTGATGCAGCGATGGATGGCATGCCCTCGATCGCCTTCGACGCGGTCTTCGTGCCGGGCGGCGCGCAGAGCGTGCAGGCCATGGCCAAGAACGGCGTGGCCAAGCACTACCTGCTCGAGGCCTACAAGCACCTCAAGCCCATCGCGGTATTGGGCGAGGCGCGGCAGCTGCTCACCGCACTCAACCTGCCGGAGGATGCCGGTCTGGTGACCGGTGATGACGGTGATGTGGCTAGGGTATTCACGGCGTTCGCCCAGGCCCTGGCGCAGCATCGCATCTGGGCGCGCGAGGCGGCTGCGGAGCAGGTTCCGGCCTGATCGTAGCGGCATGTCCAGAGGCGGCTCGGTTTGTTCCGAGCCGCCTTTTTTATGCCTGGAGGCTGCGTGTCAGCTCAGCTCAGCTCAGCTCGCGCCAGTGCAGGTAGCAGCGCAAGTCAAATTCGGTCTGCGCATAACCCGGCATCATGTGTTCGCAGAGCTTGTAGAAGGCGCGGTTGTGATCGCTCTCGCGCAGGTGCGCCAGCTCATGCACGACGATCATCTGCAGGAATTCCGGCGCCGCTTCCTTGAACAGCGCAGCGACGCGGATCTCCTTCTTCGCCTTCAGCTTGCCGCCTTGGACGCGTGAAACGGCGGTGTGCAGGCCCAGCGCGCGATGGGTGAGGTCTAGGCGGTTGTCGTAGAGCACCTTGTCGACGTTCGGCGCGCTTTTCAGGTGGCTCTGGCGCAACTGCTGCACATAGCCATACAGCGCCTTGTCGCTCTGCACCTGATGGCGCTGCGGATAGCGGCGCTCAAGGTAGTCGCCCAGCCGCTGCTCGGCGATCAGCTGGCGAACCTGTTGTTGCAACGATTCAGGGTAACCCTGCAGGTATTTGAGCATGGCCGGCGCAGCAGTCATCGCGTTAGGTCCTACGCGGCCAGGCAAAACTGAGCAGGAATATCGCGGCCGCCGAGACGACAATAGACGGGCCGGCCGGCGTGTCCTGATACCAGGACAATGCAAGCCCGCAGCAGACCGCCAGCAGTCCCAGCAGGCTGGCACCCAAGGCCATCTGCTCCGGCGTCCGTGCATGACGCTGAGCGGCAGCGGCCGGAATGATCAGCAGTGAGGTGATCAGCAGCACACCGACGATCTTCATCGCTACGGCAATCACCATCGCGATCAACAACATCAGGGCCAGGCGGATGGCGGCCACCGGCAAGCCTTCTACCTTGGCCAGTTCCTCGTGCACGGTCACCGCCAGCAAGGGTCGCCATAGCGGGATGAGCGCCAGCAGCACCAAGGCGCTGCCACCAACGATCCAGGCCAGATCGGTCGGGCTGACGGCCAGCAGATCGCCGAATAAATAACCCATCAGGTCGATGCGCACGTCCTGCATGAAGCTCAGCGACACCAGTCCGAGCGACAGCGTGCTATGGGCGAGAATACCCAGAAGGGTGTCCGAAGCCAGCGGCTGGCGCTGCTGCAAGGTCACCAGCAGCACCGCCAGCAGCACGCAGCAAACGATGACCGCCAGGGTCAGGTTGACCTCGAGCATCAGACCCAGCGCCACACCAAGCAGGGCGGAATGGGACAGGGTGTCGCCAAAATAGGCCATCCGCCGCCAGACCACGAAGGAGCCAAGCGGGCCGGCGACCAACGCCAGCGCGAGGCCGGCGAGCAGGGCATTCAGTAGGAAATCTGGCATATCGATCAATGCTTGCAGTTCGGGCCGTGGACGTGAGGTTTGCCGGTCACTACGCTGCCGTGCAGGTCGTGGCTGTGGTCGTGCTGATGGTGATAGACCGCCAGGCTGCGAGCATCCTGGCCGAACAGTTCGACGAACGCCGGGTCAGCGCTGACCTGTTCCGGGTGGCCGGAGCAACAGACGTGGCGATTCAGGCAGACCACCTGGTCGGTGGCGCTCATCACCAGATGCAGATCGTGTGACACCATCAGTACGCCGCAGCCATAGCGCTCGCGCAATCGTCCGATCAGCCGGTAGAGCTCGGCCTGGCCGGCCACATCGACACCTTGGACCGGCTCGTCCAGCACCAGCAGCTCCGGTTCACGGAGCAGCGCGCGTGCCAGCAGCACCCGTTGCATTTCGCCGCCGGAAACCGATTGAAGCGGACTGTCGATGACGTGCTCCGCGCCCACCTCGTTAAGCGCCGACAGCGCCGCGGCTCTATCCACTCCCGGCACCAGGCGCAGAAAGCGCAGTACGGACAGGGGCAGGGTCGGGTCGACGTTAAGCTTCTGCGGCATGTAGCCGACGCGCAGCTTAGGTTTGCGCCAGACGGTGCCGCTGTCCGGCTTGAGCAGGCCGAGCACAGCACGCACTAGGGTGGTCTTGCCGGCGCCGTTGGGGCCGATCAGGGTCACGATCTCGCCCCGATGGACCTGCAGCTGAGCGCCTTCGAGCACCGCCTGTTTGGCGAAGCGGACATGAATATCGTCCAGGCGGATCAACGCTTCGTTCATGCCGCGTTCCTGCAGGGGGCGCATAGACCAACGACCTCGACTGTCTCACCCTCGACTTGGAAACCGACGCTGTGCGCGGCCTGGTTGATGGCCTCGCTGATGGCAGGTCGCTCAAGCTCAATGGCGGTATGGCAGTTGCGGCAGATCAGGAACTGGCCCTGGTGCGGGTGTTCAGGGTGATTGCAGCCAATGAACGCGTTGAGTGAGGCGATGCGGTGCACCAGCCCGTTCTCAAGCAGGAAATCCAGCGCGCGATAAACGGTAGGCGGCGCGGCGCGGCGGCCGTCCTGGGCCGTCAGCTCGGCGAGAATGTCATAGGCGCCGAGCGGCTTGTGGCTCTGCCAGACCAGCTCCAGTACGCGTTTGCGCAGGGCGGTCAGACGCACACCGGAACGTTCGCAGAGGAGGTCGGCTTCGGCCAGAGCATGGCTGACGCAGTGGTTGTGGTCGTGGGGCGTGCAGGCCAGCGGAGACTTGGGCATGAGCGAGACGATGTGGTTGAGAGACGTTATTATGTTACCCATTCAGTTCAATCGAGTGTTGCCCGTGTTTCGTCTTTTTTCGATACCTCTTCTAGTGACCGCGAGCCTGTTCAGCAGCGCCCAAGCCCATGCCGAGATCGAGGTGCTGACCAGCATCAAACCGCTGCAGCTGATCGCCGCTGCCGTTCAGGACGGTGTCGGCAAGCCAGCCGTTCTGTTGCCGCCGGGTGCCTCGCCCCACCATTACGCCATGCGCCCGTCCGACGTACGGCAGATTCGCAGCGCCGATCTGTTCTACTGGATCGGCCCGGACATGGAAGGTTTTCTCGCGCCGGTGCTGGAAGGCCGCAAGCGGCCGAGCGTGGCTATACAGTCGCTGCCCGGACTGACCCTGCGCCACTTCGGCGACGCAGCCGGCGAGCACGAGGCTGAGCATGATCGTCACGACGAGCATGCACACGAGGCGCACGGCGAGCATTCCGACCAGGCACATGATGACCACGCTCATGAAGCCGCCGCCGCCGACCACGACGAACACGACCACGCCCATCGTCCCGGCAGCCTGGACGCGCACCTCTGGTTGTTGCCTGCCAATGCGGTAACCATCGCCGAGGGCATGGCGCAGGACATGGCCAAGGCCGATCCGGCCAACGCCGAGCGCTACAGAGCCAACCTGACCGCATTCAAGCAGCGGCTGGATGCGCTCGATAAGCGGCTCAGCCAGCGCCTGAGCGAAACCCGAACCAAGCCGTTCTTCGTCTTCCATGAAGCCTTCGATTATTTCGAAGCCGCTTATGGGATCAAACACGCCGGCGTGTTCAGCGCCGGTGGCGAAGCCCAGCCCGGCGCGCGACATGTTGCCGCCATGCGAGAGCGTCTGGAACAGGCCGGGCCGAGCTGCGTGTTCTACGAGCCCCCGGTTCGTCCACGTCTGGCGGATAGCCTGATCCGGGGACTGCCAGTGAAGGTCACCGAGCTGGACGCGCTGGGTCATGGCATCGACGCCTCGGAGGGCGGCTACGAGCAGTTGATCGATAACCTCGGTCGCTCGCTGGCGGAATGTCTGGAATCGCTCTGACCCTCGGTTCATAGCGCTCGGCGGCAACGCTCCGCCGGGCGCTTGTCCGGGTCGTCCGTCGTCCGACTTGATGCGCGTCATAGTGCTTCTGGCGCTCATGGCTATGCTTCGTGCTTTGGTTTCCACTCCATCGACACGAGGATGCGCAGCGCATGGCGAAGACGGACGGGCCCATCACGGCAGAGACGAAAATCACCCCAGAAATCGCTCTTCAGACGGCCTCCGAAGACATCTGGGCGCAAAAATACCGCCTGACCCGCAAGGACGGTAGCGCCGTTGATGACAGCGTCGACGCCACCTGGCAGCGGGTCGCCCGCGCGCTTGCTGATGTGGAAGAGCAGGATGCCCGCGAGCACTGGTACGAACGCTTCCTCTGGGCGCTGCGCAACGGCGCCATCCCCGCCGGGCGGATCATTTCCAACGCCGGCGCGCAGGACTACAAACCGGCCACCTCGACGATCAACTGCACCGTCTCCGGCACCATCACCGACTCGATGGACGACATCCTCGGCAAGGTTCACGAGGCCGGCCTGACCCTCAAGGCCGGCTGCGGCATCGGTTACGAGTTCAGCACCCTGCGCCCGCGCGGCTCCTTCGTCTCCGGCGCGGGCGCGCACACCAGCGGCCCGCTGTCGTTCATGGATATCTTCGACAAGATGTGCTTCACCGTCAGCTCCGCCGGTGGGCGCCGCGGCGCGCAGATGGGGACCTTCGACGTCGGCCATCCGGACGTGCGCGAGTTCATCCGCGCCAAGCGTGAAGACGGCCGACTGCGGCAATTCAACCTCAGCTTGCTGATCACTGACGAGTTCATGCAGTCGGTGGAAGCCGACGCGGACTGGCCGTTGATCTTTCCGCTGCACATGAAGGAAAAAGCCGAGCTTGATCTGGCCGATGCCGAACAGGTGGTGTGGCGCGAATGGCCGAGCCATGACGGCTACATCGTCCGCGACGACGGCCTCGTGGCGTGCAAGATCTACGGGCGGGTCAAGGCGAGACATCTGTGGGACATGATCATGGTGTCCACCTACGACTACGCCGAGCCGGGCTTCATCCTCATCGACCGGGTCAACCAGTTGAACAACAACTGGTGGTGCGAAGCAGTTCGCGCGACCAATCCCTGTGGCGAGCAGCCGCTGCCGCCCTACGGCTCCTGCCTGTTGGGCTCGATCAACCTGACCCGCTTCGTCATTGACCCCTTCGGCGCTGATGCGCGCTTCGATTGGGACAAGTATCGCGAAGTGGTGCGGGTGTTTACCCGGATGCTCGACAACGTGGTGGAGATCAATGGCCTGCCGCTGGCGCAGCAGCGCCACGAAATTGAGAGCAAGCGCCGCCACGGCATGGGTTTCCTAGGGCTCGGCTCGGCACTGACATTGCTCAAACTTCGCTATGGCAGCGCCGAAGCCTGCGTCTTCACCGAAGAAGTCGCGCGCGAGATGGCGCTGGTCGGCTGGGAGCAGGCGTTGGATCTGTCGAAGGAAAAAGGCCCGGCGCCTCTGCTCACGGAGACCTTCGAAGTCACCGCCGAGATGCTGCGCAAGCGTCCAGAAATGAAAGCCGATGGTTACAAGCTGGGCGATCAGGTGCCAGGCCGCGTATTGCACGCGAAGTATTCGCGCTACATGCAGAAGATCGCCGAATACGCGCCCGAGCTGATCGATCAGCTGGCCGAGCTGGGCGCACGTTTCACCCACCACAGCTCCATCGCGCCCACTGGCACCATCAGCCTGAGCCTGGCCAACAACGCCTCCAATGGCATCGAGCCAAGCTTCGCCCATCACTATTCACGCAACCTGATTCGCGCCGGACGCAAGGCCAAGGAAAAGATCGAGGTGTTCAGCTACGAATTGCTGGCCTATCGCACGTTGATCAACTCGCGCGCCAAGCCGGGCTCGACCGAGCCGGGCGAGCAGCTGCCGGAGTACTTCATCACCGCCGACGACGTCACCCCGACCCAGCACGTCGACATTCAGGCCGCGGCGCAGAAATGGGTCGACTCGTCGATTTCCAAGACCGCCAACGTGCCCACCGACTACCCATTCGAGGCGTTCAAGGACATCTACCGCTACGCCTGGCGCCAAGGCCTCAAGGGCTGCACCACTTTCCGCTTCAATCCGGCGGCGTTCCAAGGTGTGCTGGTCAAGGAAGCGGATCTGGAAAAGACCCTGTACCGCTTCATTCTCGAGGACGGCAGTGTGGTCGAGCTGAAAGGCAATGAAGAGGTCGAGTACGACGGTGAGGTCAATTCTGCCGCCAACCTGTTCGACGCCTTGAAAGAAGGCTACTACGGCAAATATTGAGTCCCGACTGATAGCCGGGCGGCCCGCACCGCCCCGTGGAGAACATGCAATGACCGTAAAGATCACTCAGCGCATCAAGGGCTTCAAGGTCGTCGACGAGACCTTGGAGCGCCCAGCCGTCACCGCTGACAACGCCACAGGCAAGACCACCGTGGTGGAAATGGATGAAAGTTTGCAGCGCCCCGAAACACTCGTCGGCATGACTTACAAGATCAAGTCGCCGCTGTTCGAGCACGCGCTCTACGTGACCGTCAACGATGTGGTCCTCAACGCCGGCACGCCCCACGAGCAGCGACGCCCGTTCGAGATCTTCATCAACTCGAAGAACATGGATCACTTCCAGTGGATCGTCGCGCTCACCCGGATCATGTCTGCAGTGTTCCGCAAGGGGGGTGACTGCACATTCCTCGTCGAGGAACTGAAAGCGGTGTTCGATCCCCGCGGCGGCTATCTGAAAAAGGGCGGCGTCTATATGCCGTCCATCGTGGCGGAGATCGGCGGCGTACTGGAGCGCCACCTGATCCATATCGGCATGCTCGAAGGCCATGCTTTGGACGAGACTCAGCTCAAGTACCTGGCGGAAAAGCGCGCCGCTTACGAGGCCAGCCAGGGGGCGGTGACCGTCGAACCGGGCGAAGGTTTCCCGGCCGGTGCGCAGCTGTGCAGCAAGTGCAACACCCAGGCGGTGGTGCAGATGGATGGCTGCGCCACTTGCCTGAATTGCGGCAATTCCAAGTGTGGTTGAGGGTTGGTGTCGCTGGGGCAAGCGCCGGTTGGGCCGTTATCGGGGCTAGGACTAACCCACCGGCTACCAGAAAACCTGCCCAGCCGCTGTAACAAGCGGGCGATACGCCGGCGTAACTGGCAGAACCAATCTGCCCACCGACTAGCAGCGAGAAAATTGCTGTCGATACTTTGCCGGAGTGAGTGCAGTCAAATCCTTGAACATCCGTCGCATGTTGGCGTCGCTGCTGAAACCCAACTCTGTACTGATGGCGTTGACCGGTGCTGAGGTCAGGGTTAGGCGTTCACCGACTTGGCTCAACTTGATGCGCCGTGCATAGGTGGCCGCCGGTACGCCTGCCTCGCTTCTCACCTTGCGTGCCAGCGTGCGCTCGGACATGCCAAGTTCAGACGCCAGCTTCATCAGGGTGATTTGGTCGGCCGGCAGCCTTTCCACTAGGGCGTGTACCTGACGGAGCAGCCTGCTGGGCTGCTTGATGAGGCTTATGGCCTGAAAGACGTCATGTGACTGTGCGGGGCGTGGGAGCACCATCAATTTGATGAGGTCACGAAAGATCGCTGGGCTGACGTGTCGCTCGATCAGCGACTGTGCAATGGGTAGATAGCCATTCACTCCCGTAGCGGTGGCGTTGTGCTCGTTGAAAATGCAGTTTTGCTCGATCTGCCAGCGAACCTTCGGATAACGCTTGAGCATGGTGTCAGCCAACCACCAGGTCACGGTCGCGTGTTGATTATTTAGCCGACCACTCGCAGCAGCCAGGCAAACACCCACGCAGTAGCTCCATAACTGGCAACGTTTTCCTCGTATCGATAAGGCCGCCACGAGGTCTGCGTTGGCTGCCAACGCCGTGTCGATATGTTCCGCCGACTCTGCCCAGAACCCAGGTATCAGTAAGGCTTCGAGCGCACCGTCATGGATGGCGTGTGTTGCTTCCAGAATCAGGCCATGGGCACAGACAATCGGTCCTTTATGCAAGGCCATGAAGCGCGTTCCAAAAAGCTGCTGCCCGGTTCGACGGTTGGCGGCATGCAGCATATCCGCAAAAGCGAGCAGCCCGGCAGGCATGCAACCGGGGTACAGGAGAAGGCCTACCTGAAGGGTTCTGGTCATGGCTTGAAATGAACTGAATATGTCTAAGTTAGCCATTATGGCGACGGCGATAGATTGGCACCATGAAGTCATACCTGAAGGGGGCTTCATCATGAAAATTCAGCAAATTCGCAACGCCACAATCATTGTCGAACTGGGTCCTTACCGCATTCTCGTCGACCCCATGCTGGCCAGAAAAGCAGCGCTTCCTCCCCTGCGGATACTGTCCGCAAGGCAGAGAAACCCGGTAGTTGAGCTGCCTGATTCAACAGGCGATGCGCTCGAGGAGGTGACGCACTGCTTGATTACCCACTGCCAGAAAGGCCACTTCGATCACCTCGATCGTGCAGCCAAGCACTGGCTTAGAGAGCGGCAGACGCCCGTCATCTGCACCCCGCACGATGCGTCGCATCTCGCGGAACGGGGCCTGAACGTCCAGTCGCTTCCTGACGATCATGAGCAGCCAAGCCCGTTTCTGGGTGGGGTTATCCGCACGGTCGCGTGCACTCATGGTGAGGGCCTGGTCGGGAAGCTGATGGAGCACGGCGTCGGCTATCTGATTGAGCTACCCAACGAGCCCAGCCTGTATCTGGCTGGCGACACCCTTCTCACTGCGACAGTTCGGGAGTTCGTCTTGCGGCATCAGCCTCAGGTTAGCGTCGTTCCCGCAGGGGGTGCCCGTTTCGACATAGGCGACGAGATCATCATGGGCGTAGATGAGGTGCTTGAGTTCACGCGACTGAGTCGGGGTCGGGTGATTGCCAACCATCTAGAAGCGATCAGCCACTGCCCTGTTACCCGAGCGGAATTGGCAGCTGCAGCGATTGGCGCCGGTGTGGCCCATCGGCTGGTTATCCCGGCCGATGGTCAGACGTTAACAGTGGATGATTGAGCCGATACTCAACAGACAGCTATGGAGGCGTGCATGGTTTCCATGATGCGGAGGTGGGCCGGGGCTCCGAGGGGGAGCGCAGCTGCTGCTTGCGGCTCCACGACAGATCGGACGCCTATGCTGCATCGCCCACGACCCGCTCCGTCAGGTCACCACGCGATAGCACGGCTCGTAGGGTCGGCCGCCGGGGAGTTTCATCCGGTGTTGCTGGACAAATGCCTGCAGTAACTTATCCAGTGGCTTCATGATCGCCGTGTCGCCATTGATTTCGTAGCGGCCGAACTGCTCGATGCGGCGAATGCCCTTGTCCTTGACGTTACCCGCGACGATCCCGGAGAACGCCCGACGCAGGTTCGCCGCCAGCAAGTGGGGCGGCACGTCGCGGGTCAGCTGCAGGCTGGCCATGTTTTCGTGAGTCGGGTCGAACGGGTGCTGGAAGCCTTCCTCGATTTTCAGCAGCCAGTTGAAATGGAACGCGTCGTTACGCTCACGGCGGAACTGCTTGACCGCTTTCAAGCCTTCGGACATCTGCCGGGCTACCTCGGCCGGGTTGTCGATGATGATCTGGTACAAGCCCTGTGCTTTTTCGCCGAGGGTGGCGCCGACGAAGTCACGCAGCTGCTGCAAATACGGCGCGGCACTCTCCGGGCCGGTGAGGATGACCGGGAAGGGCACGTCGCGGTTGTCCGGGTGTAGCAGAATGCCCAGCAAGTAGAGGAATTCCTCCGCTGTGCCGACGCCGCCGGGGAAGATGATGATGCCGTGACCGACGCGGACGAAAGCTTCCAGGCGCTTTTCGATATCCGGCAGGATCACCAGCTCGTTGACGATCGGGTTCGGCGCTTCGGCGGCAATGATGCCCGGCTCGGTCAGGCCCAGGTAGCGGCCGCCGACGATGCGCTGCTTGGCATGAGCGATGGTCGCGCCCTTCATCGGGCCCTTCATCACGCCAGGGCCGCAGCCGGTGCAGATATTCAGGTTGCGCAGGCCCAGCTCGTGGCCGACGCGCTTGCTGTACTTGTATTCCTCAGTGCTGATCGAGTGTCCGCCCCAGCACACCACCATGTTCGGCTCGACGCCGGGACGCAGCGTGCGAGCGTTGCGCAATAGATGGAAGACGTAATCGGTAATGCCCTGGGAGCTGCTCAGGTCGATGCGCGGGCTTCCCAGCTCGCTTTCGGTGTAGACGATGTCACGCAGCGCGCTGAACAGCATTTCGCGGGTGCTGGCGATCATCTCGCCGTCGACGAAGGCATCGGCCGGCGCATTGAGCAATTCCAGACGCACACCGCGATCTTGTTGGTGGATACGTACTTCGAAGTCGTCGTAGGCCTCAAGGATGGTCTTGGCGTTATCGATGCGCGCGCCGGTATTGAGAATGGCCAAGGCGCACTGGCGGAACAGCGTGTACGTACTGCCACAACCAGCTTCGCTCAGTTGCTGGACTTCCCGTTGGGACAGCGTCTCCAGACTACCTTTCGGGGTAACCGAGGCATTGATTACATAGCGTGAGGTCATGCGTGTTTTCCCTGAAAACAATGCGGCCTGGCCGAGATGGGCAGGTGCATCAGGATGTTGAGCGCCACGGCGGTGGGCAGCGGCGTATGAATAGGGCCGTCCGAGCGGGCAGTGCGCCAGGGGACAGGGTTGCTGCTGGGCGCAGCGGCTAAACCCATAGCCGCAAGCTGCTTGCTGGTGCCGGCTGTATCTTTCCGGGTGCGACGATGCGCCTGGACGGGCTGTACTTGACGTTTAACCGGCGAAAACGTTCCTGAAATCCCGTCCTGGGGCATTGCTCTGTTCATGCGTACATCCCGTACGGTCTTAGGTGCAGGAACTTTGACCGCGAGCATGGCTGTTTGATTGCGCACGGCGTGAAGGGTTTTTCCGGCACGCGGCGCGGGCCGGCCTTCCGCTTGAAGAGGGCCTCAAAAGGCAAACGGCAGGGCGCTGTGGCAGTGCTGACGGGCGCTGAGCATACGGCGGAATTCGTCGGGATCCTTTATCAACACCGGTTGGCCAGCGAACTTCTGCGCTGCGATCAAGCGCGACAGCCAGAAACGCACGCAGGCCACGCGCAGCATCGGTCGCCATAGTTCGGCCTCGGCCGGGGTGAAGCGGCGCAGGCTGGAATAGGCAGCCAGCAATGCCTGACTGCGCGTCTCATCGATCTCGCCGTTGGGGTGCGAGCACCAGTCGTTAAGGGCGATGGCTATGTCATAGAGCATTGGCCCGGAACAGGCGTTGTAGAAGTCGATCACGCCGGTCAGGTGGCTGCCCTCGAAGAGCAGGTTGTCGCGGAACAGGTCAGCGTGCAGGTTGGCTCGCGGCAGCGCCAGAAGCTTCGGCTTCAGTTCGGCAATCTCTGCAAGGCTGTCACGCAGCAGCGGCATTTGCGCGTCGTCTAGCGACAGCGCCAGGCTCGGGCCTTCTTCCTGCATCCAGTCCAGGCCACGGTCGCTGCGCCGCTCGATGATGTGGTCGCGGGTCGCCAGGTGCAGTCGCGCCAGTAGGCGACCCACTTCAGCGCACTGATGGGGGTTGGGTGCACTGACGTGTTTGCCGGCCAGGCGCGGTTGCAGCAGGGCCGGCTTTTCCGCCAGCGTACGTAGCGCTTCACCGCGATCGGTACGCAGCGCGTAGGGCACCGGCAGACCGTGACGATGAAGCACGTCGAGCAGTTCGATGAAGAACGGCAGATCCTGGCTGGGGCCGCGTTCGATCAGCGTCAGGACGTATTCGCCCTGTTCCAGGCTGACGAAGAAATTGCTGTTCTCGCTGCCAGCGGCGATGCCCTCGAAATCGCGCAGGCGTCCCAGTCCATAAGGGGCCAGGAAAACTTCGAGTTCTTCGCGTTGCAGGGGCGTGAAAACCGACATGAGCTGCCTTCCGTTACGTGTGGCGCCAGGTTACCAGCTGAAGATTTCCCAGGCCGGGATCAGCATGTCCGGCTTATCGGCGCGGATGAAGTTGCTGTCGCCATCGGCGCGTACCAGGAAGTACGGCTTGCCGACCTTAGGCGTGATCTTTACTGCATAGAGGAAGCCGTTGACCCGGTATTCCTCAACCGTGCGATCACCTTCCTGGCGAATCGTGACGTCGGGTTCGCCCTCGACCGACTCCTGGGCGAAACCGCTCAGCGGTGCCAGTGCCAGCAGACCGGCCAGCATCAGAGGTTTGATTGCGCGCATGATAACCTTGTCCCTTTGTCGTCAAGTGGTCCGACGCATTCTAGCCCCGGGCCCGCCGAAAAGGTTGATCCTGCTCATGAGCCAAGCGCCTCTCGTTCTGGTGGACGGTTCGTCCTACCTCTACCGCGCCTTCCACGCCCTACCGCCGCTGACCACCTCGACCGGCAAGCCCACCGGGGCGGTCAAGGGCGTGCTGAACATGTTGCTGTCGCTGCGCCGGCAATACCCGGACAGCCCCTTCGCGGTGGTCTTCGATGCCAAGGGCCCGACCTTCCGCGACACGCTGTTCGCTGAATACAAATCCCATCGACCACCGATGCCCGACGACCTCCGCGGTCAGGTCGAGCCGCTGCACGCCAGCGTCCGCGCCCTTGGCATGCCGCTGCTGTGCGTCGACGGCGTCGAAGCCGACGACGTGATTGGAACACTGGCGCGCCAATGCGCGGCGCTGGGACGCGACGTGATCATCTCCACCGGCGACAAGGACATGGCGCAGCTGGTGTGTCCGCATGTCACCCTGGTCAACACCATGACCGGCAGCGTCTATGACATCGAAGGCGTGAAGAACAAGTTCGGCGTTGGCCCGGAGCTGATCATCGACTTCCTCGCGCTGATGGGCGACAAGGTCGACAACATCCCCGGTGTTCCTGGCGTTGGTGAGAAGACCGCTTGCGGCCTGCTCAACGGCATCGAAGGCGGCATCAAGGGGCTCTACGAGAACCTCGACAAGGTTTGCGACCTGCCGATTCGCGGCGCCAAGTCGCTGGCCGCCAAGCTCGAGGAGCATCGTGACGCCGCGTTCATGTCCTACGAGCTGGCAACGATCAAGATCGATGTGGCGCTGGACGTGCAGGTCGGCGACCTGATGCCCGGTGAGCCGCACCGCGAGGCGCTGATCGCCTTGTATCGCGAGTTGGAGTTCAAGAACTGGCTCGACGATCTGCTGCGTGAAGCCAAGGCCGCCGGAGAGGATTGCGAGGTGCAGCCCGAGGGCTGTTCGATCCAGGCCGAAGCCGAGTACAGCACGATTTTCGAGCAAGCCGAGTTCGACGCCTGGCTTGAACAATTGAAGGCCGCCGATTGCTTTGCCTTCGACACCGAGACCACCAGCCTTGATGCACAGAAGGCACAGCTGGTGGGCGTGTCATTTGCCATCGAGGCGGGCAAAGCGGCGTACGTACCGCTGGCCCACAGCTACATGGGCGTGCCGCAGCAGCTCGATCGCGATGCCGTGCTCGCCGCCCTCAAGCCGCTGCTCGAAGACCCGAGTAAGCGCAAGATCTGCCAGCACGGCAAGTACGACATGAATGTATTGATGCACTACGGCATCGAGATGCGCGGCATGACCTTCGACACCATGCTCGAAT
>ERZ1673962.769-NODE-769-length-19334-cov-3.664298_pt1 | contig 19334 bp, 15 predicted proteins | sample MGYA00580188_ERZ1673962 | MGnify/ENA primary metagenome ERZ1673962 (study PRJEB41334, sample SAMN05608104) | rock metagenome | biome: terrestrial subsurface; feature: shale formation; material: shale | place: USA: Pennsylvania ... | reverse complement strand
AAGCAACATGATCAACGGCTCGATTATCACAATTGATGGAGGCGTCGACTGATGATGGATGTCATTCTGGTATCTTCCTACCAACCCGGATCAGTAACCCGCATCGATATTGCACCGCCTTTATCTATTCTGCTGTTGATGGGAGCGCTAGAGCAAGCAGGTTATCGCTCGCGCATGATCGACCTGAATCTTTACAAACCAAGCTCTTGCGAGGATGAAGAAGCTTTTTACACCAAAATCATTGCATCAAAAATCAAAAGCAAGCAAACATTGATCGGCTTCTCATGCTTGACAACCGGGCATTTTCCCTTTTTCAAAAAGGCCGCATCTTATCTTAAGCTAAACTTTCCAACTATTCGCGTTGCAATTGGCGGATGCCATTCTTCACTTTTTGGAAGCGATATACTTTACCATTGTCCTGAAATCGATTATGTGGGAATTGGCGAAAGTGAAGAACAAATTGTAGAACTGGTATCGACCCTCGACAAAAATTGGAATTCATCTGACTTTGATATTCAGGCATTTGGGTGGCGCGATACGGCCGGCAATATTCAGCTGCGTGAAAGAGAAATTTTCAACAAAGATCTGGATACAATCTATCATCCTTCCTGGCATTCGGTTAATTTCGAAAAATATTATCGCGATCATTCGCAATGGCACAACCCAAAACAGCATGACATCAAAGTTTCGATACCAATTCAAACTTCACGCAGCTGCCCGTTTTCATGTAGTTTCTGCTCATCTATCGAAGTAAATGGTCGAGGTTATAGACGACGCTCTGCAAACTCAGTTGTGGACGAAATACAGCTTCACGTTGAACAATTCGGGCATCGTTATTTTGGATTCGTAGATGATAATCTCACGGTATCAAAGCGACACATTTTGTCAATAATGAACGAAATTGTTCGTCGCGATCTTGATATTCAGTTTGAATCATTTAGCGGCTATCATATTGCAACGTTGGACGAAGAGGTCATAACAGCACTCGTTGAGGCCGGCTGCATTTACACGCTCATGCCAATCGAGCATGGAAACGAGCGAATGCGCAATCAGATCATTGGCAAAAAATTGCCGACAGAAAAGATTTATGAAGTAGTAGAAAATTATCGAAAATTCGAAGTGCTAATTCGAGCCGTTTTCATTATGGGATTCCCTGAGGATACACATGATACCCTGAGGGATACGTTAGAAATGATCCAAAGACTGAAAGTTGATTTGGTCGATGTCTTTACGCTTATTCCATACCCCGGCACTAAAGTTTTCGAGCAAGCTATGCGGGATGATTTATTCATCAACAAAATTGATCAGAAAGAATTATGGTCCGGACACTACGCCCTAAACAATCAGTCAAGCACTTTTTATTTGAAGCCATATTCGTTGTCGCTGAACGATTTAGGGCAATGGAGAAAAACTTTTGATACGTTAAGCGAAGATCACTTAAATAGCTGGAAAGCCATAAAACATTCACGCATTAATAAAATACGGAGTGCGCTCAGTTGAGTATTTTTTATGAAGAAAAAGAAAAAGAAATTTTTGATCGCCAATTTTTTTTGATCGAAGCATTAGGCATCGATTCGCTTTTGATTTTCGATGTTGGCGCCAACATTGGGCAAAGCGTTGATCGTTACAGCAAAGCCGAACCAGCATCAATAATTCACTGCTTTGAGCCGAACCCCTATGCATTTGAAGAACTAGTTCGGCATTGCGAAAACCGCAATCATGTCAAATTAGTCAATTCAGCCCTTTCCGATCACTACGGATCAACTCGCTTTTATGCCACTCAACGCACTGAACTCAGCTCATTGCTGCGCCCTGAATCATGGTTAAGCGCTCTAAGCAGCGATGAAAAATATAAGTTCGACGAGTTATTCATATCCTGCATAACTCTCGACCAATATTGTCAGGACTCAGGAGTTGAGTGGATTGATATTCTAAAAATTGATGTTCAAGGTGCTGAGCCAAAAGTGCTTCAAGGCGGGGCGAAGCTTCTCAGTAGCAACCGCATTGGATTGATTTACTTGGAGGTCATGCTGGCTGACACTTATGTCAATCAAGCAACGCTGGCGCAGTTACTGGAAACACTGGGAGCTTACCATTATCGTTTATGGGATCTAGTACCTTTCACTTACACCAGCGCCGGCGCTGCCTGGACAGCTAACGCATTATTTATATGCCCGCAGTGGGCAAAACAAGTTGAGGAAAAATCTCGTCGCTCAATTTCAGAAAATAAATCTGATCAAAAACAGCATAACCATGACTCTTGATCGTTCTTGTCCTGTCTGCTCAGCAGAGGAAAGATTTTTACTGCGCTCACTTGATTATGCGCTATTTGATGACCTGCCGTTTTCAGGCACTACAGCCCTTGTGAGCTGCAAAAAATGCGGTATGGTCTTTAGTCAACTTGAAGGAGGGGAAGACGCATTAAATACATACTATCAATCGAACAATCATTATTTTTTCTCGCAGACTCCTGGATCGGGCGGGATAACCGAGATTGACCAGCGGCGTTATTTTCGTTTGTTTGAATTTTTGCGCCTTGAGCAAGAAAAAACGAAAACAATCCTGGATTTTGGATGCGGAAAAGGCGGCTGGCTTGCATGGCTTAATCAGATTGGATTCTCATCATTAATTGGCATTGAGGCATCTGCTGCCTGCCGCCAAATAGCTGGGAATTATGATTCAGTTGAAATCTATAGCAACACAGGCGCTTTACCAGAAGATGAGGCGCCAGAGATTATTACCTTAAGCCATGTGCTTGAGCATCTTCATGATCCGCTACTTTAACTCAAAACATTAATTTTAAAATCTCCCAAAAACGCTCTTTTTTTTATCGAGGTTCCTAACGCACCGACCATGCTGAAAAAATCAAATCCGTGGCCTGATTTGTTTTTTGAGCATATCAATCACTTTGACGAGTTTTCTCTTGAAAATTTAGTTTGGCGCGCAGGTCTTGAAATTATTCAGTCTGGTAGCTGGACCTTCGACCCACTGAATGATAAAGGCGACGAATGCCTGTATTTGATCTGTCGCCAGGGAAGTTATAATCAAAAAAAACAGCTTTTCTCACGCTTGTCTTCTTGGCCGCTTCAACTGGCTGCCGCACTGGAACACCGACCATTGCCTGAATCATTGATATTATCTCTTGATTTAAGACGTCCACTTGCACTATGGGGCTGTTCGCAGTACTCAATGCTCGTACTCGGCATGCACCCTGAAGTCCGCATGCGCATTCACCGATTGTTCGATACATCGCCAGCCAAGATCGGTCGTGACATTAATGGGGTAAAGATCCAGCATTCATCACAGCTACGTTACCTCAACAAGGATTACGCGCTGTTGTTGCCTCGCTCAGACTATCTTGACTCTATGCTCAAGGAAATTTCAAATACAGACATCCAGCTTGACACATTCATTTTCTGAACAACAACTGGCATCCATACTATGATTGATGATCGCGATATTTTTCTTGCTGAGCGGCAGCGGCGTGTCAAAAGCTACCAGCACGATAGCGCCTTACTAGATGCAAGCAAGCAGTTTATGAGTGAGACGTTACGCACAAAATATTCTTATCAGTTCGACTGGTTAGGTCTTCCGATCATTCAATATCCACAAGATATCGTCATTATGCAGGAGCTGATCTGGTCAGTACGGCCAGATCTGATCATCGAAACTGGAATTGCGCGCGGCGGTTCTTTGATTTTCAGTGCATCGATGCTCGCTTTGCTAGATTTAAGTGAGAATATCGCGGACAATCGTGCCACAATTCACCCCAGGCGAAAAGTGATAGGCGTAGACATTGATGTCCGCCCCCATAATCAATACGCGATTGAAAAAAACCCACTTTCTTCTTACGTCGAAATGATCGAGGGTTCAAGCATTGATTTCGATATAGTCGAACAGGTCGGGTTGCTGGCTAAAGACTACCATCGACCAATGGTCTTCCTCGACTCGAACCATACCCATAATCACGTTTTAGCCGAACTTGAAGCATATGCGCCATTGGTTGGAGTTGGCTCATACTGCATCGTATTTGACACCCTGATTGAAGACTATCCATCTGCCACTTTCGCGGATCGCCCCTGGCACTCAGGCAATAGCCCTAAAAGCGCCGTCTATGAGTTCCTCCGCACCAACTCGAACTTTCAGATTGACTCTTTCGTCCAGGACAAAATTTTAGTTACGGCAGCCAAAGACGGATTTTTGAAGCGCTTAAAATAACAACCCACCTCTCATTTGTCTTGACGTCACCTTACAGAATTCACACCATGAATCCTTTGCTCAAATCGCGCAAGATAATAATCATGAAATTCCTGGCAAGCCAGGAATATTCCAATGCCGAATCTGCGGCACGCCGTTTTATCGAGCTGTATCCCGATGAGGTTTTTGGATGGAAAATAGCTGGCGCCGCATGCTTTTATTTGGGGCGCTATCAAGAGGCTCGGGATTTTTTGCTTAAAGCCGTCGCCTTCAATAGTCGCGATCCGGAAATCTTCAGTACATTAGGTAATGCATTGTTTTATCAGGGGCGCATTAAAGATGCCTTGAGATGTTTTGAGCGTTCTTTGGAGATTGATGCCGATCACAGCCCAGCCCTGAATGGAAAAGGTTTGTGTTTGATGGGCCTGGGACTTGATCGTGCCGAAGAGGCAAGAAAATGCTTTGAACGCGCATTAAAATTTAATCAAAGCCAACCTGAAGTCTATTGCAATCTAGGTGCACTCCTTAGTCAGCTTGGCCAGCTGGACGAGGCTGTTGATCTGCAAAAAAAATCGCTTGAATTAAATCCAACATACGCTGAGGCTTACAGTAATCTGGGACATGCTTTGCAAGATCTTGGAAGAGTCGATGACGCGCTCGATGCGCTTGAAAAAGCCACTCAGGTCAACCCGCATTCAGCAGTGATTTTTTCAAATCGATTATATGCACTGAACTACCATCCAGACAAAACGGCTGAGGATATTTTCAAATCCTATCAAGAATTTGATCGCTTGTTCGGTTTGCCGCATCGCGCCAGTTGGATTCCGCACACCAATGACCGAGATCCAGACCGGCGTTTGCGCATTGGCTATGTGTCAGCTGACTTTGGTTCGCATGTGATCGGTTATCACTTAGAGCCTCTTCTGGCTAATCATAGTCGCGAACAATTTGAGATTACGGCTTACACTGAGCGCGTTGGGTCCGATGGATTGACAGCACGCTATCGACGACTGATTGATCACTGGGTTCCAACAAAGGAATTGACGGATGAGGTCATGGCTGAACGCATCCGTTCCGATGGCATCGACATTCTGATTGATCTGGCTGGACACACGTCTGGAAATCGTCTGGGTGTTTTTGCCCGCCGCCCGGCTCCGGTCGCCGTGACCTGGATGGGTTATGGTTATACAACTGGCCTGAGTGCGATCGATTATTTCCTCACCGATGCGGTCATGACGCCTCCAGGCAGTGAGCATCTGTTTGCTGAGCAGATTTGGCATGTAGATTGTCCGGTCGGGACATATCGACCGGCACCAGACATGGGTGAGGTTGGGCCATTACCTGCGCTCACAAACGGAACAGTGACCTTCGGCACCCTTACACGCGGCATTCGAATTAATCATCGGGTCATTCGAGTTTGGTCAGACATCCTGCAGCGACTTCCAGGTTCACGTCTCATCGTTGATAACAAATCATTTGTCACCGAAACGGCGCAAGCACGTCTAGCTGAGCAATTTGCTGCGCACGGCATCGAGCGCGAGCGACTTATTATCGGCTACCACAGTCCGCCATGGGATTTGCTGCGTAGTACCGATATCAGTTTGGACTGCTTTCCGCATAATTCCGGTACGACCCTGGTTGAATCGTTATACATGGGTGTTCCCTTTATCACCCTGGCTGCACGCCCCAGTGTTGGGCGTTCGGGCAGCACCGCACTCATTGCGGTTGATCACCCGGAATGGATCGCAACCACCGAAGCAGAATATGTGGATAAGGCCATCGCCTTAGCAAGCGATATCGAGCGTCTGGCGACGATTCGCGCCGGACTGCGCGCTGAATTCGAGGCAAGCCCCTGGCGCGACGAAGCTGGTTTTACCCGACGCGTCGAGCAAGCTTATCGGGAGATGTGGCGCCGCTGGTGTGCGACGCCCCCCAAAAAATGACATTTGAAGAATAATTTGAGGTTTGACATGACGCACGGAAAAGCATCCAAAGATGACGGGGACGACCTATTGGCGCTGTTTGAGCAGGGTCGGCATGCGGATGCGGAAATCAAGGCGCGTCTCTGGACCGAGAATTACCCGCATGACGCTTTTGGCTGGAAGATATTAGGGGCGATCCTGACGACCACGCAGCGCCATCAGGAAGCCGTTTCAGTTTTGAAAACGGCCCTGAAGCTCTCGCCGGAAGACGCCGAATGTCTGAATACACTCGGCGCGGCGCTAGAAGATGAAGGCCGAATGGAAGAGGCGGGTGTCTTGTATGCACGCGCCGCCCGCCAAGCACCTGGTTTCGTGGCTGCATTCTACAATCTGGCCAAGCTGCTTCAGAGATTGGGGCGTCTTGATGAGGCGCGATTCTATTTCGAGCACGCGTTGAGCATCAATCCACTCCATCTCAAATCGCTCAATAATCTGGGTTCACTGCTCCGTGACCTGGAGTGTACGCAGGAAGCATTGGACTGTTATCGGCGCGCTTTAGCCATACATCCTTCGCAACCCGAAGCACTCACCAATCTGGGCAACCTGCTGCTGAGTCTCGGGCAACTGCATGAGGCATTGGAGTGTCAACAACGCGCGGCTCGTCTACAACCCGGACATCCCGAGATTCTGTCGAATCTCGGTAATGCTTTACAACATCTGGGACGCCTTGACGAGGCATTGGACGTTTACCGCCAAGCGTTGACGATCAGGCCGGATGATACGTCGATTCATGGGAAACTCCTCTTTACACTGAACTACCATCCGGATCAGAGTGCCGAACAGATCTTCAGCGCTTACCAAGCGTTCGACCAACGTATCGGTGTACCGTATCGAGCAAGCTGGCAACCGCCGGCCAGTGACCGAGACCCCGATCGACGCTTGCGTATCGGCTACGTCTCGCCGGATTTTCGCTGTCATTCCATCCGCCATTTCCTCGAACCCGTACTGGCCCATCACGATCACCAGTCTTTCGAAATCACCGCCTATGCCGAACTGTCCCAGGAAGACGGACTGACGGCTGTCTATCGCAGATTGGTCGATCGTTGGGTTCCGACGCATGGACTGAGCGATGATGTCCTGGCCGAGCGGATCCGTGCCGACGGCATCGACATCCTGATCGATCTGGCCGGACACACAGGCGGCAACCGGCTAGGTGTGTTTGCCCGTCGTCCGACTCCAGTCTCTGTGACCTGGATGGGCTATGGCTATACCACCGGGCTGAGCGCGATCGATTACTTTCTCACCGATGCAATCATGGCGCCTGCCGGCTGTGAGCCGCTGTTTGCCGAACGCCCCTGGCGCCTGGAAGCGCCGAGCGGCGTCTATCGCCCCGCTTCCGACATGGGAGAGGTCGGCTCCCTGCCGGCCCTCGCAAACGGCACCCTGACTTTCGGTACGCTGACGCGACATGTCCGCCTCAATCACCATGTCATCCGCGTTTGGTCAGAGATTCTCAGACGACTACCGCACGCGCGTTTGATCATCGATAGCAAGGATTTCGCAACCGAAGCGGTACAAGCGCGTCTGGCCGAGCGCTTCGCCGCGCATGGCATCGAACCCGAACGGCTCAGCATCGGGTATCACAGCCCCCCGTGGGACGTTCTGCGCGCCATGGATATCGCTCTGGACTGCTTCCCGCACAACTCGGGCGCCACGCTGGTCGAGTCGCTGTACATGGGCGTGCCCTTCATCACGCTGGCTGCACGCCCGAGCGTCGGTCGTTCCGGCAGCAGCGTACTCACAGGTGCCGGACATCCGGAGTGGATCGCCACGAGCGAAGCCGATTATGTGAACAAGGCCGTAGCGCTGGCCAGCGACCTGGAACACCTGGCGGCTCTCCGTGCCCGATTGCGCGCCGATTTCGAGGCCAGTCCCTGGCGTGACGAAGCGGGCTTTGTCCGACGCGTCGAGCGCGCCTATCGGAATATGTGGCAACACTGGTGTGAGTCGGCACCGGCCGGCCAGCCCGCTGAGCGTCTCATGACGTGATCTGCTCGCTCCCGCCCTTGTGTTTTGGCGCTTGAGCGGAGAGGATTGAGTGCGCCATTTTCGCCCATCTTAAATAAAGAGCCTTCGCTATGATTCAACATCGCTGGCCGACCCAACTGGCCGTTTATCCCTACGCCCAACCACTGATGATCGGCTGGCAGATCGCTGATCGTGAACGCGATGTCTATTGGAACGACTATGAGCAGGCACTCGATGCCTATCTGACGGCGCAGGACGAGGATGTGCCGGAGGCAGAGCGTCAGAGTTGGCTTCTGACCAGTCGCGAACGCTTTCAGGCGCTGGCCGCCAAGGGCGACCGTCATATCGGTACCAGCCTCGCGCTGATCCGTATCCATTCCGAACTCGGTGAACCGCAGGCCGTGATCCAGGCCATCGAGCAACTGCTCGACATCATGCCCTGGATGGCCGAACCCCTGCCCGACGCACTGGAGATCCATATCAACCGCCCCTTTCTGGCACCGCTCGCCAGCTTCGACTACAGCCAGGTTTTCGAGGGCGAGCTGGGCAACTGGCTCCAATCCGGCATCATGACCGCCCTGGAAACCGCCGATCGCGCGTCATGAGCACGGCGTTACGGTTTTCTGCACCCAAAACTGATACATCCCGGCAAAAGCCTGCGGATGCTCCTGCTCGAACCGGTGCCAGGATTCCAGATTGGTGGCGGACGGATCATCCGGAAAACGCTCGGCATAACGCGCCGTCACCCGCTGATCGAGGATGAACCCCACCAGATTCAGCTCCAGCTCGCGCAACGCATCGGCCAGTTGCGGCAGAGTGAAGCGCTGTTCGCTGACATGAAAGAGCAGATCACGACAACCACTGAGGCTATAGAAATCGGCGCTCTGAGTCAGATGGCCGTCATCTGAGGTCTCGCGCCGCGCCAGCAGTTGCTGGCGAAACGCGCGCATGGCCGATGAGGTCGGCGGGCAACCGTCCCGCGCGATCTGCTCGCGCACCCTGACCACGGCGCGGCGCGCCAGTTCGCTGTAGAGTCCGATCGACATGAATCCGCCTGGATGCAGGTGCGCGAGCAGGGCCTTCCAGCCGGCGATCGGGTCGCGCAGATGATGCAGCACCCCCACTGACTCGATCAGGTCGAAGGACTCGTCGAGTTCGCCCAGGTTCAGGATGTCGGCCTGAGCATACCGGACGTTCGTCACGCCCAGTTCGCGCGTCTTGCGTTGCGCATACGCGAGACTGGTCAGCGACAGATCGATGGCCAGAATGCGCGCCTCGGGATAGCGCTGGGCGACCTCGAGCGCATGCAAGCCCGTGCCGCAGCCCGCCACCAGGATCGAAACATTCCCGTCCTGCCGGACCGGCGCCGGCAGGCGCGTCTTGGGGAATTGCTGGCGGATATAGGCGGCGATGGTGGGGGCCGGCGTGACGATTCCGGCCCGTGTCCAGCGCGGATAAGGATGCTCCTCGTATTGCGCGCGCACCTGGGTCGAGACGGGATCGGCCATCGTGGTCAGGCACGGCATGGTGCGGCGATCCTCCGCCTCCTGCAACGGCTCGCGTACCTGCTCGATCAACACCGCCCTGACCGGCTCGGACCAGTCGCGATCCAGTAGCGCGGCCGGTTGCGGCAGCGTCAGCAGCGATCGATACGCCGCCAGAGCCAGCAGATACGGCTCCGCGATCGGCGCCCGTTGGCGCTGCGCCAGCGACAGTGCGCCATGCAGCGCCTCGATGCGCGCCGTCTCAGCCGCCGTCTCAGCCCAAGCGTAGTCATTCAGGTGACACTGACGCGCCAGCGCCGCCAGCAGGCGCTGGGCCGCCGCGTCGAACCGATGCGCCGCCGCGCTCAGCGTCACCGCCTCCAGCAGCGCACGCCGGATCTGGGTCAATAGCCGCTCCAGATCGGCATCAGCGATCGGGCAGGCTTCCAGCAGACTCATCAGCAGCGGCTCATCGGCCAGCCTGACCAGCCCGGCCGCCCCGAACAGATCCGCCGCCGCCAGCGTCTCGCCACGACCGAGACGGGCGAGCGCCGATTCGATGCGCGGATTCAGGCCGATACAGCTGACGCACGTGACCATGAGTTCATGCGGACGGCACCAGGACTCGCGTAGAGCCTGCACCAACCGCGCGCGCATCTCGGGGCGATCCTGCGTGAAACTCAACCGCTTGAGACAGTGGGCGTACTGACTCTTGGCAAGGGGCCAGTCGGGTTTCAGATCCAGGGCGCGGCCATACTGTGACAGCGACTCCTCGAAGCGCGCCAGATCGCGCAGCACCGATCCCAGGTTGTGATGCGCCTCAGCGAAGCCCGGCTTGAGTGCAATAGCGCGTGTATAAGCCGCCAGCGCCTCGTCCAGACGTCCAAGCGCCTTGAGTACATGACCACGGTCGTTATGCGCGCTGGCCGAATCCGGCTGCAAGGCCAGCGCTCGGTCGAGACAGACCAGCGCCTCATCGGACCGCCCGAGCTGCACCAGGACATTGCCGCGATTGATGAGCGCGCTGCCGTAATCCGGACGCAGGCGCAGGGCGTGTTCGATCGCGTCCAGGGCCGCATCGAGCTGCCCCAGATCCTGAAGCGTCTTGCCCAGACTGTTGAGGCATTCGCTGTCACGTGGATTGAGCTCTAGCGCCTGTTGCAGCGCGGGCAGCGCCTCGCGCTGGCGATCGCCGGCCAAGAGGACCGTCCCCAGCGCCTTCCAGCCAAAGACCGCCTTGGGATAGCGTCGGATGACATCGCGCGCCATCGTCTCGCCCTCGCTCAGACGCCCGGCGTTGAACAGCGCTACCAGCGCGTCCTGCTCGGCCAAGGAGGGGGCGGATAGGGGAGCGGTCCGATGGATTCCAAGTCCCCCGGAAGCGCGTGAACCTGACGAGCGGGTTTTCTTGTGCATGGTATTGCCAATTACCTGGCGATCATGGGCGCGGCTGACTGGCTCTGCCGTACCCGTCCTGGCGTGGGAACCAGGAACCTGGACCTGCGGAGCCATCAATATAACGCTCGAATTATAGGGTGGTGTGTTTTCCGTACCGCCTCCCGCGCCTACAATCCGAAGGCGGGGGCATCCTCCGTCGGGTACTCTGTGACCGGCGTCACGCTTGGCGCGACGCAACGGTTCAAGGTTTCGCTGGACTGGCCGATACCCAAGTCGGATTGAAGCGATTTAAAACCAAGGCAGCGCTGGTGTTCAGCCGTCGGCCTGGGTCAACACAGACAGGAGAACAGTCATGGCAATGGTCATCAACACCAACGTGATGTCGCTGAATGCCCAGCGAAATCTCACCAAGTCCCAGTCCACCCAGGGTCAGGCGATGGAACGTCTGAGCAGTGGTCTGCGCATCAACTCAGCCAAGGACGACGCCGCCGGTTCGGCCATCGCCAGCCGCCTGACCTCGCAGATTCGCGGCTTCGACCAATCGGTGCGCAACGCCAACGACGGTATCTCGCTGGTGCAGACCGCTGAGGGCGCGCTGAGCGAGTCGTCCAACATCCTCCAGCGCATGCGCGAGCTGGCCGTGCAGTCTGCCAACGGTACCTACACCTCCGGCAACCGTACCACACTCAACGCCGAGACCCAGCAGCTCATCAAGGAACTGGACCGCATCTCGACCAGCACCAACTTCAACGGACTCAACCTGCTCGACGGTTCGGCGCAGGAAGTCAAGCTGCAAGTCGGCGCCGAGGCCAATCAGACCATCAGCGTCGAGATCAGCGCCATGAACTCCTCGTCGCTCGGCATCGAAAAGACCGCCGGCGTGGGGTCGGTGGGACGCATCGGAACAGGTACGACCGCCGCCCTCGCCGCGACCGCCGTCAACCAGTTGGGAACCGGTGATCTGGAAATCAACGGTATCGCGATCGATGCGGCCGTGGCCGCCTCCGATACCGCCTCATCGGCCGCCAAAGCCTCCAGCGCCATTTCGACTGCTGCCGCCATCAACGCCAAGACCGATCAGACCGGTGTATCGGCCGTTGTTGGCGAAACACAGATCGGCGGCAACACCATGGGCACAAGCACCTCGGCTAGTGGGTCCATCGTACTGAATGGCGTGACGATCGATCTGAGTACCACCACCGATACCGCAACCACGCGCGCGGCGGTCGTGCGGGACATCAATCTGAAGTCCGAGCAGACCGGCGTCACCGCCGTCGACAGCGGCACGGACAATGGCGGCATTACCCTGGTAGCCGCCGACGGGCGCAATATCGTTCTGGAAAACAGTGCCGGTGGTTTGACGGCAGGCAACACAGGTCTGGGTCTGGCCGGCGCATCCGGGAATACCGCCATCGCCACCGGAACCGTGACGCTGGTCTCCGAGGGCAACAAACCCATCACCATCAGCTCGGGCGCGACCGGCAATGCCACGGATGTCGGCTTCGCTGAAGGTACCTACAACGGGTCGCAGGTGCAGGTGACCTCGAATCTCGGCACCAACACCACCGCCATGGCCGCTGGCAATGTGTTCGTCAACGGCGTCTCGGTCGGCCCGTCCTATGCCACCGATGATACAGCGTCTTCAGCCGGCAACGACTTCAGCGCCATTTCCAAAGCGGCAGCCTTCAACGTGGTCTCTGACAAGACCGGCGTCACCGCAGTCGTCAATGAAAACATTGCGAAGAACACGACGGCCCAGGTTACGGCAAGCGCCGCTGTCTCCGGCTCCATCAATGGAGTACAGATCACCGGCTTCACGACCGTCGCCGGTGCCGAGAACAACAGTCTCAATCGTCAGTCGCTGGTCGATGCCATCAATGCCATTTCCGAGCAAACCGGGGTGAAAGCGATCGATACCGGTGAGGATGGCGGTGCGACTGGCGGCGGCAGCTCATTGCCGAGGATGGGCGTAACATCGTAGCGGACATCGCCAATGGTGCAAACGCCGGCTTTAACACCGGTGCGGGAACCTATGTCGGTGAATTCACGCTGGTCTCCGACAAGGAGATCGTCATCACCCGAGGCACCGATGCCAATATCTCCAACTCGGGCTTTACGGTCGGACAGTACGGCGGCGGCGAGAATGGCCAGTCGCTCAAGAACGTCGACATCTCCACGGTGGATGGCGCCAACAAGGCCATCGTCGCCATCGACAACGCCCTGGAGAAGGTCAACAACGTCCGCTCCGACCTGGGTGCCGTCAACAACCGGCTCGACTTTACCATCAACAACCTGACCAGCATCTCGCAGAACGCCACGGCCTCGCGCTCACGCATCGAGGATGCGGACTTCGCGGCCGAAACGGCGAAACTCTCGCGCTCGCAGGTGTTGACTCAGGCCAGTCAGGCGATGCTCGCCCAAGCCAACTCGGCGCCGCAGCAAGTGTTGTCGCTCCTGCGCTAAACTCATGGTCAGTTAAGTGACGGATGCGGGCGCCGCTCCAGATGGAGTCCGCCCGCTCGAACCAGGAGACCAAGCGATGGCCAGCGACCCCTTGAGTGTCAGCGGAGCGACACAGCCGATTCAATCCACCGGGGCCACAAGCGCACGGACGCCTTCGAGTTCCGAGATACGTCCAAACGGTTTGCCGCCGCCCGGCAACCGTACCGACACCATACAAAGCGCCGCCACACGCTCGGCGAATCGCTTTGAATCCGGTCAACCGGGCCGCACCGACGACAGCCGAACCGATTCATCCCAGGGAGTCGCCGCGACCGACAAGGAAATGGTCGAAAAGCTGACCGAAGCTGTCGACAAGATCAACGAAATGATGCAGCAAGAAAAGCAAATGCTGACCTTCCAGCTCGACGACGACTCGGGGCGGATGGTGGTCCGGGTGATCGATTCCCAGAGCAAGGAAGTCGTCCGCCAGATCCCGAGCGAAGAGACGCTCAACTTTGCCAAATACGTCGATGGACTGGTCGGTCTGATTTTCAACAAAAAGGCATGAACCGCCGGCCGCCGACATGACGGGCGTGGCAGACCGGTTCAACGAGACACTGGAGCGCCAGCCATGGCCGACAACATCATCAGTTCACTGGGCGCCGGTTCCGGCATCGACATCAAGACGCTCGTCACCCAACTGACCGCCGTCGAGCGTGCACCGAAAGAACAGCGCCTGGATGCGCGCAAAGAGAACCTGGATGCACAGATCTCCGGCTATGGCCAGTTGCGCAGTGCCTTCGATACCTTCAAAGGCTCCCTGACACCCCTGAGCAACGGCGACCTCTTCAACGCCCGCTCGGCCACCGTCCCCAACTCGGACGTCATCACCGCCAATAAGGTCGAGGCCGGCGCCCAGACCGGCTCCTACTCGATCGAGGTGCAGGAGGTGGCCCGAGCACAAACCCTGGCGATCGGTGGCGCAGCCCAGACCGACCCCAAGGCGGCGCTCGGCGCCTCCGGTTCCATGACCATCCGCTTCGGCGCCTGGACCGATGCCGACGGCAATGCTCAGCCCTTTGCCGCCAATGACGACCGAACGGCGCTGACGCTCAATGTCAGCAATACCGACTCGCTCGAGGACATCGCCAACAAGATCAACGCCGCCGACTCCGGCGTGCAGGCGGCCGTGATCAAGGTCGACGATCAGTACCAGCTGACGCTGACAGCCGACTCGGGTCGCAACAACGCCATGGAGATCAGCACCAGCGGCACGAACCTGGAGGCATTTTCCTTCAAGGATGGCGCCCTCAACGCCAACCAGACCCAAGCGGCCCAGGATGCGCAACTCAAGATCAACGGGCTTGCCGTCACCCGCGAGAGCAACGAGATCGACGATCTCATCGAAGGCTTCTCCTTCACGGTCAACAAGAAGGGCACCGCCGGCGAGAGCCTGAATTTTTCGATCACCGCCGACAAGACCGCCGCTGATCAGGCGATCCGCGATTTCGTCGAAGCCTACAACAGCTTCCAGAAGACCACCCAGGAACTGGTCGGCTATACCCGTGACGAGGACGACAATCTGGTGCGCGGCGGTCTGGCCGGCGACAGCACGGCACGCACCATGATCAACCGTCTGCGCGAACAGATCGGCGGGATCCTTCCCGGTGCTCAGGGCGGCTTCACGGCTCTGACCAACCTCGGCATCCGCACCGAACGCGACGGTTCGCTCACGATCAACGAAACCGACTTCAAAAACGCCTTCGACAACAACTTCGACCTGCTCGAAGGCTTGTTCGCGAGCAAGATGAGTTCGACCAACAGCGCCGTCGAGGTCAAGGCCGGAACCTTTGCCTCGCGCGCCGTCGCCGGTACCTATGACGTCGAGATCACCCAGGATCCGACACGCGGCCAGATCGCCGGCAACGCCCTGACCCACGATTTCTCAGCGCCGCTGGATGCCTCGGAGCCGGCCGCCGACTATAGCTTCAACATCAATGTCGACGGCGCCAATTCGGGTCTGATCAAGCTCACCGGCACCTACGCGAATGCCGATGAACTGCGCGCCGACCTTCAGGCCCGCATCAATGGCGACGCCGGCCTGAAGGCGGCCGGCGTCGCCGTGGACGTCGAGTACGATACCGGCACCAACCAGTTCAATTTCGTCTCGCGCGAATACGGTTCGATCTCGAAGGTGAGCTTCACGTCGGCGAGCACCCAGATGGCCGAGCTGGGAATCGAAACCGCCCTGACCGGAACCCAGGGTCTGGATGTCAAGGGGACCATCAATGGCGTGGAAGGCTTCGGCGCCGGAAACGTCCTGCTGCCGGACGTCGACTCACCCGCCTATGGCCTGAACCTGACCGTCGGCGCGGGCGCAACCGCTCAGGGCAAGTTCCAAATCAGCTTCTCGCGCGGTGTGGCCGGCGAGATGGCGAACATGATCGACAACTTCGTCGGCAGCACGGGTTCGATCAAGACCCGCGAATCCAGCATCCAGAAGCAGCTCGACGGCATCAAGGAAGAGCGCAGCGCACTCGACCGGCGCATGGAGGGTTTCCAGGCGCGACTCTTGTCCCAGTTCATGGCCATGGAGAACATCGTCAGCAGCCTGAAGGATACCGGCAGCCAGCTGGACGGCATCAACGACCGCCTGCCCTTCACCGCCTCGAATTGAGGCCGGTGTCTTCAGATTTTTCGGAGGGACTCCGGGTTCCTCCGGGGATGAATACGAACTCGATCACAACTCACAGACCGCCCTGCCTCAAGAAATCCGGCTCCGTGTCGTTACAGTCCCCAAGAGCGCAGCCAACCCCCTGCAAGACACCAGATCACCGGGTTGGAACACTCTCCCACTTTCAACGACCGACAGAGTCATCCAGTATTCGTCGAGGTAGGCCATGTACGCGATGCGCAGAGAACTGAACCAATACCGTCAAGCCGGTCCGATCGCCGAGATCGCTGTGGCCGATCCGCATCGTCTGACCCAGATGCTGTTCGAAGGGGCGCTGGAGCGCCTCGCCGTGGCGCGCGGCGCCATGGCGCAGGGCAATGCTCCACTCAAAGGCCAGAAGATCGGTCAGGCCATGGAGATCATCGGCGAGTTGCGCGGCGCGCTCGATCTCGAACGCGGCGGCGAACTGGCGGCCAATCTGGATTCGCTCTACGACTACATGATCCGCCGTCTGGTCACGGGCAATGCCCGCAACGCCCCCGAGATGTTGGAAGAAGTCTCGATCCTGCTGCGCGAGATCAAGGCCGGCTGGGACGCGATCCCCGAGCAGATGCGCAAGGCCTCCTGAGCCGAGTTGGTCCCGATCCGCGCCATCGTCGTACTTCGAGGTCGAGAGGCCGCCGCCTGATTCACGTATCAGACGGCAGGCCGGGCGACCGGCAATCGGCCGCCGCGATCAGGAACGCGCAAAACGCCTCGAAGACACGGTGCATGGCCGCCGGCTTGTACGGATAGAGTTCGATCGGGTCCATGTCATGCACCACCATCGCCGGGTCGACCTCGAAGATCAGCAGCCGCCCATCGAGGGTCTCGGCACAATCGATCCCCAGATAGTCCAACCCGAATGCTGCATGGACAGCGGCCAGGGCTTGGGCATGGCGTCGAGCGAAATCCCGCTCGAAGTCGGCCATGAACGCGGCTTCCTCGGCACGTTTGGCCGCACTCACGTCCATACCGGCGTTGAGATAGTGGATCATCCAGTGATCCGAGACCCCCATGTGGACGGCAAATGGCCGGCCATCGATCAGGACGACGCGGAATTTGCGAAAGCGTCCATCGGGGCTGCGATAATCGACGAAGGGCGAGACGAAGAACGTCTGGCTCGACTGAGCGTCGAGGACAGCGCGTAGTGCCTCCGGAGTATCGACCTTGGTCAATCCCTGCCCGGCATGCGAATCGAGCGGACGCACCAACAGCGGAAAGTCGAGTCCCCCCCTTCCCTCCTTAACCACCAATTCCCGGAGCCGACCGCGATCGAGACGCGCCGTGAGCGGAGCGACCAGCCCCGGCCGGCCCTGGAGCTGCCGACAAGCACGATCACGCGCCACGTCGAGAATGCGGCGCGGATCGTTCAAGACCGGACGCGGCCAGTCGCGCAGACGCGGCGTCCAGGCTTCGAGCAGCGTCCGGTTGGCTTCAGATTCCCCGATGGCGACGAAGAGCAGATCATGTTCGGGGAGATCGACCGGCGCCGGAACAGCCGACGACACATAGTAGAGATCGAGTTCGATGTCGCGGCCGGCAAGCAGACATTCGACCGGGACATTGGCCATGATCGCGCCCGGCGCCACGCGCTGGAGTCTCAGCCCCATCTCCGCATTGCCGAGACACTGCAAGACGATGGATGCATCCAGCAGTGCCGCGCTGTCGCTCGGATCGTCCGCCGCGCGCTGCAACAGCGACTGACCAAACGGCGCCAGATCCTCGCCCGCCAGCGCGAGCCGCAACCATCTGGCGAGACCGAGAAAGGTCGACATGGACGCTTCAGCCTCCATGGCGCGCAAAATCCATCATGAACTCGGCCAGCCGCTCGACCGCTTCGAGCGACATCCCGTTGTAGATGGAGGCGCGGATGCCGCCGAGCGAGCGATGCCCCTTGAGTCCGCTGAATCCGGCCGATTCGGCGCGGCACAGGAAGTCCGCCTCGCGCTCAGGCGTCGGCAGCCGGAAGACGACGTTCATCCGCGAGCGATCCGCCGGATGCGCCCAGCCTGCATAGACATCCGGATAGCGGTCGATGACCTCATAGAGACACTCGGCCTTGCGGCGGTTGAGCGCGTCCATCCGCTCCAGTCCGCCGATGTCTTCGCGCAACCAGCGCAGGACGCGCGAGACCACATAGATGGCCATGACCGGCGGTGTGTTGTAGATCGAACGGGCCTGAAGATGGGCGCGATAGTCGAGGATATCGGGGATTCCGGGCGGTACCTGATCGAGCAGCGCGCGACGGATGACGACCAGCGTCACCCCGGCCGGTCCCAGGTTCTTCTGCGCATGGGCATAGACCAGATCGAAGCGCTCGGGGTCGAAGGGGCGCGAGAGGAAGTCCGATGACATGTCGCAGACCCGCCTGACCCCGTCGAGTCCGGAAATATGATGGAACTGCACCCCCTCGACGGTTTCATTGGAGACATAGTGCAGATAAGCCGCCTCGGGCGAGCACTCCAGCTCGTCCGCTGTCGGCAGTCGACGAAAACCCGCGCCCTGACGCTCGCCATCCCAGAGCACCCGCACGTCGCCTTCCAGCCGCGCGGGCGCAATGGACTTGGCGCTCCAGTAGCCGGTCCGCAGATACTCGGCCACCCGCCCCGAACCGCGCAGCAACAGCATGGGGATCATCGAGAACTGGAGCGTCGCCCCGCCCTGGAGCATGAGCACAGCATGGCTGTCGGGCAGATCCAGGAGCGCGCGGAGATCGCGCTCGGTCTGCTCGACGAGACCGGCGAACCAGTCCGAGCGATGACTGATGCCCAGGATCGAGAGTCCGATCTCGGGCACGGCGTCGATCGCCTGCCGGGTCTCGGCCAGCACCACCGCCGGCAACGCGCCTGGTCCACCCGAAAAATTGAGCGCGTTGCGATCGAAAGCGGTTTCAAACGTCATGAGCTGTCCTGGGTCAGGGTATCAGGCCGAACGCCGTTCCTCGTCGGCGACCAGATCGCGGAAACTCCGACGCAGTTTGGCGAGCTTCGGCGCGATGACGGCCTGACAATAGCCCTGGGTCGGATAACGGCGATAGTAGTTCTGATGATACCCCTCGGCCGGATAGAATGTCGGCACGGGTTCGATCTGGGTGACGATGGGGTCCGGCCAGATCCGTCCGGCATTCAGGCGCGCGACCACGGCCTC
>ERZ1673962.768-NODE-768-length-19357-cov-12.200705_pt1 | contig 19357 bp, 24 predicted proteins | sample MGYA00580188_ERZ1673962 | MGnify/ENA primary metagenome ERZ1673962 (study PRJEB41334, sample SAMN05608104) | rock metagenome | biome: terrestrial subsurface; feature: shale formation; material: shale | place: USA: Pennsylvania ... | reverse complement strand
AGGCTTAAAGATTATAGGGCAAGCCATTTGGTTTTGCCCTCCTTAAATTAAAAGGAGAGGCTTTGCCCATGACTGACGAAGAAAAGATCAGTTTAATTCGAATTTTGATCGGAGATACTAAAACATCTCCTTTTTATATGCTTCTGACTGACGAAGAAATTCAAAGGCTTTTAGATTTCTCTAAAGGAGATGTTTATAAAGCAGCAAGGTTTGCAGCAGCAAGTGCTTATGCGCAATTATCTGCTTGGAGCACCCGTGAACGTACTGGTTCAATAGAAGTATGGAACTCTGTATCAACAAGCTACTTTAAAGTTCTTGAAAATCTGATGAAGGGTTCGGGTATGTTCATGCCTGATGGATTGTACCCTTGGTATGGAAGTAAAGATAGTTGCTCTAAGCTCTTGAATATTCAAGTGTGTGACCACGAAGACTCTTGTGGTTGTAACACTTGCAAAGCTTACGGTTCTACGTTCTGAAGGAGAAGTGAATGTCTATTCCAAGATTTCTCCTGACTAGAACAGTCCCACTTACCATCTACCGACAAGAAGCGGGTTCTTATGTCCGTGGCGTGTGGGTAGAGGGGTCAATCGTTGAAGTGCCAATTCGTGCAAACATTCAACCTTTGAAACCTTCTGAAGTTCAGATGATGCCTGAATCTGATCGCACCCGCGAGTGGTACAGGCTTTGGACAACTGACCTTGTAAGAACAAAGCAAGAGGGGGCACAAGGATATGATGCCGATGAATTTATTTGGAAGGGTTATCGTTACCAGATAATGAAAGCTCAGAGTTGGGACATGGGGGTTCTTGACCACCACGAGGCGTGGGCTGCTAGGATTTCAGTAACCCCAGACTGAGGTATTTATTATGGAAGATTTGGTCGGAAGTAGGTTCGGAAAACTGTTGGTGGTGGCTCTTGAGGAGCCCGTTAAAAACAAAAAAGATCGTGGTTTTTCCTACTACTATTCTTGTACTTGTGATTGTGGAAACACAACAATAGTTTTAAGAAGGAAGTTAAAAGAAGGGAGAACGAAGTCCTGCGGTTGCCTTCGCGGGGTAGCTACTAGAGAGAAGATGCGTGTAGAAAACGACCTAACAGGCAAGAAGTTTGGTCGATGGATGGTTATAAGTCGTTGTCCAGAGACATTTAAAAAGTTCTCCTGTCTGTGTGAATGCGGAAATTCAGCCAGCGTCGAAGGACATGCGCTCAAATCGGGAAAATCCACAAGCTGTGGGTGTTATTTTAAAGAACAAGCCTCTAGACGTTTAATGGACTACATAGAAGGATATCGCGAATCGGTCGGTTCTGATCCACTAACCCCACTTGTAAGTGAAGATGTTCTTCAACGCGCTGCTTTTAAAGAGAAGCTCCAGAAGAAAATACTGATCAGGGATAACTTCACTTGCGTCTTCTGTTCAACTAAGTCTTCCCAATTAAATGTACATCATCTCGACACATGGAAGCAATTTCCAGAAAGAAGGTTTGACGAAAGTAATTTAGTTACTTTGTGCGTACCTTGCCACAAGGAAATTCATTTTCAGAGGTATAGTGGTCCGGTGGATGAACTTAAAACTATACTATTAAAAGGTTACACTGAAAATGAAGTCTACCTGTCTTCTTATTTTCAAGAAGAAAAAGTCGAGTGGGCTGCTAGAATAGGGCCAACTCCATGAGTCTGAAGGTTGATAAGAAAGTTTGGGAAGCAATGAAAAAGAAATTCCGACAAGCAGATTCTATTCAGCTTAGTGTCGGCTTCTTTGAAGAAGATCGTTATGGTCCTGAAAATGAAAATCTTCCTGTTGCCTACATTGCCCGAATTCAAGATGCTGGTCTTGGACCTCCCGCTCGCCCATTTATGTCTGGTGCTCAGGGTTTGACTGGTGTTGTAAGAAGCACTCCGTACAGGAAAGATTATCAAGAAGCTGCTCGACGAATAATCCTTAATCTTTCAACCGTCCAGCAAGAATATGCAAAGCTGGGCACTTTCTTAGTACAAGATACAAAAGAAATTATTGAACAGTGGTCTTCTCCACCTAACGCAGCCCTTACCGTAGAACTAAAAGGGTTTAATGATCCTCTGATTGAAACAGAGACAATGAAAAACTCGGTTAAGTTCAAAATTGAGAAGGGGTGATAAATGGCAGGAGTTTATACAACAATAAAAGAAGCTGTTCGTAGGGGTGTATGGGCTTCATTGCAAGATTATTATCCCACATATAACGAAGATACAGCTCCTATTATCTTTTCTCATTTGAACGGTACAGAGCCGGATGACAGTTATGTCGTTATCTCTGTTCTCGGTGTTTACAGTCAAGGTAGAGGTTCTTCCTCAACTCTCACTAGCACCGATTTTAAAGTTTCTTATTCTTCTGCATACGAAGTAGAGTTCAGGATTCTCTTTGTAGGCGGATATAGTGGTGACATGGCCCACACTCTCTCTAACAAGCTGTACAGTCCTTTGATTCAAGATGTTTTCCGGCAGGAAAAGCTTGGGTTTATTCGTAAAGGAAACATTGCTTATAGTCCTGTCAAAAGAGAGACAAGGTGGGTTGATTACCACACATTAGACATCACTTTCACTTATCAAGTTGTTAGTGAAGAGCAGATTGATTATTTCGAGTCTGCGATTATCAACGGCATAGTTGAAAATGAGGGTGGAGTTGAAGTTTACAATGAAACCTTCGGCGTCCCTGATACAACCCCCATCCCAACTCCTACCCCATAAAAGAGGATTAATATGAGTGACCTCGATCAGATTATTCGTATCACGCTAACACGAGCTTCCCAGCCGGTTCAAACTGCTAGTTTCCAGATTCCATTGATTCTAGCAACATTTACTAACTTTGCTGAGCGTACTCGTGTATACGAGAGCATGACTCAGGTGGCAGAAGACTTCGATAGCACTGATAGCGTTTATGTTATTGCTTCCAAGCTCTTTGGTCAATCTGGCGTTGGTGCTGTTCCTCCGAGCATTGTTGTTGGTCGTCGTCAAGTTGACTCGATCACCGCAAGCATCGGAACTGTAGCAAATAACACAGAGTACAGTGTCACAATTAATGGCACCACTTACACCATCACTTCTGACGCTGATGCTTCTGCTCTTGAAATTGTAGCAGCCCTTGATACTGCTGTCACTGATGTAGAGATTAATTTCACTGACAACCTTGATGGCACTTTCAGTGTAGCTCCGGTAACTCTGGGTGAAGGTTGGAGCTTCTCCGCCTCTTCCAACATCACCGTTGGTACCACCGCTGCTACTGAAACTTGGGTAGAAGCCCTTGATGCTGTAACTGAAGACAACGACAGTTGGTATCTGCTTATTGCAGAAACTCACGTTGCTGCTGATCAAGAAGCACTGTCAGATGCTATTGGTGCTGTTCGTAAGATTTACGGTGTGTCTACTGCTGACGCCACTGCAACAGCTACCAGCACTACCGACATTGGTGCAATTCTTAGCGCTAAGTCTGCTGGTCGTACTTATGGTGTTTACCTCCCAACTGCTAACTCGGATTACCCTGAAGCTGCTTGGGCAGGCGCTCAGCTTGCTTACACTCCCGGCTCGAACGACTGGGACTTCAAGCGTGTAAACGGAGTTACTGTTTCTAAGCTTAGCGCCACCGCTAAAAACAATCTTCGTGAGAAGAACTACAACTTCTACACTGAAGTTGGTGGTGTAAACATTTTCCAAGACGGTAACATGTTTGATGGTCTACCAATCGATTTGAAAAAAGTCGCCTGAGACCGGAAGGTCTCTTGAAAACTCCTTTAATTGCTGGAAACCCGCGAAGACGTATTGACTACAACGTAGAGCCTGTTCTAAAATGATGGCTCAAGCGTGAAAGTTTGAAAACAATATGTTATGTGGCAATCAGCAGCCAAGCCCGAAAGGGAAGGTTCAACGACTAGGCAGTGATGCCGTAGCCTCAAGTGAGGCGAAATGGGGAGCCCCTAAGTATTGTTTATACCGGGTGAAGATATAGTCTGGTCTTACGCGAAAGCGTAAGTGGCGAAAAGGGAGAAACAAATGAATTACGAAAAACTTTACTTTGCGTTTATTGAAAAATATAGGAATCAGCATTTCGAACAAGGTGAATATACCGAATCTCACCATATTGTTCCTCGCCATGCAGGAGGCGATGATTCCAAAGATAATCTAATTGTTCTGTCTTATCGACAACACTGTTTTGCTCACCGACTTTTATGGAAAGCTTATAAGAAAGCCTCAGATTACAAAGCTTGGATTTTAATGAGCGGACAAGAGGTGGACAAAGTTATTGCTACACACAAAGCCTTGGGTAAAAGAAACGTTGAAACAGGACATTTAGCAAGAATAAGAAAGCTTGCTAATACTCCTTCAAGGCAAAAGAAGCTAGCAGAGCTGAACCACCACAAGGTTGAAACAGGACTTCTAGATGAGTACAGGCTGCTTTCTAATGCAGCATGGAGGGGTTGTTCACACACTGAAGAATTTAAAGAAAGAAAATCTCTTCAAATGAAAAAGTGGGCAACAGAAAACCAAGAACACTATGCCTCGATGATTGAAAAGTCTGTGGCCTTGAAGAAAGAAAATTCAAAATCTCTCTCCGAGGAAGTAATTAAAAACGCGCAAAGAAATGAAGAGTACCTGCACAAAACCTCTTCTAAAAGTTTAAATTTATTTGTATCACCCGAAGGTTTAGAGTTTCAAAGCCCGATATATGCTGCCAAATATTATTCAGAAGATTTGGACTATTGTGTGGTAGAGAACTGGTGCAAACGGGCTCAACATGGTTGGTCTCGGAAGCCTAAACCTTAGCAGTGCGGGATTAACGACCCCGCATGAACATAAACGGAACAGATTGTCATCGACTGGCTGTATGCCCGCCTGCAAGAAAGCATTTATTTCCGTCTGATTAATAGCTTGAAGATTCCGATGACCAATCCGGGTCTGGCTATTATTGAGAATGAAATCCGTACCGTTCTTTCTCAAGCAGAAGCTAACGGCGCTATTGATCGTGGCTGGAGCGTCTCTGTCCCTGACGTACTGTCCATTCCAGAAAACCTTCGTGCTCAGCGTACTGCTGGCGTATTTGTCTTCCGTGCTCGCCTTGCAGGTTCTATCCGTAAGGTTGAAATCGAAGGCTACCTCAGCGTTTAAGGAAAGAGCGGTTGACGTGCAGCCTCCATGTGTTGTAAAATAGTTAAAATTATCTGCTATGGAGGTCGCATGTCTGCTTATTATCTTTACAAAATTACAAACACGTTTAATTCTAAAGTGTATGTAGGAATAACTAAACATCCTGTGAAACGGAAAGCCCAGCACTTTAAAAATAGAAAATCCCACAAAACAATATCACTAATCAAACAGGCGATAGATAAGTATGGTGAGGATAATTTTTCTTTTGAAATTTTGTGTGTTGGTAGTAAAAACTACATTTTAGATTTAGAAGTTAAGGCAATCTGCGCCTATCGGGCCACTGAAAAACGCTTTGGTTATAATATTAAAGCCGGTGGACAGGGTGGTGCTGGTTATGAAATATCAAAGACTTGTAAAGATGTTCCGCACTATGTTTCAGGGTTTTGGTTTCCTAGTGTACGTTGTGCCCTAAAGCACATGAATATGGACAAATCTACATTCTTGAGACGAAAGAAACAAGGGTTGTTGGGGAACACGGAGCAGGTAGGGATGAAACGTGACTGGGGTCTGCCGCTGTATGTAGCGGGATTTTGGTTTCCGGATTTGTCTACTGCTTGTAAAACACTCTCAAGAAGTGCTATATCTCTGATGGCCCGTGTTCGTAAAGGCTCTGTCGAACAAAGTTTCTCATTAAGAGAGCAGTCCGGAGAGAATAACCACATGTTTGGGGTTCCACCGGAAAAACACCCCTCCTCAAAAGGAGTTATCGTTTTTGGGAAGAAATATTTCTCAATAAAACAAGCAACAGAGGACACCGGATTTTCTAAATATGTTATTAATAGGCGTATAAAAGAAGGTGATCCAAATTTCTCATATATTATTAACGAGGATTTCTAATGTCCGACATTGTTATTGGGAACTACTCCCCAGAAGCTGTAACAATTGTTATCTCTAAAGGAAGTTTTGTGCATCAAGTCACAGGATTTGCTGAGGGAACTTTTATCTCAGCCACCAGATTGGTGGCTGCTTCCGAACCGTTGATCTGATAGCGGCCTTGCGTGGTGACACGCATTGAATAACCTCTCTAATTCAGGGAAACCCCTAACGTAAAGTCGAGGGCAATCCTGAGCGAAGATTCTCTTTGAGAATAACGTGCAACGACCAGTCGAAAGACGTAGGGCCAAGTGGTCCGAAACGGGAGGGGGCTTAGAATAAACTAAGTCCGTGATATGGTCTCTTCTCATGTGAAAGCATGAGCTGCTGTAAAGCGAAGAAAGCTTAACGAACTTTCTTGAAGATTAAAGATATCGGTAGTGACATCACGGGTGGTCGTGTTAAGCGTCGTAATCGCTCGATGAACGTCACTATTAGCCTTCACCAATTTGCTGCCTCAAACACTGTTTTGCAACAGTTGCAACGAGCTGATGAAGAGGCCGATGGTAACGAGTGGGTCTTCTCTTGCCAAATCAAGGACAACAGCGGTCAAACTTTGTTCTTCTCGAATCAAACGATTATTGCTACTACCCCAGACCTAACTCTGAGTAACACTACTGAGATGCGAGACTGGACCTTCTTCATGTACAACGCAGACAATTTCATTGGCGGCAATACCCCGATGGATGACGCTGCTGTTGCTGCTGTTGAAGCTGTTGGTGGTCAAGTAGACGCTCGCTGGCGTCTGTAATGGAGAGGGAGACTTGCTCTCCCTTTTCTTTAATCTAATAAGACGGAGAGTTTTGTGGAAATCGCAAACTATATTCCTGAAGATGTGACAATCACCGTTGCGGGACTTCTGTCTCTAAATGGCTATGCTGATGGAACTTTCGTCTCTATTAGAAAAGATACAGTTCCTTTCGCTAGTAGACGAACAGCAGACAGCGTTGTAAGCCGCTTGTACACAAAAGACACAACTTATACAGTTGAGGTTACTTTGTATAGCGGAAGCTCAAGTAATGATGCTCTAACAAAGCTCTATCTTGCCGACGAAATCACGCAGATGGCCAAAATGCCTATCATGATTAAGGACAGCAGCGGAACATCTTTATTCTTTTCAGCAACTGCTTGGATTGAAGACATTCCCCCGTTGACACTTTCTAATAGATTTGAAACTCGTACTTGGGTATTTAAGGCAACACAAGCGGCGCTCAATGTTGGTGGTAATGAGGAAAGAGGTAGTACGATTGATTCTATTGTTTCAATTGCCACCGCTGCTCTTCCTTCACTTAATGGAATCTTCTGAGGTGGTGAATGGCTGATATTGTAACGTATTCCCCATCTTCCGTAACACTGGTAATTGATGACTTCCAAATCGTCGGATGGGACAGTATTTCGATTATCAAGACAAGTCCATCATTTATCACTATCCCCGGAATTAGGGGAAAACACACGAGGGTTAGAAGTCCAGATAAGTCCTGCACTATCCAGTTTGAGCTTATTCAAACAAGTTCGGCAAATGATATTCTCTCAGCGATTCATTCGATGGATATTGAGATGGGTACAGGTAAACTTAGTGTGATGCTGAAGGATTCATCTGGTACGAGTGTGTTTAGCAGCAGTGACGCATACATTACCAACTTCCCTGACGCCACTTTTAGCGGACAATTCGAAACTCGCACTTGGAGTATCTTTTGCCAAAGCGTCAGAGACTTTAAGGTTGGTGGCAACACCAGACCAAAAACTGTACTTGATAGCCTATTTGATAGTGTGTCGAGTATTTTTTAGAAATAAACCGGAGGAAATAATTTATGGCTAGTAAAGCTGGGATCATGGCTTTGCCGCAAACTACCATCGAACTTGATGGTGAAACTTATCTTGTAGATGCAATGCCCGCAACCGTCTCTCTTGAAGTTCAACAAGAACTTATGAAGACTGGCGGTGTGCCGTCTGTAGAGCTTATCAAGCGTATTATTATTGGTAGTGTTTCTTATAAGAATAAGAATATTGATAAAAACTCTTTTGACATTATCTTTGCTCGCCGGACTACCCACCTGTATGAGCTGACCAATCAGATTATTCAGTGGAACATGCCTGACCTTTTTACGGAAAGCGGTACAGACGAGTAATAAAAGACAAATCTGTACCAACCGTCAAGTCAAAAGTCGAGAAAGAGATTGAAGAAAACTTTTCTATCCCTTGGCAAATTTATCGTGTGGCTACACACAAGCTTGGCGGATTACATCTTATAGGTGAATTCTCTACATGTAGAACACTTAAAGACCTCTACGACATGCTTGAAGTGATCGATGTTTATGACACATTACAAGAAGAGGCTAAGAAAGCTGCTGAAGCAGAGGCTGAGGCTAAGAAAAGATTAACAAGATGAAGGTAATCTAGCGTGGAAATTGCCAAGTATACAGTTGGAGTAGATTTTAATCTTAAGTGGAAGCAGCTAGATAAGAACCTAAAACTTCTTGAAAAGAAACTAGCTAAATTCTCTGCTGGGAAACTTGCTTTCTCAATTGATCGCTTTGTTGTTGATCAGCGTAAGTTAAACATTGTCCTCGGTAATGCTCTAGACCGAGCCAGCATGACAACTGCTTTCTCAATTGATCGCTTTGTTGTTGATCAAGCAAGCCTTACCCGTCAAATGACAAGAGCTATGAAGAATGCTGCAAGAGCGGCAAGCTCCCAAGCAGATATCACCCCAAACGTAAATGGTCGCGGTGGTATTAGCACAAGACAGGCGGGTGTAGCTGGTGGTGTAGGTGGATTTACCGCTCGTGCTTATATGCCGCTTGTTGCTCTTGCTGGTGGCGGATATGGTCTTGGTGCTCTTAATCGTCGTAACCAAGAGATTGTTTCGGCTCAGCTACAGACTTCAGCCATTGTTCAACAAGCTGGCGGTAATGCTGCTCAGGGAACAGAGGCTTTTGATTGGCTTAGGGCACAAGGGGAACGAGTAGGTTTCAACTGGCTTGAGGCTATTCCCGATTACAACAAACTGATTTCCGGTCTGACTGGTGCGGGAATGACAGTTGGTCAAAGTCAGGGAGTTTTTCAAGGCTTCTCTGAATTGGCCCGCGTTAATAAGCTTGACCGCACTTCTCAGAATCGTTTGTTTAGAGCACTTAGTCAAGTGGCTGGTAAGAACCAGCTGATGTCAGAAGAACTCACTGGTCAGATTGCTGAAGCTCTTCCGGGGGGTGTTGCTGTCTTTGCTGAAGCATACCAACGTAAGCTTGCAGCAGAGGGACGTGGGGGTGGCAAAACTGGAAGCGAGGCAATTCAAGAACTTCGCAGCGCAATGGAGCGGCGTGAGGTCAAAGGTGATATTCTTCTGTATGCTGGGCAACGTGCCGGGGAGATGGCACAACCCGGTCTGACTGCGGCACAAAAAGCGTCACAAGCTGAGCAAGCAAGATTTCAGAATGCTTACAACCAATTAGCAATGGTGGCAAGTAATGCTGGTGTTGAAAGTGCTTTTGCTCGCCTGTTTAGAGCAATGGCCGATGGTGCCCGAGAGGCTGGCCCTCTGGTTGAATCATTAGCCAAAGGCTTTGATGAGATAACTAAATATGTCTCCGTAGCCATGCTTAGCTTTCAGTCACTGCAAAGATTCTTTCAGGGCCGAGATAGCTTCCTCGGTGACAAACTCTTCCCAGATAAGGAGACAAGAAGTAAAGCTCTTCTTTGGTTGGAATCTACTAAACAAGCTTTTACAGAAGTCAACACCCTGTTGGGGAACTCTATTACTGGTTGGCAACAGCTTTTGGGAACTTTAGAATCTAGTTCCGTACTAGATCGCCTTATGACTGCAATGTCTACCATCTCAAACAGTGCAGGGGCATTGAATGCTTTAGTTGAGGGTGATTTTGGAAAAGCTGGAGAGATGGCTGCTGAAGCAGGTAAGAGGTATGCCAACACGCTGACGGCCCCAGGAAGGGCAGGCGTAAATGCTGCTCTGAGGGGAGGTACACGGATGCTGGAAGCTATTGATCCGAGAGTAGATGTTGGGTCAACCGTACCACCGCAACTTAGTGGGTTCAGTGTAACAGAAGATTGGACTACTCAACAAAAAATACAAAGACAGTTGGCAGCCCAGCAAGCAGCTAAAGAGGGATACCCGAATCCAGTAGGGATTTTCCCAATGGACAAGCAGGCTGGACAAGTTACTGCAACTTTCAATATTTACGATGCAACCAATCCAGACAAGGTTGGGGAGGTTGTTCGTATTAAGCTTGAAGACATGTTTAAGGCCGTTAATGCCGAAAACCCAGAATTAGAATAATAGGAGAACAACATGACATTGGCTCTTCGTTGGACGCCTACTGATGCTGAGAATGAAGCAAGTGGCTTTATCTATTTCGATGCTGTAACTTCATTTTCTGAGCAACATCGTGGTCAGGTTACTAAACACCCTGTAGATGGTGGTGGAAGGATTACTGACCACTTTATTAAAGAGAACTCAGTATATAACATCTCAGCCGTAATGTCGGCAGTTGATGTTAGCGATGCAACCTTCATTATTATGGATTTAGATGGCGTTGCTCCCTACAACGTAGATATGGTCACTGAGCCTGTCTACATTATGCAAAGCAACGGATTGTTTGATAAAGTAAAAAGTTTCATTCCAAACAGCATTGGTCAGTTTCTTCCCAACACTGAACCAGAAGTTGTTATGCAGGAAGAACGCCTAGACTATCTCCCATACCTTAAGCGAGTTCTTCAGAACCTTGTAACTGGCCGAGTCTATAACCAAGATACTAGACAATACGACAGCAACATCCAAGTTGTTTCATTGTACGAGTATGATGAACTGAAGCTGACTAATATCGTTCGTGACCTTGTTGTTACAAGTATTAGTATCAGAGAAGATATCAATACTGGGTATGGGTTATTCTGTGACTTAACATTGGAGAAAGTGGATTTTATAACACTTCAAAAGACACAAATTCCAGAGAATATTCGTTCTGAACTCCAAGGTAAAGCATCTGGTAAGGTTAGTAAGGGTAAACAAGATAGTACAATTGGTACAGCAGGCGACGATGGTGCCCCTAAAGACACAGACCCTCTGAGAGCAGCGGTGGACGAACTATGACACTTAGATACGTAGATATACCGCTATTTGGAGACGATTACTACGGGTATTCAATCACTCTAGAGGGTAATTCGTACAACCTTGAGTTTCTGTATAACAACAGAATGGAGCTTTACACACTCTCTTTGTTTACAGCCGATGGCGAAGCTTTGGTACGGGGTCAAGCTGTTGTTCCCAACTTCCCACTACTAAAAGACTACGTGATTGATGAACTAACAGGGTTCTTTTGGATGGAGCCAATTGCTGAGATTGGCGATGAGTTTTACAAGACATATCCCAAAGACTTAGCTAAGTATTACAGGATGTTTTATATCTACGAAGACGGAGAATAAGAATGCTACTTCAACGTAACAGGGAATACTCTCTCTCAATCGGAGATTGGAAGAGTGGAGATGGACTACTAATCCAAAATTTACAAGTTACGTTTGATGTTAGTAAGTCTGCCAACAATAAAGATAAAACAAACTCCGCAGCTATAGAGATATATAACCTTTCAGACGAATCTTTGAGAGTCTTGGATACAGATTACCCGTTTGCTTCCTTCTCTGTAGGATATAGAGATATTGGACTTAAACAGCTTTTTGCCGGGCAAGTATACCTAGTAACCACTAGAAAAAGTGGAACAGATAGGATTACTCAACTACGTATGGGTAGTGGGTATACTGATCTTAACCATACACTCCTAAACCAACTCACCAGTCCCGGACGAGATGTTAAAGCGGTTTTAGAAGATATCCGTAAGAATCTTCCGGGTGTTTCTCGTGGTGTATACAACGGCACAAATCTAAACAATCAAGTGTTGTATGGTTATCCGTTGATCGGCACTCCTAAGCAGATGCTGAATGAGTTGAGCGAGAAATACCAGCTTGACTGGCAAGTCGATGATGATGTCTTGTATGTCCACGACAAAGACAGAGCAAATGACGAAAACTTCGATCAGGCTTACGTAGTATCAAGATATACAGGTTTGATTGAAAATGCTTATCGTGTTACATCAGATGAGCGCCGATCAAAGAAAGATAAAGTTAAGAAGCAAGGCGTCCAGTGGAGAATGCTCTTAAATCCAGATATCGTTGCTGGCTCTATCGTTAAGCTGGAAGACACACTCATTCAAGGTTGGTACAAGGTTGATGATGTGCGGCACTTTGGTGGTTGGAGGGACAACGATTGGTTTACCGAGGTTAAGGCCAGTGCTATTGAAAAGGTGGTGAGTACAAAATGAAAGAGCTTTTTCAAGAATCACTTAATGCACAATCAAACAAACTCCTGAATGAGATATGGACAGCTATTCCTTGTGTGGTACTTGGGGTTATTGATAGCTTAAATGGTGCAATGGTTAACATCCAACCAAGCATCAATCAACGAACCAAAGATGGTACTGTAAAAGAGAGAACCCCAATCTTAGGTGTCCCTATCGTATTTCCTTGCAGCAGAACCTCAGCTTTTACCTTCCCTATCCAAGCTGGTGATACAGGTCTTGCAATCTTCTCGATGAGAAACTTAGACGCTTGGAAGAACAGTCAAGGATTTCCGTCAGCTCCGCTAAACTTTGCCAAGTTCGACAAAGGGGACGCTATATTTGTTCCGGGTCTTCAACCTTCAAGCATTTCAGTGAATAACCCGTCTTCACGATTCTGGCCTCATAGCACAAAAGATACTGTTGTTGCACATAATATCGGAACAGCTAACGAAGTTGAAATGAGAATGACCCCTGAAGGTAACTTCTTAATTAAGACTAATGCAGACGTTCAACTTCAAGCTGAAAATGTTGCCGTGTCTGCCTCTTATATGTCGGTTGAAGTTGCAGATACAGAGTGGGTTGGAAATATTACACACGCAGGTGTTCTTAATTCAAATGGAATTGTGTTTGATAGTCACGTTCATACAGGGGTCCAGTCTGGTCCTAACACAACCGGAGGTCCGCAGTAATGGATTTTAAATTAGATTATTCGGTTGGCGATATCATCTGGAACAATGGACCACTAACTAAGACCGATGTAACACAGCCGTTTACGGAAAATGTTCAACAGCGGCTGTTTATTCTACTTCGTACATTCCAAGAAGAGTGGTTCTTAGATACTACATATGGTATCCCTTATTTCCAACGCATCCTAGGAAGAAAAACACCAAAATCTGTCGCTGACAGAATCTTCCAAGAAAAAATCCTAGAAGAGAATGGTGTCGCTGAAATACTGAGTTACTCGTCTAGCTTAGACAATCGAACTTATTCCGCAAAATTCAGTGTTCGTTGTACGAATGGTGAAATTGCTTCAGTAGAAATTAACAACATAGGGGCTTAATTTATGGCAGGTATTACACCTGAAGGCTTGGTGATTAAACGCCTGTCTGAAGTTTTAGCTGACAATAGAGCCAAGGCTGTCGAGCTTTTTCAAGACCTCGTTTCTGTTGGTGATGTAGTAGACACGTCTGCCAGTTCAGCACTTGGACGACTAATTGCACTTGCCGCTCCGGGAGAGGCTGATCTTTGGGAGGCTGTACAAGAAGTATACTCGGCTTTTGATCCAAACTCAGCAACAGGTATTGCTCTTGATAATCTCGTAGCTCTTGGTGGAATCACTCGCTTTGCTAACACATTCACCACAGCACAGGCTATCTTCACGGGCAATAATGGAACTCTCATTCCCTCTGGAAGTGTTGTTTCTAGTGACACAACCGGACAAAGCTTTAATGTTGTAGCGAGTGTGGCGTTGTCTCCTTCTCTTGCTTCTGGTGTCACTATTACAGTACCAACTGTTGCTAGTAGCACGTTATACACCATCACTTACTCTCGGATTACCAGTTCAAACACTGTCAACTACACAAGTGGTGTTGGAGCAACAGCAGCGAGCATTCTCGCAGGACTGAAAGCAGAGATTGACGCTAATCATCCTCAATTGATTGCTACTGTTGTTGGAACGACTCTTGAAATTGATCTTGACGATATTTTCCAAGTAACTTCTTTCAGCACATCAGCTAATCTTGGGATCACTAAGGTTGATAAGATTGGTGACTTGATTACTCAAGAGTATGGCCCTATTGAGCAAGCTCCAAATACAATCACTTCTATTTCTACTCCTGTTCTTGGCTGGGATAGTGTAAACAACCCGATCAGTGCCGTAGCTGGGCGATATGTTGAAACAGACGAAGAGCTTCGTGAACGCTTCCGTGTAAGTAAGTTTGAACGAGCTTCCAACATTCTTGAAGCATTGTATTCTGCTCTCATCAATCTTGACACTGTAGAGCAAGTTATTATCTACGAAAATGATACTGATGTAACCGATGCTAATGGCATCCCTGCTCACAGTTTTATGCCGATTGTTCTTGGTGGTATTTCCACGAACATTGCACAAAGTATTTGGGAGAATAAGCCTCTTGGTATTCGTAGTTATGGTAACACTTCTGTAACGATCTACGACAGCCAAGGCTTTCCGCACGATATCGGTTTTGAGCGTCCAAATCCTGTCACCATTTATATTGACTTGGATATTACCACCAACTCTGAGTTTCCTCAAGATGGTGAACAAGCAATTAAAGATGCGCTTGCAGCCTACATGGAAGCTCAGTTTGGTATTGGTGAAGATGTTGTTTACAGTCGCCTCTATACGCCAATTAACTCCATCCCCGGACACCAAGTAAATAGCCTAACTATTGGTACGTCTCCAAGCCCGGTCGGAATTAGCAACATCCCCGTCGCTTTCAATGAGTTGTTTTCTCTTGATCCGAATAACATCGTAATCACTGTATCTTAAGGAGGGTGCTGATGGCTTTAAATGAGTTTGACACAGTACCCTATCTCGAAGAAGCCCGTGATCGCGTAACCTACGCTTTCACCGATAAGCCCATCTTCGATAAGTATCTACAGTTGCTGATCCTTGGTCAAGTTGAGATTCAAGAAGCTTTAAAACAAGTGATGCAGCTTCGTAGCATTGATACAGCAGAGGGTGAGCAGCTTAATGTAATTGGTAGGATTGTTGGGCAACCCAGAGAACTTCTTGAGGCAGACCTTTATGAATACTTCGGTTTGCAAGGTGCAACTAATGCACAAAGCTTTGGTGAGCTTGGTAGTTCAAGCATTGGTGGTTTGTTCTACAACTACGGAACACCACTGGGTGGTAACGTCTTACTGGATGATGCAACCTACCGTAAGTTTATCAAAGCTAAGATTTTCAAGAACGTAACAGCATCTACACCGGAAGAATTTATCACTGTTGTAAACACGATCTTTGATCCTCCCATATCGATCAGCTCCGAGGGTGATGCTCAAGTTACATTGATGTTTGGGCGTATTCTAACAGCTTTTGAGAAAGCTCTTCTGAACTACGTGAGTACATCTCAAGGCTATCCCTCAAGACTTATCCCCAAAACAGTTGGTGTCCGTATTAATTACGGAGAGTTTGATGGGGGGAATTACTTTGGATTTCAAGGTGCCCCCGGCGCTAAAGGCTTTGGGGAATTTACAGGCACATACGGTTATGGTCTGGGTTATGGTCTTGAATACGGTGACTCAGACTTCGAGCTTACTGGCGACGGTGGTCTTTGGGCTACGCTTTACTAATTAAGAGAGGAAACAAATGACACAATTTTTGAAGCCTAGCAATCTAAACAATGTGTGGGCTAGTGGTGGGGATCGGATTTATCCCGGCGATACTAAATACGCAACTGGTTGGCAAGTGGAAATCCCACCCCGTCAATACTTCAACGAGATTGATTATAAGCAAGATCAAATGCTTGCTCACTTGAATCAACATGGTATCGCTGTGTGGGACAACGAAACAGAATATCAAGCAGACAAAAGCTATGTTCAAGGTTCAACTAGTGGCGCAATCTACAGATGCACTCTAACACACGGCGGGAATCCGGGTGCTGCACAAGACCCCGAACTAGATACATCTAATACTTACTGGGAGGTGGCTTTTGCGTCAGCCGGCGAGTTCTATACACAAACAGAGAGCGATGCCCGGTACGCACAAATCTCCAATAATGGAAGTGAGTATAGCCCCGCCGCATTCCGCAACACTATCAGTGTTTACAGTAAAGCTGAAACTTACACAAAAGCAGAGGTCGATAGTCGAACTACTGTAGCATCTGCACTTCAAGCTCAGACCCAAACCAGCAACACTGTTTTGCTGACTCCTCAGAGACTCGGTGACAGTTTTGGAGGAGCTAACCAATCACTTACTCAAAACGGATTTCAAAAACTTCCTGGGGGTTTGACGTTGCAGTGGGGCGTGGCAACTGTTTCGGTATCGGGGACAGGGGGCACTACAGTAATTACGCTACCAACCGCGTACACGGCTTCTTGTTTCATGGTTGTTGGTAACTTATTGTCTAGTACTCAAGTTAATGACAATTTAGTGGTTAACACTTCCGTGGTTAGTACCTCACAAATAAGACTAACCTTAGACTCTGCTGGAACCGCAACACCGCCTCAAGGTAATCAGCAAGTGTACTGGTTTTCACTAGGAGTATAAAATGCCGCAGAAAATAAGCCCTTTTATTGATGCCAAATATGGTTGGGATTTTGGGGAGTCCGGGTGGAATTCGGGGATGGATGAGAATCTGCTCAAATTCTCTTTCTTGCTTGACGGGAATATCGATTCAATTGTGTCCTCCTTACCGACCGCTGTTAACGGAAAAGCCCACTTTTTGACGACAGACAACAGAGTCTACTATGGCGTAGAGGGCTCTTATAAGTCATCGTCCGTGCCTAAAAATTTCATATTCAAAATAAAAACTACTGGGGAACATTATCAGTTTGATGGTTCAACTCTAGTATCGGTGCGCAGTCCTTTGCAGGTTAAACAGGACCTGCAGAGCCTTGAGAGTGATTTTGATGCTCTGGGTACTGCTGCCTATGAAGATTCTTCATCTTTCGTCACCCCCTCCCAATTAGATGTAACCACTGCTACACTTTCAGCCTACACAGACGCACAGGTAGCACCGCTGTCGGATTTTGTAGAGGATTTGCAAGACGGCTCTTCGCCAAGCAGCGGGGCATCCCTAGTTGCATATGACCCGGCTCTTTCCTACTCGAACAACTCAGTTGGTGCATATCTCTCCAACCTGGATAGTAAGCTGTCCTCTTTCGTGTTTGCTCAAGAATGGGTGACAAGTGTTGAAGCTGGTGCAACTGATCCGGTAGTTAGTGCTAGCCAATGGGAAGCTCTCAGGGTGTATGCCGAGAACAATAAGTCCACTGTGTTTGTTCCAGCAGGAACTTATGTCCTTCCCCAGGATGTTCGACTGGATGCCGACAACACCGTATGGCATTTTGCTCCGGGGGCGGTCTTGAAGTTGTGGGACACGCAAGCGGATAATGACTTTATCTTATTCTCGTCCCCGGTAAATCAGAGAGTTGTAGGTTTGAGGGTGGATGCCAATCGCGCAAATCAGAACTCCACTACGTTCGGCATTAATAATTGTGCTGTATTAATCATCGATGCCAATAACTGTGTCTTTGAAGATTGTGAGATCATAAGCTCTCCGGCTAAGGGTTTCGCTATTGTCTCTAGTGCGGGAGGTACTAACCGCAATCTTGAGGTGAGGGGGTTTACAGGGAAAGACTGCAACAATCAGTGCCTACACGTAGATGGTAACAACATGACGGGATTTTTTGACCGCATTGTTATCGATGGGGTGCGAATTGGTGCTACATCTCACGCCGGAGTCGCGCTGAATGATGGGGTCCACGATGTCGTTATCAGTAACGTTATAGCGGATGTACAGAACACTACTTGGGACGCTGTTGCAGTCCGGGATAGCTGGGATATTCAGATGGTCAATATCAAGGGTAAGCGCGGGCGCAACGGTGTTCAAGTTCAACGACTAAACGGATTTACAGGCCGTATCCAAATGGACAACGTTGTTGGCGAGCAAAACAGCCAGAACGGGATTCTGTTCCTAGGTTGTGAGAATATTAACGCGGGCACCATCACCGGCAGAAATAACGCCGCAGCTGGCATTAATATCGCTGCGACTGGTGGCGGGTATCGTTGTAAGAATGTAACCATCCAGTCTCCACAAGGTTATGACGACCGGGAAACTCCGGCCCAACAGTGGGGTGTATTAGTGCAAGGGGTAGACGTGGCTCGTCTTGGTAAACATCTCGCATATGGGAACACCACTAAGAACGTCTCGATTAACCGTTCACTTTGCACAGATGTCCAGTCGGAAGTGTATCGCTTGGTTTCTGCTACTTCTGGTTCAATTGCAGCACTTAGCCAAGCCAGCGTCACCATGACCTTCGCTGAACCTATGGATGATTCTACCTACGATGTTGTGTTGTGGTCAGAGGTGGCAACAAACTCTAGAAGCGTTGTACCGGGACATGTGATCACCAAAACACAAAACGCCATTGTGGTGCTGGCCCATAACCTGAATAGCAGCACTGCGCAAGAGGGGACAATCTTCGCAAAGGTTACGCGGAGGCCATAGCTCTGTGAATATCTCTGACTTAGCTAAAGCTGTCGGAATTAGTGAAGACTTGGCGGCCCTTTGGTGGTCGCCAATCACTAATGCTATGCAGCGATATAATATTAACACCCCCCTACGCAAAGCTCATTTTCTTGCTCAGATTGGACATGAATCCAATAGCTTCAAATCTGTAAGTGAGAGCTTGAATTACAGCGTAGATGGACTTCTTAAAACATTCTCTCGTGCCCGTATATCTGAAATGGATGCTCGTAAGTATGGACGCACTTCCACACAACCAGCAGACCAACAAGCAATTGCTAATATTGTATATGGTGGTGAGTGGGGAGTAAAGAACCTCGGTAACACTCAACCCGGAGACGGCTGGAAGTTTCGCGGAAGAGGCTTGATCCAAATCACAGGACGTGCTAACTACACTAAGCTCAATCAAGCCCTTAACTTCGATCTTGTTAATCGTCCAGAACGTCTTGTAGAAGATAACCTTATCTCTGCATTAGCAGCGGCATGGTTCTGGGACAGCAGAGGATTAAACTCTTTTGCTGACAGGGATGATATTCTGACCATTACTAAACGGATTAATGGCGGGACGCATGGCTTAGAAGATCGTAAGAAGCGTTTGGAACGGGCTAAGAAAGCTTTGGGGGTGGTATAAATGCAAAAGGTAAAGGAAGTGGTTGTTAGTACAACTAAGGACGTGGTAAAGCCAAAGCTTCTCGATAACTGGCGTGAGCTTCTTAAAAGCTACTCATTCATCTTCCATGCTCTGTCCGCGC
>ERZ1673962.767-NODE-767-length-19361-cov-3.768466_pt1 | contig 19361 bp, 12 predicted proteins | sample MGYA00580188_ERZ1673962 | MGnify/ENA primary metagenome ERZ1673962 (study PRJEB41334, sample SAMN05608104) | rock metagenome | biome: terrestrial subsurface; feature: shale formation; material: shale | place: USA: Pennsylvania ... | reverse complement strand
CGCCTTTGGTCTGGCCAATGGACAGCAGGTACTGGCGCGCGCGCAGGTTTCACTGTATGAGCCCAGAGGCGAATTCCAGCTCCTCATCGAGCATCTGGAACCGGATGGCGAGGGTGCGTTGCGGTTGGCGTTCGAGCAGCTCAAGCAACGGCTCGCCGCCGAAGGGTTGTTCGAGGCGGCGCTCAAGCGTCCGCTGCCGCCCTTTCCGCGTCAGGTCGGACTCATCACCTCGCCGAGCGGCGCGGCGGTGCGCGATCTGATCACGGTGCTCGGACGGCGCTTCCCGGCGCTGCCGGTGCTGATCTATCCGGCGCAGGTCCAGGGCGAGTCGGCGCCCGAGTCGCTGATCGCCGCACTCGAACTGGCCAATGCGCGCGCCGAATGCGATGTGCTGATCCTGGCGCGCGGCGGCGGCTCGCTGGAGGATCTCAACGCCTTCAACGACGAGCGGCTGGCCCGTGCCATCCGGGCGCCCGGGATTCCGGTCGTCAGCGGCGTCGGGCACGAGATCGACTTCACCATCGCCGATCTGGTCGCCGACCAGCGCGCGGCCACGCCTTCGGCGGCGGCCGAGCTGGTGGCGCCATCGGGCGCGCATCTGCGCGAGCGAGTCGCTACACTCTCCAATCGGCTGATCGCGGCCCAGCGGCGGCGACTCGACACGGCTCGCCAGCGCCTGGGTGCAAGCCGGCGCCATCTGAGTCTGCTGCACCCGGCCGCACGGCTCCAGCAACAGGCCCAGCGGCTGGATCGCGCCGAGTGGCGGCTGCGCACGCTCATCGCCAATCGGATCGGCGCGGCCCGCCGACGTCTGCAACCGTTCGTCGAGCGACTGGAACGTCAGGCACCCGCTAATCGGATCGAACGCGCACGCTGGCAACTGGAGGCACTGGAACGCCGTCTGCACCGCGCTCAGTACGAGCTGCTGACACATCGGCGCGAACGGCTGTGGCGCGCCGTCGCCGGACTGGAGGCACGCAGTCCGCTGGGCACGCTGAGTCGCGGCTATGCCATCCTGACCCGCCTGCCCGAGGGCGAGATCGTCCGTGATCCGGCTCAGGTCGCACCGGGCGATCGGCTCCAGATCCGGGTGGCCGGCGGACAGATAAAAGCCGTGGCGCGTTGACGATGATCGTGCCGCACCAATCGCCCAACACAACGCTTACCGACGCTTGTCGATCACCCAAACGCGGTTGACCACTAGTCCATGCTGCAACTGAAAGACCTGAGTTTCCGTCGCGGCCCCAATCGGCTGCTCGAAGCATCCACACTCACCATCTATCCGGGCTGGAGGGTCGGTCTGGTCGGGGCCAACGGCTGCGGCAAGTCGAGCCTGTTCGCCCTGCTGCGCGATGAGCTGCACGCCGACACGGGCGAGGTCGTGATCCCGGCCGGCTGGGAGATCGCCCATGTCGCCCAGCACACCCCGGACACCGACCGCCCGGCCATCGAGTTCGCGCTCGATGGCGATCGCGAACTGCGCCGGCTCCAGTCCGAGCTGGCCGAGGCCGAAGCGGCCGGCGAGGGTCTGCGTCAGGCCGAGCTGCACGGACGGCTGGAGTCGATCGGCGCCTATGAGGCCGAGAGCCGGGCCGCGCGGCTGCTGCACGGCCTGGGCTTTGCGCCCGGCGACGAACGGCGTCCGGTCAACAGCTACTCGGGCGGCTGGCGGATGCGGCTGGCGCTCGCCCGCACCCTCATGTGTCGCTCCGATCTGCTGCTCCTCGACGAGCCGACCAACCATCTGGATCTCGACGCTGTCATCTGGCTCGAAGGCTGGCTCAAAGCCTATCCGGGCACCCTGCTCCTGATCTCGCACGACCGCGATTTCCTCGATGCGGTGGTCGGTCACACCCTGCATCTGGAACACCAGCGCCTGACGCTCTACACGGGCAACTATTCGGCCTTCGAACGCCAGCGCGCCGAGCGTCTGGCCCAGCAGCAGGCGGCCTATGCGCGCCAGCAGCGCGAGATCGCCCACATGCACAGCTTCGTCGAGCGCTTCCGCGCCAAGGCGAGCAAGGCGCGTCAGGCCCAGAGCCGTCTCAAGGCGCTCGAACGCCTGGAGCTGATCGCCCCGGCCCATATCGACTCACCCTTCCGCTTCGGTTTCGAGCCGGCCGAGAACCTGCCGCGTCCGCTGCTGCGGCTCGACGAGGCCGTGGCCGGCTATGGCGAGCGACCCATTCTCGATGGGGTCGGACTCAGCCTCGACCCCGGCGACCGCATCGGCCTGCTCGGACGCAACGGGGCCGGCAAGTCGACGCTCATCAAGCTGCTGGCCGGCACTCTGCCGCTTCAGTCCGGACGCTGCGAGCGCGCCCAGGATCTCAAGATCGGCTATTTCGCCCAGCATCAGCTCGATCAACTGCGCCCCGACGACAGCCCGCTCACCCATCTGCGCCGTCTCGACCCGCAGGCGACCGAGCAGGCATTGCGCGACTATCTCGGCGGCTTCGGCTTCGCCGGCGATCGTGCCCTGGAGCCGGTCGCCCCGCTCTCGGGCGGCGAGAAGGCCCGTTTGGTGCTCGCGCTCATCATCCGCCAGCGGCCCAATCTGCTGCTGCTCGACGAGCCGACCAACCATCTGGATCTGGAGATGCGTCAGGCGCTGGCCGAAGCGCTCCAGGAATTCGATGGGGCACTGGTATTGGTCTCGCACGATCGCCATCTGTTGCGCGTCACCAGCGATGATTTGTGGCTGGTCGACGGCGGTGCGGTGCGCCCGTTCGACGGTGATCTCGACGACTACCCGGCCTGGCTCGCCGGGCGTCAGTTCCAGGACGAGCAGAAGGGGTCGACAGGTCCAGGCCCGAGCGAACGCGGCGGTGAACGCAAGCAGCAGCGCCGTCAGGCCGCCGAGGCGCGCAAGGCGCTGCAACCCCTGCGCACGCGCGAGAAGACGCTGGAGCGACGACTCGGCGAGCTGGGCGAGCGCCGCGCCGCGCTGGAACAGGAACTGACCGCACCCGAACTCTACGAACCGGCCGCCAAGGATCGGCTGCTCAAGCTCCTGGCCGAGCAACGCCAGCTCCAGGCCGACCTGGACGCCACCGAAACGGCCTGGCTGGAGGTGTGCGAGGCCATCGAGCAATTCCAGACCGACGATGCCTGAAACTGGAGCGCGCCGGCGGATCTTCGCCCTGAACTGGAATCGACCGCACTGGCCCTGGCTGGAGCGGTTCTGGCTGCGCGCGCGCCACAGGCTCACGAATGCCGCGATCCTGCTCCTGGTCTTGACGCTGTGCTATGGCGTCTGGCCCTATGGCACGCTCTGGCGCCTGGAGCACGCGGTCCTGGCCGGCGATCAGGCCACGGTCGCCGCCCTGGTGGATCTGGATGCGGTGCGCGACGAGATCGCCCGCCGGCTCGACAAGGATCAGGACAGCCTCATCACGGCGGTCTCGGACGCCTTCATCGACTGGCTGGAGGCCGGACTCCGTCAGCATGGCGTCGACGTGCTCCAACGGCTGGTGACGCTCGATTGGGTGCGCGAACAGTTCCTGCTGATCCCAACGCTCCAGGGGCCGGGACTCTGGGCGTCGATCTCGGAGATCTTCTTCAGCGCCCCGGACGACCTGCGGGTTCGGATCGAGCGCGCGCCCCTGGCGCCACCGCTCAACCTGAGACTCCAACTCGAAGGACTCGCGTGGCGAGTCACCCTGATCCACGACTGAAACACCCATGAGCGTTCAACACAAAGCCTCCAATCAGGCCCGTCGGATCGTCGCTTCACTGCTGGTGCCGACCGAGGTGCCCTTCAAGGACTATCTGAAGGCGACCGACTATTGCACCGCGATCATGCTCTACACCGACCGCCCGGCCGATTACGAATACATGGTCCAATGGCGTGCGGCCTTCGCGGCCCTGATGGTGGCCGGCGCCGACGAGCGTCAGCGTCTGCTCAAACGCTTGCGCGAGGACTTCAAACAGGGCCACTCGCCGCTGCCGAGCCTTCAGCCCAATGCCTCGACGACGTCCAACTGAACGACCCCATCGACCACTTTGCAACCAGGAGTCCAGGCGCATGTCTTCATCGACCAAGCTCATCCAGAACTGTCCCAACGAATCGACCTTCGATCTGCCGCCCCTGTCGCTCGCCCCCGAGGGGATCGCGCACGACTTCAAGCACTATTACGTCCACACCTTCGGGCGCGACCGTGACTGCCTGTCGGCCTACTACCCCTATCGGGCGCTGGCCACCACCTTGCGCGACCGGCTGATGGAGCGCTGGAAGACGACCCGTCAGGCCTATGACGAGACCGGCTGCAAGCGCGCCTACTATCTGTCGCTGGAATTCCTGATGGGTCGGGCGCTGTCCAACGCCACCTTCAACCTGGATCTGGACGAGGCCGTGGCGCGTGGTCTGCACACCCTGGGGCTGGAGCTGGAGGAGATCGCCTCGACCGAGCCCGATCCGGGTCTGGGCAACGGCGGCCTGGGCCGGCTCGCCGCCTGCTTCCTCGACTCCTGCGCCACACTGCAACTGCCGGTGCGCGGCTACGGGTTGCGCTACGAATACGGCATGTTCCGCCAGACGATCGAGAACGGCGCCCAGGTCGAGGAACCGGACCACTGGCTGCGCGAGGGCAATCCCTGGGAGATCGAGCGCCCCGAGTTCACCCAGCGCATCCAGTTCGGCGGCCACACCGAGACCCACCGCGATCAGAACGGACGTATCGTCGTGAGCTGGGTCGACACCCATGACGTGCTGGCCGTCCCCTATGATGTCCCGGTGCCCGGTTATCGCAACGACACCGTCAACACCCTGCGGCTGTGGAAGGCGGCGGCGACCGACGAGTTCGATCTCGACGAGTTCAACGCCGGCAGTTACACCGAATCCGTGGCGCAGAAGAACGCCGCCGAGCACATCACCATGGTGCTCTACCCCAACGATGCCAGCGAGAACGGCAAGGAACTGCGGCTGCGTCAGCAGTACTTCCTGGCCAGCGCCAGCCTCAAGGACGTGCTGCGCGACTGGATCCGGCTGCACGGGCACGACTTCAGCCGCTTCGCCGACCTGAACTGCTTCCAGCTCAACGACACCCACCCGGCTGTGTCGGTGGCCGAACTCATGCGCCAGCTCATGGACGAGCATCATCTGGAATGGCACGACGCCTGGGACATCACCCGCCGCACCATGGCCTACACCAACCACACGCTCCTGCCCGAGGCGCTGGAGCGCTGGCCGGTGCGGCTGTTCCGCCAGCTCCTGCCGCGCATCCTGGAGATCATCTTCGAGATCAACGCCCGCTTCCTCGCCGAGGTCGCGCTGCGCTGGCCGGGCGACGTGGACCGTCAGCGGCGCATGTCGCTGATCGAGGAAGGACACGACCCCCAGGTGCGCATGGCCTATCTGGCGATCGTCGGCAGCTTCTCGGTCAATGGCGTGGCCGCGCTGCACTCACAACTGCTGGTCGAGGGACTGTTCCGCGACTTCCACGAACTCTGGCCAGAGAAATTCAACAACAAGACCAATGGGGTCACGCCACGCCGCTGGCTGGCCATGTGCAATCCCGGTCTGCGCGACCTGCTCGACGAGACCATCGGCACAGGTTGGACGCGCGATCTGGAACAGTTGTCGCGTCTGGCGCCCTATGCCGAGGACGCCGCCTTCCGCGCGCGCTGGCATGAGATCAAGCAGGCCAACAAGGCCCGGCTCGCCGAACAGATCGCCGGGATCTGCAAGGTCGAGTTCCCGCTGGAGGCCATGTTCGACGTCCAGGTCAAGCGTATCCACGAGTACAAGCGCCAGCTGCTCAACATCCTGCACGTCATCCATCTCTACAACCGCATCAAGCGCGGCGACACGGCCAACTGGACACCGCGCTGCGTGCTGATCGGCGGCAAGGCGGCGCCCGGCTATTTCATGGCCAAGCAGATCATCAAGCTGATCAACCATGTCGCGCGCGTCGTCAACATGGACCCGGCGACCGCCGGTCTGCTGCGCGTGGCCTTCGTGCCCGATTATCGGGTGTCGCTGATGGAGGTGATCGCGCCGGGAACGGATCTGTCGGAGCAGATTTCGACCGCCGGCAAGGAGGCCTCCGGCACCGGCAACATGAAGTTCATGATGAACGGTGCCGTGACCATCGGCACGCTCGACGGGGCCAATATCGAGATCCGCGAACAGGTCGGCGCAGACAACTTCTTCCTGTTCGGCCTGACGGCGGCGGGTGTGGAGTCACTGCGCGGTCACTATGACCCCAATGCCATCATCGCCAGCGATCCGGCGTTGTGGGATGTGATGAACCTGCTCGAATCCGGGCATTTCAACCAGTTCGAGAATGGGGTCTTCGACTCGGTCATCCTCTCGATCCGCAATCCGCACGACCCCTGGATGACAGCGGCCGACTTCCGGAGCTATGTCGAGGCCCAGGAACGCGCGGCGGCGGCCTATCGCGATCGCGAACACTGGTTGCGCATGAGTATCCTCAACAGCGCGCACAGCGGGCGGTTCTCGTCGGATCGCACCATCGCTGAGTACAACAGCGACATCTGGCATCTGGAGACGGTGGCGCCGAAGCGTTAAAGCCAAAACGATCCGCGTCTCCAGCGGCATTCTCGCCCTCTGCCGGCCGGCAGAGGGCGGATGGCGTCAGCGTCAAACGCCTCGATTCGCCCGATCGAGGATGCTCAGCTGACTGGCGATGGTCTCCACGCCCGGCATCCGCACACCCTGTACCGCCGCTTCGCGCAAGGGACGACGGTACATGTACTCGATCTCCAGCGCGCGCTTGCCCAGGAAATCCAGCCGCATGCTCGGCGCATAGGGCGCCATGCGCTCGGTGGTCGCCAGCAGCTTGGGGATGAAGTCCGGATCGAAAGGGACGCCACAGGCGGCCGCGCCCTCGGCGACCTCCCCCATCAGACGCTCGGCCAGCGCGCGCGCCTCGGGATCGACCATGATCGCGTCGGTGTTGCGATCAAGCAGCACCGACAGACCATTGAACGGGATGTTCCAGGCCAGCTTGCGCCAGCGTGCCGCCGACAGCGATGGCTGGACGTCCGTCTCGATGCCGCCGGCACCGAAAGCGGCTTGCAGCCGTGGCAGCCAGTCGACCCCGCGTTCGTCCAGCGCCGCCAGGCTGACGCGGCCATAGTCCAGATGCACGATATGCCCTGGCCCGACCTTGTTGGAGCACAGAAAACAGAGTCCGGCGATCACGACAGCCTGGGGAAAACGCGCGGCCAGCTCGTCCTCCAGCGTCAAACCATTCTGCCAGTTCAGAATGACCGTGCCCTCGCCCACCAGCGGCGCCAGTAGTTCGGGCAACTGGGCATTCCGGGTCGTCTTGAGTCCAATACAGACCACGTCGCTCGGCGGGATCGGGTCCGAGTCGGCATAGACCTCGACCGGATGATGCAGCCGGTCGCCGAGCGGTGAGTCGACGCGCAGGCCCTGTGCGCGAATCCAGTCGACATCGCTGTGCGCAATGAAACGCACGGTCGCGCCGCCCAGGAGTAGCCGAGAACCATAAAAGCCGCCAAGCGCGCCCGTACCCAGGATGGTGAAGCTGAGGGGGGAGGAGGAAGACATCGCGATCGTTGATTCCAAAATCTCAGAGGCCGGCGATGGCCGGCCTCGTTTCAGTGACGCCGCCTACGCGGCAGGTTCAACAAACCACCAGCGCCAGCCGACGCGCGGCGCCAAAATCCGTTTTACCACTGCCGAGCCTGGGGATCGCGTCGACATGTCGCACCTCGGCCGGGATGGCCAGCGGATTGGTCCCGCCCGCCAGCATGGCACGGCGCAGGCTGTCCGGATCGATAGCGCCCTCCTCGGCGACGAGCAGGACGATGCGCTCGCCCTTGCGTTCGTCGGGCACGTTGACTGCGACCAACTCCAGGTCCGGTTGTTCCAGCGCCTTCCGCACTGAATCCTCGACGGCCGTCAGACTGATCATCTCGCCGCCGAGCTTGGCAAAGCGCGAATAGCGGTCGACGATGGTCAGGAAGCCGTCGGTATCCAGATGGCCCTTGTCGCCGGTCTTGTACCAGCGCCTGCCGTCCAGCTCGACGATGGCCTCGGCGGTCTTCCCTGGCGCGCCCAGATAGCCCTTCATCACCTGCACCCCGCCGATCAGGATCAGACCATCCGCGCCGGGCGGCAGCGTCTCCAGCGTCTCGGGATCGACGATGCGGAAGCTGGTGCCGGGCAGCGGCATCCCGACCGTGCCCGGACGCGAGCCGGTCTGGACCTTCCAGGTGTCGGTCTCCAGCGCATCTGGAACGTTGACGCTCGCTACCGGCGTGGTCTCGGTGGCGCCATAGCCTTCCAGGATCTCCTTGTGGAACTTGAGCGCGAAGCCCTCGCGCACCTCGGGCGCCAGCCGCTCGGCACCGGCGACGACGATCCGCAGCGACTGGAGCATCAGCGGATGCACCTTGGGACTGCGCGCATAGAGCCGCAGGAAGGTCGAGGTGCCGCAGAGCACCGTGGCGCGATAGCGGGCGATCGCCTTGGCGGTACCGACCGCGTCGGTCGGATCGGGATGACAGACCATCGGCACACCTTCGAGCAACGGCATGAAGGTGGTCGCCGTCAGCCCGAAGGCATGGAACAGCGGCAGATTGGCCAGCAGCACGTCGTCGCGCTCGGTGTTGAGCACGTCCGAGATCTGCCGCACGTTGGCCAGGATGTTGCGGTGGGTCAGCTCGATGCCCTTGGGCGCGCCTTCGCTGCCGCTGGAGAAGAGGACGGCGGCGGTATCGTCCGGGCGGGTCGGATGGCCGAACAGGCGTCCGATGGCCGCCGCCGGCAGCAGGCTCGTCAGCCCCAGCGTCAACAGCGCCTCGACGCGCCCGATCCGGGCGCGCAGTCCTTCCATCGGATGCAGGGTCACGCCCGGCAGGGCGCTCTCTGGATCGATGCCGCGCTGTTCGAGCTTGCGCAGGAAGCGGTCGGCGGTGATGACATGCCGCACCCCGGCCTGCTCGACGCTGGCCTGTAGCACTTCGGGGCTGGCGGTGTAATTGAGGTTGACCACGGTCTTGCCGGCAAGCAGCGCGGCCAGATTGGCGATGGCCCCGGCGCTGCTCGCCGGCAGCAGCAGACCGATCGCCGGCTCAGGCGCCAGACGCCGGATTCGGCGCGCAAACAGTGCCACGGCCGTCAGCAGGCGGCGGTTGGTCAGCGTGGTTCCGACCGAGTCGACGATGGCCAGCGCCCCCGGATCACGCTTGGCCGTTTCAAGCCAGACCGCCGGCAAGGTCGGCAGGGTCTCGACATAGGCCCGCCAGGACGTCACCGACAGCTCGAACACCGCCTGCTTGACCCGCTCGGCGCTCGACTCCAGCGGCAGCGGCGCCCCGAAGGCGACGATCACCTCGCGCACCCGCCCCTGGCGGCGATTGGTGCGCAGCTTGCCGCTGGCATAGGAGAAACGGCTGCCCCAGAGTCCGCGCTGATAGAACGGCAGGATGACGCCCGAACCGGACGCCCGCGCCGACAGCTCGAAGCCGCGCTTGAACTCCGAGAGCTGACCGTTCTTGCTCAGCGTCCCCTCGGGGAACAGACAGACCACCTCGCCGGCGTCGATCAGCTGTGCGATGGTCTGGATCGCCTGACGGCTGCTGGCGCGTGAGATCGGCACCACGCCGAAGAAATCCAGGAACCAGCGCAGATACCAGCGCTCGTAGATCCAGCGTTCCATCACGAAGCGCACCGGACGCGGGCTGGCCAGCTGCACCATGGCCCAGTCGATCCAGCTCACATGGTTGCCGAGCAGCAGCACCCCGCCCTGGGCCGGCATGTTCTTCAGCCCGATGACGTTGAGCCGGTAGCGCGTGGCCATCAGGCGTCCGATCAGGAAGCGCACCAGCGACTGCGGGAGCTGATGGATGGTATAGAGCGCCCCGCCGAGCGCGATGACCGCCAGCGCCAGCATCAGGACCAGACCGCCGACCTCCAGCCAAGCCGCCAGCACCGTCAGCCCGAGGAAGCCCAGCATCACCAGGTTCTGCACGAAGTTGTTGGCGGCCAGCACCCGTCCGAGCCCGGACTCACCGGCGTTGAACTGGATGAGCGCGTTGAGCGGCACCAGGAAGAACCCGGCCAGCACCCCGAGCACCAGGAAGTTGAGCGCATGCGCCCAGCTCGATCCCAGCCCCGGCAGCAGGAACAGCGCCAGCGCGATGCCGCCGGCGCCGACCGGGATCAGCCCGGTCTCGATGTGGTGGCGCGAGACACGCCCGGCGATGATGGAGCCGAGGATGATGCCCACGCCCGAGCAGGCCAGCATCCCCTGGATGACCACGGTGTTGGTCTCGCCCAGAGTCTCCTTGGCGAAGGCCGGGAAGGCGGCCAGGATCACCTGCGAGATGGCCCAGAAGATCGACAGCCCCACGATCGACAGCCAGATGACCTGGTTGTCCCAGGCCGCGCGCAGATTGTCGCGCAGATAGCGCCCGCTTGCGTAGCGTCCCCAATCGAAGCCGAGTGCTCCGCCCTCGCTGGTGCGCGGCAGCCGGTAGGCGATGGCCAGTTCCATCACCGAGCACAGCACCAGCGCCCAGCCGAGCGGCGCGATCAGCCCCATCACCGCGTCGGGCGTGTCGAAGGTCGCACCGGCGAGTCGGTTCTCGAACAGGATCGAGAAGACGAAGATCCCGGCCAGGATGGCGGTGGTGGTCGTGGCCTGCACCCAGCCGTTGGCCGTGGCCAAGGCTTCCTTGCCGACCAGTTCCTTGATGTAGCCGTACTTGGCCGGCGAATAGAAGGCGCTCTGCGCCGCCAGCAGGAAGGTCATGGCGAAGGCCGGCCAGAACCAGCCCAGGTAGTAGAAGAGCGTGATGCAGAGCGTCAGACCCACCGCAACCCAGGCCGTTGCGCGCATCACGCGGCTCTTCGGGAAGCGGTCGGCCATGAACCCCGAGGGCGTGAACAGCAGCACGAAGGGCAGCAGGATGAGCGCATTGACGATGGCCGTCAGCAGGATCTGCGCGTCGCCGTCATAGGTCTTGAACAGGGTGTTCTGGATGACGATCTTGTGCCCCAGGTCGACGAAGGCGTTGAGGAAGATCATCAGGACATAGGGCAGGAATCCGGCGATGCGGAAGAGTTGACCCACGGCAAGCCCCCTTGAGATGTGACAGGATTCAGACCGACGCCGACACGCCCAGCGCCTCCAGATAGGCCCGCGCGCTGTGCATCCACTCGTACTCGGCCACGGCGGCACGCAGTTCGGACGCCGGGCGCGGATGGGCCAGCGTCTCCAGCATGGCCGCCGTCAACGCCGCGACATCGCCCACGGGCGCCAGCGGCCCATGACGCCCGCCGGCCAGGATCTCCGACGGCCCGCTCGGGCAGTCGGTCGCGACCACGGGCACGCCCAGCGCCAGCGCCTCGGTGAGCACGTTCGGCGAACCTTCCCAGGCCGATGAGAGCACGAACAGCGCCGCGCGCGCCAGATAGGCCGGAAGCTGGGGTTGGAATCCCGGCAGCGTGACATCGGCGCTCAGACCCAGCTCGGCGATCAGCGCCTCCAGCTTGGCGCGCCCGCCGCCCTCGCCCAGGATCATCAGCCGACAGTCGCGCTCGGCCCGGACGCGGGCGAAGGCGCGGATCAGGGTCGGAAAGTCCTTCTGACGCTGAAAACGCCCCGCGCCCATGATGACCGGCGGCTGTCCGGGCGCCAGCCAGGGATGCGGACAGGGACTCCCCGCCGCTTCATACAGACTCGGCGTGATGACCGGATTGCGGATGACCTGGATCTGCGCACGCGGAATCCGGGCGATGCGCGCCGTGTCCTCAGCCACGCCCTCGGAGACGGCGACGATGCGGTCGAGCGCCGGATAGAGCCGGCGAATCGGCCAGTAGCGCAGCCGGCGTTCGACGGCGCTACGCTCGGCCATGGCGGTCGAGAGATTGGTTCCGAGCCGCAGCACCAGCCGCGTATCCACACCGCTCAGGGCGCGCGCCAGCACGGCGGCACGTCCGGCGCGATCCTTGGCCGCCAGCAGGGCGCGCGGTCGACGCGCGCGCAGATAGCGCGCCAGCTCGGGCACCGCCAGCAGCGTATGGCGCGCGCGTAGCCGGACTTGCTCGACCGATGCCGGACAGTGCGCCAGATGCGGACTCTCGTCACGGATCAGCACCAGCTCCACCCGCTCGTCCAGCGCGACGAAGCCATGCAGCAGATGAATCAGCATGCGCTCGACCCCGCCCGCGCCCGAGAACGAGGCGAAGACGGCGATCGGGCGCTCGGTGTCGTTGATCAACGGTTGACTGGGCATACAGCGACTTGGATTCCAAGACCGACGGCCGGGCCGACCGCTTCCATGTGCCGGCCGCCGATCCGGCCGCGCCTGGTCACGCGACCCTGGCCTGGATGAAGCGACGCCGGACTCAATGGAAGATGTCGCGATAGGCGGTATAGGCCGCGATGGTCAGCACGGGCACGATCACGAGCCAGCCCAACAAAAAAGGGATCGAGCCGACGAAGAACAGGACGAACGCGATCAGCCCGAAGACCAGGAACGGCAGGATGTTCTTCAGACAGCCCATGAAACTGAGCTTGAAGGCCTGCATGACGGGCACGGCGTCCAGGGCCACGAGCGCCGGGGCGAAGAACATGGCCATGGCCAGTGGGATGCCAAGCAGCAGCGCAATCAGGACCGGCAGCATGAACGGCGGACCGGCGGCCATGGACTCGAACGGCTCGGGCGTCATGGTCATGCCTGGAGCCATCTCGGGAACCATCATCCCCGAGCTGCCGACCATGGCGATGTACAGCAAACCGATCACCAGCCCGATGAGCAGCGCCAGCCCCAGATAGACGACGCCGACGAGCGCCAGCGGCCCTGGTCGCACAGAGAACCCGGCAAAGAGTCGGCCGACGCCGAATCCCTCGCCGCGATCCTGAGCCTGGGCGCCGAGCATGAGACCGGCGGTGAGCATGGGACCGAGGACAGTGGTCGCCAGCCCGCCGATCAGCGGCACCAGACCGACCACGATGACGATCAGATAGAACAGCAGCAGGGCGCCGATCCAGGCCCAGGGCGCCTGCTTGAACAGTCCCCAGGCGTCCTGTATCCATCCCCAGCCGCGACCGGCCTCGACCGCGTTCGGCCCGCCGATCCGATCCGTGAATGCGTCGACATCGATACGCGGCGGCACCCCGGAACCCGACGCCGCCGGCTTGTCCAGCGACGGTCCGGATGCAACCGACTGTGCTTCGACATCGACCTCCAGCCCCACCGAGGCCAGTGCCTCCCGATAACGTTCGGCCTTGACGGCACTCAGATCATGCTTGATGACCCGTCCGCTGCCGTTCATCACCAGCTCGCGCGCCTCTTCCTCGCTCATGCTGAACGTGCGCGCCAGCTGCTCCACGACCTCGTGATGACTGTGGCCCAGCGACAGCCGCCCCGAATAGACGATGCGATAGCGAGTGTCCACCTGCATACCCCCTATGTTGCGTTGTGACCGTTAGACCAGGCAGCGTTTCAACCAGTCGAGCACGCCCGGCTCGGCGGCCCAGACGTCGCGCATGGCCTCGCGATACAACCAGGCCTGATCCTCACCGCCGAGGGTGACGCCGAGCGGATCGAGGCGCGGTTGCTTGATGCGCTTGCGCGTCAGATAGCGCGGGATGCGCGGCAGGCGGCGGATGGCGGTCTTGAGCACGGTGCGCGCCCGCTCCTCGCGTCCGAGCCGATAGAGCGCCAGCACCTCGCCATAGGCCAGATCGGCGAGCAGATCGTCCGGGAAGCGCCGCGCCAGGGCCAGAGCGCGCTCGTCCTCGCCGTCACGCAGATAGAGGTTCATCAGCTCGGCACGCGCGCCGTGGTTGTCCTGAGGGTTGAGACGCAGCAGGGTTTCGAGCGTGCGCCGCGCTTCCTCGGAATGTCCCTCCTGCGCCTGCGCCAGATAGCGCCGGAACAACAGCCGCAGCGCCGGGCGGTTGGCCTCGATCGACCAGGGCAGTTGCCGACCCGAGTCCGGCGGCAGCACCTGCTCCAGGATCGACCAGGCGCGATCGAGTACGGGCGTCAGCAGCGCATGGGCGATCCAGGGCAGCGCACTCTCGGGGTGGACATAGAGCGCCGTGGCCAGATCGTCGAGCACGTCCAGACTGTCGGCCAGCTCGGGATGACCGAGCAGATGGTCCAGCCAGCCCGGTTCGGACCAGACATCGATCTCTTCGGTCCGGGTCAGATGGATCGAGCGCGGCTTGCCGCCCGGATAGAGCCGGCGCCAGAGCGCCTCGGACGACCTGACCTCGACCGGGGCGCGCAACCCGACCGGACGGCCGGATTCGGCCCACATCTCGGGCAGCGCCTCGGCATCGTCGACGACGACGGCCTGCGTCTTGCGGGCCTCCAGCCCATCGAAGAGTTCGAGCTGTGTGGTGTGCGTCGGCGTCGCCGGGCGGGCGCGTCGGCGCCGGTTGACCAGCGCATAGTCGGGAAGCGGCCGCGCCATGGCGACCGCGACCCAGTCGTGCAGATCCACCAGAGCCGGGTCGAGCACGTCGGACTGGGTGTTGACCATCGCCTCCTGCGGATCGACGATGACCTGCTCCAGAAACTCCATGAAGCTCTCGGACTCGAACCCCCGCCGTTTGAACCGATGGCGCCAGAAGCGCGCCCGCTCACGCGCCTGGGCGTCCTTGTGCTGAGCCACCAGCAGGGTGATTTCGAGCAGGGCCGTGCCGGGGTTGTCCGGGTCGCTGCGAAGCGCGGCGGTGAAGGCGTCCTGGGCCAGGGCGTAGTCGCCCGCGTCGATGTGCATGGTGCCGAGCCGCTGCCAGGCCGCCGACTGGAGCGCACGGCTGCCTTCCTCGCAGACGCGCTGGAGCAGCGCGAGCTTCTTGCGCCAGTGGTCGAGCCGGTCATAGGCGTCGCAGAGCAGGTCCAGTGCCGGTTCGTAGCGGCCGTCGAGCGGCTCCAGTGGTCCGGCGAACAGCGGCTCCAGCAGGGCCACCACCCGTCCGGGCCGATCCTCGTCGAGCCAGCGGTCGGCGATGCGCGCCAGCAGCGGCTCGGGCACGGCACCGCTGTCCAGGGCCGCGCGCACGGCGTCCTCGGACAGCAGCTCAATGACGATGTCCCACACCAGATCGGTCGAGAGGTGCGGCATCTCGTCGAAATTGCCGCAGCACTGGCCATAGGTGAAGCCGGAACCGCAGAGACAGGGTTCTTCGGGCGCCGGCTGGGGCAGCGGACGCGGCCGGAAGGCGTTGGACGGCTGGGGCGTGGCGTCCCAGATGAGGGTGGCGAGCATCCGCGTCAGACGCGCGACCTCGGCGGGATCGAGGCTGGAATCCCACAACCCCAGGATCTCGGGGATATAGTCGTCCGCCCAGTCGATATAGTCGCGCGGATCGGGATGCTCCAGGATGTGTCGAACAGACTCCACGATGACTCGTTCGAAACGTTCGGCATCAGCCGCATCGTGCTGGACTAGCATGACACACTCCTCCACTCAGCAGTGAGGTGGTCATTCTAAACCGCCTGCGGCCCGAGTAGACATCTTTTGATACGGTGCCCAACAGGGTACGTCCGACGCACCCTGCCGGTCTCAAGACGAGGTATGGAGGATTTCGCCCGCCTCGTCCTCGACCGTCACCCGCATCGGGATGCCCTGACGGATGCTGGCCGAGACCACGCAGAAATCCTCAAACAGATCCTTGCAGCGGGCGAAGCGCGCCGACTGTGTGACCAGATCGCTGACGATCAGCCGGATCTCCATGGAACCGATGCGCAACCGCTTGCGCTCGTTGCGCACCATGATGCAGGTGGCCTCGGCACGCAGACAGTTCTCGGGCGGTTCTTCCTTGAAGACACAGTAGAGCAGGCTGGCGCTCAGACAGTTGGCCGCAGCGGCGGCGAGCATCCGCGAGGCGTTCGGCCCCTGTTGTTCGCCGAGCGGTGGCGGCTCGTCCATCAGGACGTCCGGCGCGCGCTTCCAGTCGAAGGCGACATTGATCAGAAAGCCCTCCTGCTGCTGGAGATGGATGGTGAAACGGCCTTCCTCGGACATGAGAGATTCCTCGACGGTCGGGTTCAGGGTTCGATGCGGCTACCCAGGACGTCCAGGAACTTGCGCATCCATTCCGGATGGGCGGGCCAGGCCGGGGCCGTGACGAGCTTGCCGTCGACATAGGCGTTGGAGACGGTTTCGTTGACCTCGCACCAAGTACCGCCGGCACGCTCCAGCTCAGGGCGCACGGCCGGGTAGGCGGTGCACTGACGCCCATCGAGCACGCCGGCAGCGGCCAGGATCTGCTGGCCATGACAGACCGAGGCGATCGGCTTGTCGCCGGCGGCGAAGTGACGCACGATCTCGATGACGCGCGGATTGAGGCGCAGATATTCGGGCGCGCGTCCGCCCGGAATCACCAGGGCGTCGTACTTGGCCGGGTCGACGGTGGCGAAGTCGGCGTTGATGGCGAAGTTGTGGCCGGGCTTCTCGCTGTAGGTCTGGTCGCCCTCGAAGTCGTGGATGGCGGTACGCACGTGATCGCCCGGCAGCTTGCCCGGACAGACCGCATGGACCTGATGCCCGACCATCTGTAGCATCTGGAACGGCACCATCGCCTCGTAGTCTTCGACATAGTCTCCGACCAGCATCAGTATCTTTTTGATCGCCATGAGCGCAGTCCTCCTCCGGATCGCTTCGATTGGAAAGATCAAACTATAGCATTAGGGATCGTCGCAACGAGCGATCGAAATCGATCCCACCCAGCCTCGACACAGGAGCCTTCAGACCCATGCTCGTCACCCCGCCCTGGCCGCTCGCCCGCGCCGCCCTGTTCAAACTCGATCCGGAGCAGGCCCACAATCTCACGCTCGGACTGCTCGCACGCTGGTCGGCGCTCTTCGACGGACGGCTCGGCCCCAGCGACATCGCGCGGCGTCCGACGCTGGCGCGTGAGGTCATGGGCCTGCGTTTTCCCAACCCCATCGGTCTGGCGGCCGGACTCGACAAGCAGGGCGAGGCGGTACCCGCCTGGCAGGCGCTCGGCTTCGGCTTCGTCGAGGTCGGGACCGTGACCGCCCTGCCCCAGCCGGGCAATCCGCGCCCGCGCCTGTTCCGCCTCGCGGCCGACGAGGCGCTGGTCAATCGCATGGGGTTCAACAACGGCGGCGCCGAGGCGATGGCGCGGCGGCTCCAGCGCCTGCGCGCGCGCGGTCTGCCCGAGATCCCGCTCGGGGTGAACCTGGGCAAGTCCAAGGTCACGCCGCCCGAACAGGCGGCCGCCGACTACCGCCAGAGCTTCGAGCGCCTGGGTGAGTTGGCCGACTATGTGGTCGTGAACATCTCCAGCCCGAACACGCCGGGGTTGCGCGATCTGCAACGGGTCGACGAGGTCGCGCGCATCCTGGAAGCGATCCAGGAACCGAACCAGCGCCTGAGCCGTCCGCGTCCGCTGCTGGTCAAGCTCGCGCCGGATCTGGCCGACGACGAGGCCATCGAGTGCGCGCGCGCGGCGCTCGAAGCCGGGGCGACCGGGCTGATCCTCACCAACACCACGATCCGCTTCGAGGGCCTCAGGAGCTCGACCGAGGGGCTGAGCGGCGGACTCTCGGGCCGACCGCTACTGGCACGCTCGACCGAGCTGCTGGGCAAGGTGCGTGCAGCGCTCGGTCCCGAGCCGGTCATCATCGGCGTCGGCGGCATCCTCGACCCCGAGGGCGCGCGCGCCAAGCTCGCGGCGGGCGCCGATCTGATCCAGGTCTACACCGGACTCATCTATCGCGGCCCCGGCTTCGTGCGCGAACTGTTGCGCGGACTCTGAGCGGCCATGTGCGGCATCGCCGGATTCATCCTGGCTCGGGGCCGGCGTCCCGAACCTGAGTTGCTCGATCGCCTGGCCGAGCGGCTCGCGCATCGCGGCCCGGACGACCGGGGCCGTTATTGCGCCGGGCCGGTCGGTCTGGTGCAGACGCGGCTGTCGATCATCGGCCTGGACACGGGCCATCAGCCGCTGCTGTCGGCGGACGGGCAGCTCGCGCTGGTCGCCAACGGCGAGGTCTACAACTACATCGAGCTGAATGCCGAACTGCGCGCGCTCGGCCATCCGCCGCGCACCGGCTCGGACTCCGAAACCATCCTCAACGCCTATGCCGCGTGTGGACTCGACGCGCTCGACCGATTGCGTGGGATGTATGCTTTTGCGCTCCATGATGCGCGCGCCGGACGCCTGATCCTCGGACGCGACCGGCTCGGCATCAAACCGCTGTTCTATGTCCGACTGCCCGACCGGATCGCGTTTGCTTCCGAGATCAAGGCGCTACTGGCGATCCTGCCCGAGTCTCCCCGAATCCAGCCGAGCGCGCTGCGCCAGTTCCTGCAAAACCAGTTCGCCGGCGGCGAGGAGACGCTGATCGCCGGTATCCGGCGCGTCCCGCCGGGTACGGTGCTGCTGATCGACGCCGATCTGAACATCCGCCCGCATCGCTACTGGTCGGCGCTGGATGTGGAGCCGCGTCGGATCGGGTTCGAGGAGGCACGTGCCGAGCTGGACACGCTGCTGGACGACGCCATGCGCGAGCACCAGCGTTCGGACGTGCCCTTCGGGCTGTTTCTCTCCGGTGGGCTGGACTCGGCGGTGCTGGCCGCCAAGCTCGCCGAACAGGGCGCCGGACGCATCAAGAGCTATTCGGTCGGCTATCGCGGCACGGCCATGGCGCATGAATTGGACGAAGCCGCGCGCGTGGCCACGCATTTCGGTTTCGACCATCGCCCGCTCGAACTGGATCTGCCCAAAGTTTTCGGACGCCTGCCGCATACGGTCTGGTGCGCCGACGAGCTGATGCGCGACTACGCCTGCCTGCCGACCTCGATCCTGGCCGAGACGGCGGGCGCGGAGCTGAAGGTGGTGTTCTCGGGCGAAGGGGGGGATGAGGCGTTCGCCGGTTATGGGCGCTATCGTCCGCCGCTGGCCGAGCGGCTGCTGAAGTCGCTACTGCATCCGGGCAGCGGCGGATTCCGCACCCGTGGTCAGTGGGCCGGACGCTGGACGCGACGCCTGATGGGGCCGGCCCTGCGCGCACTCGCCGACGCCGACCGCGCACCCGTCCGGCGCGCCTGGAGCGAGACGCCCCGCCACTGGTCGGACATGCAGCGCCGCCAGTACACCGACCTGGTCACGGCGCTACCGGACAATCTGCTGGTCAAGACCGACCGGCTGTTGATGGGCTTCGGGCTGGAGGGGCGCGTACCCTTTCTCGACCATCGGATCGTCGAGTTCGGGCTGTCGCTGCCGGACGCACTCAAGGTGCGGGGGCATCAGGGCAAGTGGCTGGTGCGGCGCTGGGCCGAGCCGAAGCTGCCGCCCGGCCATCTGGAGCGGCCCAAGCGCGGCTTCCATGTCCCGGTCGGCGACTGGCTGCGCGGCGATCTGGCCGCC
>ERZ1673962.766-NODE-766-length-19361-cov-4.260489_pt1 | contig 19361 bp, 20 predicted proteins | sample MGYA00580188_ERZ1673962 | MGnify/ENA primary metagenome ERZ1673962 (study PRJEB41334, sample SAMN05608104) | rock metagenome | biome: terrestrial subsurface; feature: shale formation; material: shale | place: USA: Pennsylvania ... | reverse complement strand
GAGTACCGGCCTGTCACGCCGGGGGTCGCGGGTTCGAGCCCCGTCAACCGCGCCACTTTCTCACTCTGAGATCCATGATGTTCTCTCATACCTGTTACCTTTGACCCTCTTGCGCTTTTGCGCCGGCCCCCTCAGCATGGCCTCTCGCACACCGCGCGCTAGGGGGCATTCATGGGCCGTATCGACATCAAAACCTTCGGCCTCTTGCTGCTGACGCTCCTCGCTTTTGCGGGTAATTCGCTTTTGACCCGCGCCGCGCTGTCGGACCCGGCGCATGCCACAGGTGGCAGCGCCATGGCATTTGCGGCCGTGCGGTTGATGTCTGGGGCGGTGGTTTTGGCCGGTTTGGCAACGTGGCGGCATCAGCCCCTGCGCCCTAGCCGTTCCGATTTGCCGACCATTTTGGCCCTGTTCACCTATGCCGCCGCCTTCTCGCTCGCCTATGTCTCGATGTCGGCGGCCAGTGGGGCTTTGATCCTGTTCGCGATGGTTCAGGTCACCATGTTGGTGCTGGGCTATCTGCGGGGCCACAGGATCGGTGGGCGGGCGATTTTGGGCGTTGTCATCGCCTTGTCTGGCCTTGCATGGCTGCTGTTCCCCGGCTTGACGGCTCCGCCTTTGGGCGCGGCTCTTTTGATGGCGCTCGCGGGGGGCGCTTGGGGCGTTTATAGTCTGCTTGGGCGCGGGGCCTCGGCACCTTTGGCGCGCACGGCGCGCAATTTCGTCGGCACGGTGCCCTTGGCGCTGATCGCATTTTTCCTCAGCCCAATGGCCACGGCGCTCACCGGTTTCGGCTGGCTCATGGCCCTCACCTCCGGCGCTGTGACCTCGGCCTTGGGCTATGCGCTATGGTATGCCGTGCTGCCGCGCCTGCCGCCGTCCTTGGCCGCAAGTGCGCAGCTCTCAGTGCCCGTCATCACGGCCTGTGCGGGAGCACTTTTGTTGGCCGAGCCGATGGGGTTGCGCGTGGTGATGGCCTCTGGATTGATCCTTGGTGGGGTTTGGCTCAGCGCGCGCGGCTGATGGGTCAGTCGATCCGGTAGGGCAGGGTGCCACGGTTGTTCGGATCAATTGTCAGACGCCGTTCCAGCGGCGGGATCGAGCGTTGGTGGCAATCGCGCCGCTCGCAAATCCGGCAGGAAATCCCAATCGGTTCAAACGCCGCCGGTTTGGTCACATCCAAGTCATCGGCATACACCATCTCTGAGGCGTGGGTAACCTCGCAGCCCAGTCCAATTGCATAGCGCCGTACAGGCGCATGAAAGGCGCCACCGGGTTTGGACACATCCCGCGCGATCGACAGGTAGCGCACCCCATCCGGCGTTTCCGCCAATTGCCGCAGGAAATGTCCGGGCCGCTCAAAGGCTTGGTGGACATTCCAAAGCGGGCACGCGCCGCCATAGCGGGCAAATTGCAACCGTGTGGCAGAGTGGCGTTTGGTGATGGTTCCGGCCTGATCGACACGGACAAAATAGAACGGAATGCCCTTGGACCCCGGACGCTGAAGCGTCGAAAGCCGATGCGCAACCTGTTCGATGGACGCGCCAAAGCGATCCGACAAAAGTTCAAGATCATGACGCACCTCTTGGGCCGCCGCCAGAAATTCGGTGTAGGGCAAAAGTGCGGCACCTGCGAAATAATTGGCCAAGCCAATGCGGGCGATTTGTCGGGCTTGTTCGGATTGAAACCGCGCCAGATCCAGCGTGGCGTCCAACAATTTGCCTTGGGTCACAAGGGCGAGTTGGTGCAGGATTTGAAAGCTGCGTGTGGCGCCTGAGGCACGGGCCGAAATGGTCAACGTGCCGCTGTCCGGGTCAAACCGGCGCAGGCTATCGCCGGAGGCGCGCAGGGTGATGCCGCTGCGCTCCAATGTGTCAATTGCGGCCTTGACCACATCGCGGCTCTCGCCATGCGGGCGGGCAAAATTTTCCGCCGCGCGGTCCACCGGGTCGATGTAATTGTCGCAATAATGAAAGAAATCGCGCACCTCTTCCCAGGCGCTGGGTCGGGCGGGATTGTTTTCGCGATCCAGTGCCTCGTCCATCGAGGCCAACCGTTCGGTGGTCTGACGATAGGCGCGGTGCAGTTCCAAAAACGCCCGTGCGAGTGCGGGCGCGTTTGAAGCGGCGAGGCGCAGATCGGCCAAGGGCGGTGCACCATCGGCAAAGACCGGATCGACCAAGGCTTCGCGCATATCGGTGACCATGCGCTCTGCGTCGCCCGAGGAAAGCTCGGTCACGTCAAAGCCAAACTCCTGCGCCAGTGCCAAGACCACGCCGGTTGAGACCGGGCGGTTGTTGTTTTCCATCTGGTTGAGATAGGGCAGGGACACGCCGAGTTTTTCGGCAAAAGCGCGTTGGGTCAGGCCCAGCCGCGTCCGGGTCTCGCGCAGTTTCGCACCGGCGTAGAGTTTTTGCTGAGCCATGGCCGCCCTCGTGTCTCTGAGTTGTTTGCAAAGTAAGGTTTGCCAGTGCAAACCCGCCTTGGCAAGAGGGTTCAGAGCGGGGTGGTGGCTCAGCTTGCGGCAATCACCCGTTCGCGTCGCACCACCCAAATCGCGGCCAGGATCGACGCAGCTGAGGCGGCGGCCATGATATACAGGAGCGGCAGCGCACCGCCTTCGACGGTCAGAACCGAGCCGGCAAAGGCCGCCAAAATCGCCCCGCCACCGATATACATTGACCCACCCAGCCCCGCCGCCGTGCCCGCAAGATGCGGGCGCACGGAGAGCGATCCGGCGATGGAATTGGGCAATTGCATGCCATTGCCAAGGCCAACAAAGGTGATGAAAAAGAAAAAGCTTTCGGGCGTGGCATGGTCCAAGAGGAACAAAACGAGCGAGCCGAGGATGCCCAACGTGCTGACGCTCGCGCCGATCATGATCATCGTGTTCATGCCGAGGCGTGTGGAAAATTTACCCGCCAGAAAATTGCCAAAGAAATAGCCAACGGCGGGCGCGGCCATGTAGAGGCCAAGCCGATCTTCTGAGAGACCAAACAACGTCGAGCCGACAAACGGCGCGCCGCCGAGAAAGGCGAAATAGGCCCCTGATGCGGTGGCCGCCGAAAGGGCATAGCCCAGAAAGCGCTGGGATTTAAGCAGTTCCGGAAAGCCGCGCAGCGTGTCCATCATAGACCCTGTGCGCTTGGGCGCGGTTTCGCCAGCATCGAAAAACACCATGGCCAACAGCAACAGACCAACGCCGAACAGCAACCAAAAGCTGCTCTGCCAGCCATAATGTGAGGTCAAAATACCGCCCACGGAGGGCGCAACCATGGGCACAAGCGACATGCCCATGGTGACATAGGCAATCATCTGCGCGGCCTCTTCGCCCGGCACCATGTCGCGCACGATGGCGCGTGACAGCACCATGGCGGTGACGATCCCGGCCTGTGTGGCGCGCAAAACCAAGAACACGCCAGCAGTGGGGGCAAAAATGGCGCCAAGCGTCGCAAGGAGAAAAATCAAGATACCGCCGATCAACACCGGACGGCGACCATAGCGATCAGACAGGGGGCCGACGACAAGTTGCAGCACCGCATTGACGCCAAGGAAAATCGCCACGGACAGCTGCATCACCCGATATTCAGTGCCGAAATAGGCGGTCATTTCGGGCAAGGCGGGCAAAAACACGTTGATGGTCATGGCGGACAATCCGGCCATGAGCACCAAGGTGACGATGTGTGGCGGCGTTGTCCGGTCGAGAAAGCGGACAACGGGCTTTGACGAGATGTTGGGCTTTTGTGTCATGGCGCAACAATAGGCGGCCATGCTCGGCTGTCTATGGCAAACCCATACATGTTTTTGCACAGGGCATTCTCTGCGGATAGAGACTCTCACCGTCCTGCGAGTATGGCGACCTCATTGCCATGCAGCAGGACCAAATCCCCGCTCTCGTTGATTTCAAAGCGGTCGATGGTGGCCAATGTGGCCAAAAAGTCGTGTTCCTGTTGCATCGCCCCTGCGGCGCAGGCCATGCGTGTTGTGGCCAGTGGTCCAATGATCACCTGGCCCTCGCCGGTGATCGACATCTGCCCTGTAAAGCGGTTACAGCCTGTCGAACCCGAAAGCTGACCAGAGTCTGTGACGGCAAGGGTGATAGGGTGCGCCGCAAGCGGGGGGTGGCCAGTATGGTCTTTCACCTGCCAGTCCCCTTGCAAAAGCGCCATTGTGTCGCCGCCACAGCCGCGAAACTCAGCCGTCGCGGTGGCGAGGGTGACGGTCTGTGGGTAAGGCCGTCCGCTCATGTCATCGTAGCACATCTTATCCTGCCGGGTGAGAGTGAGGCCAAAGGCCGGGATGGCGTAGATCGTGCGCACCCCGTCCTGAACGGGGGCGGGTTGGCGTAGGTCAAGACGGTCTTCGCCATAATTGAGATCAAAGAGAATCCGCTCTCCGGTGAGCTGAACCCGCCAACCGGGTTCATTGCCCTGCGCCCTCCAGGGGGCGGTGAGGGGCTCAAGGCGGCAATTGATCAGGGGCGTGCCGTTGAGCGTGACCGTCGCTGCACTGTCCTTGACCCAGACAAGCGTGCTTTCGTCGGGTGTTGCAAACTTTGCCCCATCTGCGGACGGCACGTGCGGCAGGGTAAATCTGTCGCCGTCTGTCGCGATCACAAGGGCCTCACCCGCGAAGGTGATATCGAAGGCCTCAGAGGCACAGACCATCCGGTAGGACATCGTTTCGGTGCTGCCGCCTGGGGCGGTGTCGTCTGCGAGGCTGGGGGTGGCGAGGGCCATCAGGGCAAAGGTCAGCGCGATGGACGGGGAATAGGGGACTCTATACATATATGCCTCATACAAAGAGATCGTCTTGATCATTGCTGTGAGGGTATCAGTCGTGAGAGGGGAGACCCAAGGGGCTAGATTTTGCGATCGGCGCAAATCTGCCACTCCAATTTTCCAGGGCCGAATATTTGCGAATTTGCGATTAGCAAAAAAATCATTTTGCATAGTTTGCAAATCTGCCAGACTCTGCTTTGATGCAGGGCTATGCCCGCGTAAGGTGCGCCCTGAAATGACGAGGAGGCCCACCCGTGAAAGACATCATCCAAGAACTTCACGATCGCCGCGACGACGCCCGTCTGGGAGGCGGACAAAAGCGCATCGACAGCCAGCATGCCAAAGGCAAACTCACCGCACGCGAGCGGGTTGAGCTTTTGCTGGATGAGGACAGCTTTGAAGAGTTTGACATGTTCAAAACCCATCGCTGCACCGATTTTGGCATGGAGGAGAGCAAACCCTACGGCGATGGCGTGATCACCGGCTGGGGCACGATCAATGGCCGCATGGTCTATGTGTTCAGCCAGGATTTCACCGTGTTCGGCGGGTCTCTGTCGGAAACCCACGCGGAAAAGATCGTCAAGATCATGGATATGGCGGTGCAAAACGGCGCGCCTGTGATCGGGCTGAACGACTCGGGTGGGGCGCGTATCCAGGAAGGCGTGGCCTCGCTTGCGGGCTATGCCGAAGTGTTCCAGCGCAACATCATGGCCTCCGGCGTCGTGCCGCAGATCTCCGTGATCATGGGGCCGTGCGCGGGGGGGGCGGTCTATTCGCCTGCGATGACCGACTTTATCTTCATGGTCAAAGACACGTCCTACATGTTCGTCACCGGCCCCGACGTGGTGAAAACCGTGACCAACGAAGTGGTGACCGCCGAGGAATTGGGCGGGGCATCGACCCACACCAAAAAATCCTCGGTTGCCGATGGGGCCTTTGAAAACGACATCGAAGCGCTGACCGAAGTGCGCCGCCTCGTCGATTTCCTGCCGCTCAACAACCGCGAGAAAGCCCCGGTGCGCCCGTTCTTTGATGCGCCGGATCGGGTTGACGCCTCGCTTGACACGATCATCCCGGACAACGCCAACACCCCCTATGACATGAAAGAAGTGATCTACAAGATCGCGGATGAGGGTGATTTTTACGAGATTCAGGAAAACCACGCCAAAAACATCATCACCGGGTTCATCCGCCTCGAAGGTCAGACGGTCGGCGTTGTGGCGAACCAGCCGATGGTTTTGGCCGGGTGCCTCGACATCGACAGTTCGAAAAAAGCCGCACGGTTTGTGCGCTTTTGCGATGCGTTCGAAATCCCTGTTTTGACCCTCGTCGACGTTCCGGGCTTTTTGCCGGGCACCTCTCAGGAATACGGCGGCGTGATCAAACATGGGGCGAAACTGTTGTTTGCCTATGGCGAAGCGACCGTGCCGAAAGTGACCGTGATCACCCGCAAAGCCTATGGCGGCGCCTATGACGTGATGGCGTCCAAGCACCTGCGCGGTGATTTCAACTACGCCTGGCCGACCGCAGAAATCGCGGTGATGGGGGCCAAAGGCGCCACCGAAATCATCCATCGTGCCGATCTGAAGGATGCGGAAAAGATCGCCAATCACACGGCCAATTATGAGAGCCGTTTTGCCAATCCTTTCGTGGCCGCCGAACGGGGCTTCATCGACGAGGTGATCCAACCGCGTTCGACCCGCAAACGCATCACGCGCGCCTTCGCCTCTCTGCGCAATAAAAAGCTCGAGAACCCGTGGAAAAAACACGACAACATCCCGCTCTAAGCGGGGTCGTGAGGACAGATGACCCGCAGTCAGTGGCATATCTCTGAGGCGGATGGCGCGGCGACCTTGTCGCGCCGTCTGCCCGCACAGTTTGATGTTGCGGTGCAAACCGTGATCTCAGGCGGTGCGGGGCTGCGCAAAGTGCGCATCGCTCATCAATTGCGCCAAGACATGTGGCGGGCACTGCAAAATCTGCGCGGGTTCAGCCCGGTGGTGCGCGTCGTGGCGATTGGTTCCGATCTTGAAATCACCGCTGGCGGCACGGTCGCCGGACGGTTCCCGAAAGCGGCCACAGAGACGCGGTTGAGCGAGGTTCTGGAAAACCCAAATCTGCGCGCCCGTTGGGCCAGATATGCCAAGACCCACACGGCCACCACAGATGATGGCTCAAACACAGATGATGGCTCAAACAAGGAGAGGACCACATGATCACCCGTCTTATGACCCTCTGCCTTGGGGCGTCTTGCGTGGCTTTTGCGGCCGCCGCCGATTTGACGCCGGTCGAGAGCGAAGATCTTTCCGTGCCCTCAGGCCAGCCGGTTGAATTTTATGAGAACCTGATGGATCGCCCGGCGATGGGCCTGACAGCGCGGTTTCGCTTTGTTGCGCCTGAATTACGGGCCCGGTTGAGCCAGATGTCCTATGAGGAGCTTGAGGCCGATCTTTCGTATCTTTGCCAAAGCTACGCCTTACCGCGCCTGTCTCAGCCGAAACCTGTGATGGTTGTGATCTCTTTGTCCGAACAGGCGACCGAATTCGGCGCCCCCTCGGAAGACATCCCGCAAGTGTTCGAGGCCTACCGCCCGGTGGTCACGCCCGCAGGCGAAGTTTGCGCATGGGAGGCGTTTTAACATGGCTCCGAAATTTCATATGTTCTCCAACGGCCCGCGCCCGGTCGCGCCGTTTTCCCATGCGGTCGAAGATGACGGTTGGGTGATCCTGACCGGGCAAATGCCGACCGACCCGGCCGCGCCTGACGCACCGCTGCCCGAGGGGATCGAGGCGCAGACCCGCCGGGTGATGGACAATCTGTTGTTGATCCTGGCCGAATTGGGCCTTGGCGCGGCGCATATTATGCAATGTCGGTGTTTCCTGACCGAATTCGAGCGCGATTACGCCCTGTTCAATGACACCTACAAAAGCTACTTCCCGCCTGAGAGGCTTCCGGCACGTACCACGGTGGGCGTGACCGCGTTGGCCGTTGGCGCGTTGGTTGAGATCGACCTCATTGCGCGCCGACCAGATCAGGGAGACAGCTGATGGCACGCGACTATATGACCAAACACAAAGGATTTCCGGGCCGGTTTCCGGGAACCGATTTCCAATTCACCATTCGCCGCGCGAACCCCAAAGGGGTGACACCGCTCAAGGCGCTGGAACGCTACAAAGACCGCAAGGCGCTCGACAAACGGGTCGATGCGGCATTTTTGATGGCGCTGGTCGAACAGTTCGGCGAGGAGCCGTTTGAGCGCGGCAATTTGGACGCGGGTCGTTTGTCCTGGCTCTTTGGCCGCGAAGTTGTGCCCGCCGATCCCGAGGATTTCGATCCGGCCTCTTATGAGGCGCTGCTGAAGGTCGATATGGGGCGCGCTATGGCCTCCTATCCCGAAATTTTCGCCTCGGAAGAGGATGAAGAAGCCCCGGATTGGGACGAGATGTGGAACGGGGAGCAAGAGGACTGATGCGCGGGTTTTCGCTTGGCACATCGGCATTTGCGCGAACTGCTGCCAATTTTGGCGGGCGGTTTGGCTATGCTCTTGCGAGCGAAGGCGATGCGCCCCATCTTAGTCACAGGACGCAGGTGACCAGCAACACCTCGCCCTGTTCTGAAAACCGTTACCCTTCCCCTTTGGCGAGGTCTGTATGTCCCCCATATGGATCTCGCCGCTCTTCTTTGTGCGTGGGTTTTTCTCGCGCGGATTTTTGCGCACATGGGCTTGGTTTTGCCGATTTCACGGTGAGCCGCATTTGTCGCTTTGCGTGGGCTGCGGGCTGGGATAGAATCACTCCAGTCGTAACATCATCAGAAGCAGAAAAAACATGCGCAAATCCATTCTTGTTCTTGGCCTCATCTCCGTTACAGCCCTTGCCGGTTGTTTGCAGACCGACGGGGAGCGCGCACTTGCAGGTGCCGCAGCGGGCGCTGTCGTCGCAGACGCGACTGACAACAATGTGCTCACCGGGGCCGCTTTGGGTGCGCTTGCGGGCACCTATTGCGACAACGCGGGCGTTTGTAACTAACTTTATTCGTCTGACCGGCCCGCACTCCGCGCGCCCGTTTGACCGATCACAATACAGCTTCCCGGGCGGGGTCCGCCGGGGAAGCTTTTTTGTGGCCAAAACCATACCGACCATCATGACAGAAAGTTCAAAGACCACCCGTGCAACCGCGCGCGTGCTCTGCTGAGATTTGAGAAAAGGGAGAGGGACTGTGGATGTTTGACAAGATCCTGATTGCGAACCGCGGCGAAATTGCTTGCCGTGTGATGAAAACCGCGAAGAAAATGGGGATCAAAACGGTCGCCATCTATTCCGATGCGGATAAAAACGCCCTGCATGTGGCGATGGCGGATGAGGCGGTTCACATCGGCCCGCCGCCCGCAAACCAATCCTATATCGTCATCGACAAGGTGATGGATGCGATCCGCCAGACCGGTGCGCAGGCGGTGCATCCGGGCTACGGGTTCCTCTCCGAGAACTCGAAATTCGCCGAGGCTCTGGCGGCCGAAGGCGTGGCCTTTGTGGGTCCCCCGGTTGGTGCGATTGAGGCGATGGGCGACAAAATCACCTCGAAAAAACTGGCGCAGGAGGCCGGTGTTTCGACCGTTCCGGGCTATATGGGCCTGATCTCGGATGCGGATGAGGCGGTGAAAATCTCCAACCAGATCGGCTATCCGGTGATGATCAAAGCCTCCGCCGGTGGTGGCGGTAAGGGCATGCGCATCGCATGGACGGACGAAGAGGCCCGCGAAGGCTTTCAATCCTCCAAAAACGAAGCCGCAAGCTCCTTTGGCGACGACCGGATTTTCATCGAGAAATTCGTCACCCAACCGCGCCATATCGAAATTCAGGTGCTTTGCGATGCCCATGGCAATGGGATTTATCTGAACGAGCGCGAATGTTCGATCCAACGCCGCAACCAAAAGGTCATCGAAGAAGCCCCGTCGCCTTTCCTTGATCCCGAGACCCGCAAAGCCATGGGCGAACAGGCCGTCGCACTCGCGAAAGCGGTGGATTATGCCTCCGCGGGCACTGTGGAATTCATCGTCGATGGCGACCGCAATTTCTACTTTTTGGAAATGAACACCCGGCTTCAGGTGGAACACCCTGTGACCGAGCTGATCACCGGCATCGACCTGGTCGAACAGATGATCCGGGTTGCCAATGGTGAGCCGCTGTCGATCACCCAAGACGATGTGAAAATCAACGGCTGGGCGATGGAAAGCCGTCTTTACGCCGAAGACCCCTATCGCGGCTTTTTGCCGTCCATCGGGCGCCTGTCGACCTACCGCCCACCGGCGGAAATTGTCACCGACACCAATGTCGTGCGCAACGACACGGGCGTTTATGAGGGTGGCGAAATTTCCATGTATTACGACCCGATGATTGCGAAACTTTGCACTTGGGGCCCGGATCGCGCAACCGCGATTGAGAACATGCGCAATGCGCTCGACGGGTTTGAAGTCGAAGGCATCGGTCACAACCTGCCGTTTCTCTCCGCCGTCTACGACCACCCGAAATTCATCGCGGGCGAAATGACCACGGCCTTTATCGAAGAGGAATATCCCGAAGGATTTGAAGGGGTTAATCTGCCATACGCCGATCTGGAACGGATCGCTGCGGCCACGGCGTCGATGTACCGGGTCGCCGAAATTCGCCGCACCCGCGTGTCGGGGCGGATGGACAACCACGAACGTGTGGTGCCCAACGAGTGGGTCGTTCAAATCGGCGATCTCGATTTCCCGCTGACGATTGAGGCGGATAAAACTGGCTCGACCGTGTTGATCAACGACAAGACATTGCGGTGTGAAAGCACATGGGTTCCGGGTCAAAGCCTGGCCGTGATCGACATGGGTGATGACCGTTTGACGCTGAAAGTGGGCAAAACGCCGGGGGGGTTCCGCATCCGCAACCGGGGTGCCGATATGAAGGTCTATGTCCGCTCGCCGCGGGCCGCCGAACTGTCCAAATTCATGATCGAAAAATTGCCGCCGGACACGTCCAAATTGCTGCTCTGCCCGATGCCGGGTCTGATCGTCAAAGTGAATGTCGAAGAGGGCGATGAGGTCCAGGAAGGCCAAGCGCTGTGTACCGTTGAAGCGATGAAGATGGAAAACATCCTGCGTGCTGAACGCAAAGGCATCGTGTCCAAAATCAACGCAGCGCCGGGCGACAGCTTGGCCGTCGACGAAGTGATCATGGAGTTCGAATAAAGCGATGCTGCGCTGGCTGATCCATTTTGTGTCTTTTCTGTGCTCAGCCAGCGCAGGCCTTTGGGTTTTTATGGTCTCTCAACACCATCTGGGTACGCCTTTACGCAAACTGATGCTGGCACATAGTGCTTTCGTGCTCGACGTTTGGCTGCTGATCTTGAGTGCTGTTGCTTTTGGCCTCGGTTTTGCGGCCTTTTGGTTGCTCTACACTGTTTTGACAAAAGAGATTCGAAACATGGGTGACGTGCAGCGCGCGGCCATTATCGGTGCGACGATCGTGGCGGCGTGTCTGTTTCCCATTCGACTGGGTTGGTTGGCCAACACCGAGAGTTTGACCGCTTTCGTGGTTGCAATGTTTGTGAGCGCTGCAATATTTGGCGCGAAAATGATGCGCAGAGAGGCGGCAGAATGAGCTGGCTTCTTCGCGCGCTTCATACTGGTTTGAGGGACGGAGAGCCTGTACGAGAGCTCCCTTTGTGTTCCAGTCTGGGCACATCACCCCTTTTAAGTTCACCCGAGGATGTCTTTGGGTCTGACACTGTTGGCCCCGATGTTGCGGCTGGCCCCGTGTCGGATGTGCGCGCAGTTGCGGCGCAAGTGCCTCAGCCGCCACCGTGCAGCGCGTTTTGGATTTCCTGTTGCCGCAGTGGCGTTTTGTCAATCGCGCGGGTGATTTCGCGCACATCCCACGGATCGGGTTTGCGCAGCATCACGCGCCCGTCTTTGTCGACGATCACAAGACCAAATCCACGCGGGCGCAGTTCTGTGCGCACCATGCTTCTGGCCGCCGGGTCGGTGTCGGTGATCACCACCACATCGCGCTCCAAAAGCGCCTCCGGGCGCGTGGCCAAAAGGTCCAGTTGTTCGCGAAAACTCGGGTCCAGCGGGCTGTCGGCGAAAACCACCAAGACCCTGTGGGTCCATTTGAACTCGGAGAGCGCGACCTCGCCGGCGTCTTGGATGACAAATTCCACCTCCTGCGCCTGGAGCGCGGGGGATGACATGAGAAAAACGGCAGTCAGTACTGCGGCATAGATATGTTTCATCGGACCTCCCGGATACCCTCTATATAGGGTGCCCAGAGGCCCAAACCAAGCTTAAGCGCCCCCCATATGGGATGCGGTGACAGAAAACGGAGAGGAGCCTGAAATGACGGACAGGAAAAAGTGGGAAGCGCTTGCCGAGAAAGAATTGCGGGGCAAGCCGCTTGAGACGCTTGACTGGGAGACGCTCGAGGGCATCAAGGTCAAGCCGCTCTACGCCGAGGACGATTTGGTCGGCATGGAACACCTTGGCAATACGCCGGGGCAGGCACCGTTCACCCGTGGCGTGAAGGCGACGATGTACGCCGGGCGGCCCTGGACGATCCGCCAATATGCGGGCTTCTCCACCGCTGAAGAATCAAACGCGTTTTACCGCAAAGCCTTGGACGCGGGCCAACAGGGCGTCTCTGTCGCCTTCGATCTGGCCACCCACCGCGGCTATGATTCCGATCACCCGCGTGTTGTGGGCGATGTCGGCAAAGCGGGCGTGGCGATTGATTCTGTCGAGGATATGAAAATACTGTTTGATGGCATTCCGCTTGATAAAGTCTCCGTCTCGATGACGATGAACGGCGCGGTTATTCCGATTTTGGCGTCTTTCATTGTCACCGGCGAAGAGCAGGGCCATGACAAGGCGCTTCTGGCCGGGACCATCCAAAACGACATTCTCAAAGAGTTCATGGTGCGCAACACCTATATTTATCCGCCCGAACCTTCGATGAAAATCATCGCGGATATTATTGAATACACCGCCAATGAAATGCCGAAATTCAACTCGATCTCGATTTCCGGCTACCACATGCAGGAAGCGGGCGCGAACCTGGTGCAGGAACTGGCGTTTACGCTGGCCGATGGCCGCGAATATGTGCGCACGGCGATCAAGGCCGGGATGGATGTGGACCGGTTCGCGCCGCGCCTTTCGTTCTTCTTTGCGATTGGTATGAATTTTTTCATGGAAGCCGCCAAGCTGCGCGCCGCGCGCTACCTGTGGACCCGCGTGATGGAAGAGTTCGATCCGAAGTCCGACAAATCCAAAATGTTGCGGACGCACTGCCAGACCTCTGGTGTCTCGCTGCAAGAACAAGACCCCTATAACAACGTCATCCGCACCGCCTATGAGGCGATGTCGGCGGCCTTGGGCGGCACGCAATCGCTGCACACCAATGCGCTCGACGAAGCCATCGCTTTGCCGACCGAATTTTCCGCCCGCATCGCCCGCAACACCCAGTTGATCCTGCAAGAAGAAACCGGCATCACCCATGTCGTCGATCCGCTGGCGGGGTCTTACTATGTTGAAAGTCTGACCAAGGAACTGGCCGACAAAGCCTGGGCTTTGATGGAAGAGATCGAAGAGATGGGCGGCATGACCAAGGCGGTCAATTCCGGCATGCCAAAACTGCGGATTGAGGAAACCGCAGCCCGGCGTCAGGCCCAGATCGACCGGGGGACCGAGGTGATCGTCGGCGTCAACAAATACCGCAAGGACAAAGAAGACCCGATCGACATCTTGGACGTCGACAACGTTGCCGTGCGCGTCAGCCAGGTCAAACGGTTGGAGAGCATCCGCGCCAGCCGTGACGGGGCGGCAGTCGAGGCGACATTGGCCGCACTGGAAGAAGCGGCAAAATCTGGCAAGGGCAACCTGCTTGCGTTGGCGGTGGATGCCGCCCGCGCCCGTGCAACCGTGGGAGAAATCTCGATGGCTATGGAAAAAGTGTTTGGCCGCCACCGCGCCGAAGTGAAAACCTTGGCGGGCGTCTATGGCGCGGCCTATGAAGGCGATGAAGGCTTTGCCCAAATCCAAAAAGATGTGGAAACCTTTGCCGAGAAAGAGGGACGCCGCCCGCGCATGTTGGTGGTGAAAATGGGCCAGGACGGCCATGATCGCGGCGCAAAAGTCATCGCCACGGCCTTTGCCGACATCGGCTTTGACGTCGACGTTGGTCCGCTGTTCCAAACCCCGGAAGAGGCCGCCCAAGACGCCATCGACAACGATGTGCATATCATCGGCATTTCCTCGCAAGCGGCGGGTCACAAGACCCTCGCGCCGAAGCTGATCAAAGCGCTGAAAGAACAAGGCGCCGAAGAGATCATCGTGATCTGTGGCGGCGTGATCCCGCAGCAGGATTATGAGTATCTCTACAAAGCCGGGGTGAAAGCGATCTTTGGCCCGGGCACCAATATCCCGGCGGCTGCGCGTGAGATTTTGGATATTCTGAGCGCGGGTCAGGACTGACCCACGGTTCAGATGCATGTAAAAGGGCCGGGACATATCCCGGCCCTTTCTCGTTCAAACCACAGGTTGCGCTCAGTGAGACGCGTGAACTGCGGGGGAGAGAATCTCGTCTTCTGCGCCCTTGGCATCTTTGGCGGACGGCGCGAGTTTGAGCACGGTAAAGCCGATGATCGCGGAGATCACAGAGCCTGAGAGCACGCCGATGCGCACTTCGTTCATGTGGAACGCATCCTCAAAGGACAGCCCGCCGATAAAGAGCGACATGGTGAAACCGATGCCCGCAAGCGCAGCCACACCGTAAATATGCATCCAGGTGGCGCCAAACGGTTTGCGCGCCACGCCGAATTTCACCAGTAGCCAGGTGATGCCAAACACACCGATTTGCTTGCCCAAAATCAGGCCCAAGGCGATGCCCAAAGGCAGCGGCGAAAACACATCGGCCAAGGTCACGCCGGTCAACACCACGCCCGCGTTGGCGAAAGCGAAGATCGGCACGATGACAAAGAAGACATAGGGCGAGAGCGCATGTTCAAGCGCGTGCAAGGGCGATTTGCCCCATTTGTCTTTGAGTGGGATAAAGAAGGCGGTGATCACCCCGGCCAAGGTCGCGTGCACCCCGGATTTGAGCACCAGAACCCATAGGATCGTGCCCATAAGAATGAGCGGTGCGATGCGGTGAATGCCCGCCCGGTTCATCAGGAACATGATCAACAACGGGATCGCGGCCAAAAACAGGTAATCGAGATGCAGCTCAGAGGTGTAGAAAAACGCGATGATCAGGATCGCGCCCAAATCGTCCAAAATCGCCAGTGTCAGCAAAAAGATTTTAAGCGAGGAGGGGACGCGGTCGCCGACCAGTGCCAAAATGCCCAAAGCAAAGGCAATGTCGGTGGCCGCAGGGATCGCCCAGCCGGAGTGAGTCTCGGGCGAGGAGAGGTTGAGCGTGAAATAGATGATCGCCGGCACAAACATGCCACCCACCGCGGCCATGCCGGGCAAAACCACATCGCGTGGATTTTTGAGTTTGCCTTCCAAAAGCTCGCGCTTCAATTCCAACCCAACCAACAGGAAAAATACCGCCATAAGGCCGTCATTAATCCATAGAATCAAAGGTTTGGATAATCCTTCTCCCCCAAGAGTTACGGAGAAATATGAGGAGAGCGCGCCATCATAAAGCGGGTAAAGCGAAGAGTTTGCCACGAACATCGCGGCGACGGCAGCCACCATAAGCACGATGCCACCAGAGGCCTCACTGTCGAAGAATTGTTCCAATTTGCGCAGGAGCATTGTCTTTTTCTATTCTTTCCTGAAGGTTGATCAAAAGGGTGCGTCATCTAGAGATGGGGGCAACCTTGATGATTTCAACAGCGTTTTAGTCAGGACAAACAAAATGCCCTATCGGATTGACCATTTAGTAATTTCTGCTGCCGATTTGCAGCAGGGGAAAGAATGGGCTGAGGGGTTGCTGGATGTCGAATTTGGTCCACGCGGCGTGCATCCCGATATGGGCACGCAGAATCATCTGGTGGCGATGCGCCCCGACGCCTACCTTGAAGTGATCGCGGCGGATCATGACGCGCTGCGCCCGGATTATCCGCGATGGTTCGATTTGGACAATTTTGGCGGCTCACCGGGTCTGACCCATTGGGTGGTGTCTTGCCCCGATCTTGAAGAGGCATGGGAGTTGGCCCCGGCCAATGTGGGGCGGATCCTGTCCTTTCGTCGAGGGGATTATGCTTGGCGGATGATTGTTCCGGAAACCGGCATTTTGCCCTTCGATGATTGCTTTCCGGCGCTGATCGAATGGCATTCGACCCGCCCGGTGCACGCCTTGGCGGACGCAGGTCTTTTGATGCGGCGGCTCAAAATTTCCCACCCCGAACCAGACGCGCTACGCGCCGCTTTGTCGCCCTTTGTTGCGGCGATGGAACATGTGCGCATTGTACAATCGGACACCCCCGGCCTGACCGCCGAAATCAGTACCCCCTCTGGAGAGATTTGGATCGCATGACACACCATCCCCACCTGCGCGACGCCACAGTCGATGATGCGCCCGCCCTCAAAGCCATTATGGCCCCCGTGATTGCGGGCTCGACCGCGTCGTTTTCCTCCGTTGAACGCGATGTGGCCGATTGGGCCGCCATGGTCACCGATCGGCTCGCGCGTGGGCGCGCCTTTTATGTTGCCGAGCTTGAGGGCGAGGTGGTCGGCTATGCCACTTATGATCAGTTTCGCCCCGGCAACAATGGCTACCGCTTTACCATGGAGCATTCGGTCTATCTCAATGACGCGGCGCAGGGGCGGGGGCTTGGCCGGGTGTTGATGTTGATGGTCGAAGAACATGCCCGCGAGGCGGGGCTGCATTCGATGATCGGGGCGATTGATGGTGACAACGCCGCCTCCATCGCCTTTCACAAAGCCCTTGGCTACAAAGAGGCGGGGCGTGTGCCGCAGGCCGGGTTTAAGTTTGAGCGTTGGCTCGATCTTCTGTTTATGCAGAAGTTTTTGTAACATCTGTCACGCAAATGTCGCGGCTGCAGGGTGTTTTGCGGCCTGACAGCGCAGGCGGCACAGGCTAAAGTCATCTCATGTCGATTTGGTCCCTCATCATGGAGGCGCTGAAAGCGCTTCGCGCCGGCGAAAGTCTGGCCGCGGTCTTTGAACAGTTTCGTTCAGAGCCGGAGCGGCGCGTGGGCTTTGCCATTGGGGTGATCGCCTTGGGCGCGAAAATGGCCAAGGCAGACGGGCGTGTCACCCGCGACGAGGTCACGGCCTTTCGCGAAGTGTTCCAAATCGCCAAAGAGGACGAAGCCGCCGCCGCGCGGGTGTTCAACCTCGCACGTCAAGACGTGGCAGGGTTTGAAGACTACGCCAAGAGCGTGAAGAAAATGTACGGCACGGATTGCCGCCCGTTGATGGATTTGCTCGATGGCCTGTTCCACATCGCCATGGCGGACGGTGAATATCACCCCGGCGAAGACGCATTTTTGGCCCGCGTGGCCGAGATTTTTGACGTCAATGACCGGGCCTTTCGCGCCCTGCGCGCGCGCTATGTGCCAGAGGCATTGCGTGATCCCTATGACGTCTTAGGGGTGACCCCAGATGCGCCGCTCAGTGAGATCAAACTGGCCTATCGCACCCTGGTGCGCGAAACCCATCCTGATCGGATGATCGCCCGTGGCGTGCCCGAAGAAGCGCTGCAATTGGCCAATGACCGGATGAGCGAAATCAACGCCGCTTGGGATGAAATCAGCGCCGAGCGTGCGGCCTGACATGCGCATTGCCACGTATAATGTCGAATGGTTTGATGCGCTGTTTGACACGCATGGGCACCCTTTGGCCGATGACGCATGGTCGGCCCGATACAATGTCACCCGCGCCGCTCAGCTTGAGGCTTTGGGCATTGTCTTCACCGCGATGGACGCCGATGCGGTGATGGTGATCGAGGCCCCGGACACCAACCGGCGCCGCAAAACGGCGCGCGCGCTGGAACACTTTGCCACTTGGGCCGGGCTGCGCACCACCGCCGTGGAAATAGGGTTTGTCAACGAGACCCAGCAAGAGATCGCCTTGATGTATGACCCTAAGGTGCTGCGGGCGCATCACGATCCGATGGGGGCACCGGCGGACCTTGGCACCGGGCTTGAGGTTCCGGCGTTCAATTCGGTGTTTTGGTTGGACCTCGACACTGACCGCGACCGCGAAGAGGTGCGGTTTTCCAAGCCGCCTTTGGAGCTTGCGATGGAGACCTGTGCCGATGGCTTTGCCTTTCGCATGATCGGCGTGCATGTGAAATCCAAAGCCCCGCATGGCGCGCGTAGCCACGAAGACGAAATCCGCATTTCGATTGAAAACCGCCGCAAACAGTTGGCGCAATGCATTTGGCTGCGCGAGCGGGTCGAGGCGCATTTGGCGGCGGGGGAGTCGATCATCGTGTTGGGAGATTTCAACGATGGGCCGGGGCTGGATGCGTATGAAAAACTGTTCGGCCGCTCAGGCGTTGAGGTTGTGATGGGGCGCGAGGACCCGGATGTGGACCAAAATATGCGCCTCTATGATCCGCATGCGATCAAAGCCTTTGCGCGCCGCGGCGGCGAGGCCCTGTCTTCGGCGCGGTTTTATATCCAGCAGGAAAAACGCTATCTGTCGGCCCTGCTGGACTATGTGATGGTCTCGCAGAGCCTGCGTGCCGGGACGACGTGGCGGATTTGGCACCCGTTTGATGATCCGGTCTGTTTCACCACACCGGAGTTGCAACACGCCCTTTTGACCGCCTCGGATCATTTTCCGGTGACGATTGACCTGACCCTGCCGCCAAAGGCTGAAATCTCGGAGCAGATCGTGTAGGCTGTCATCATGAAACAGATTGTTGCCCGCACCTCTGTGAGCCTTCTAGTGCTCTGCGCCTCCCCGCTCGCGGCGCAGGAGGAGTCTGAGGGCATGGATTTGATGCGCGAAGGGGCGCGCATTTTGCTGGAGCAGTTGTTTCATCAGATGGAGCCCGTGCTCAAAGAGCTGGACGGGGTGATGGATGATATGACGGCCTATGATCCGCCTGTGATCTTGCCCAATGGCGACATCCTGATCCGGCGCAAACCGCCGATCAAAGAGGCCCCCATGCCGGATCAAGAGGCCGCACCTGACGATGCACCAGAGGGGGCAATAGATATTTAAAACTTGGCGTGTTTGATCTCGGCCTGCGCGCCCAAGCTGTTGGCGAGCGATTGAAACCGCGCCTGTGCCACTTCGCCAAACAGGTCTTCGGCCTCGGGGCGTAGAGTCAGGATCAAGACTTTCTTTTTCGGGAAATAGTCGAGTTTGGCCAGCTCATCCGGGGCTTCAAACGCGAACATCGCACCAAATCGCATGGCTTTCCCCAAGACCTCGGCATCGCGGATGTCTTTGTCTGGCAGCATTCCAATCAGATCGGCAAAAGGCGTACCTTCGCGCGAATTTTTGTAACGGTGCAACAGCGCCAGCCCCAGAAAAATCCGCTCACTATGGGTCAGCCCGCCAAGATTGGCGCGGGTCGCATTGTCAAAACACACCTCGGCGCGGTAGTCGGGGTGTGCCCGCCAGGT
>ERZ1673962.764-NODE-764-length-19381-cov-147.183794_pt1 | contig 19381 bp, 17 predicted proteins | sample MGYA00580188_ERZ1673962 | MGnify/ENA primary metagenome ERZ1673962 (study PRJEB41334, sample SAMN05608104) | rock metagenome | biome: terrestrial subsurface; feature: shale formation; material: shale | place: USA: Pennsylvania ... | reverse complement strand
TGCTGCCGCACAACTGGGTATCCGCCGACAAGGTGTGATGCCCGTTCGCTTACGATCAGCGAACGCAGTCGCTCTCCGATGAATCCGGTGGTCAGCAAGATCCGATTCTTTGGTGCACACATGCAGTGTGGCTCATCTACTCGAGTCACGCCTACGAGTGCTACCAAGCATAAAGGAGTGACCACCATGTCCACCGAGCACACCTTCTCAATCGCGGATCGACGCATTCTGCGTCGCGCAGAAGTTGAAGCCAAAACTGGATTCAAACGCGCACATATTTACAATCTGATGAAGGACGGAAAATTTCCCAAGGCCTTACGTCTAGGTATCCGCGCTGTCGGCTGGGATTCAGCTGAAATCGACCAATGGATTACCGAACGTCTCCAAGAGCGCGCTTGACATCGCTCCACTGCCCAAGAGGAGCGAGTCATGCAAGTGATCGCCATCATTTCGACCAAGGGCGGCGTTGGCAAGACGACCGTCGCCGCCAACCTGGGAGGCTTCCTCGCTGACGCAGGCAAGCGCGTGCTCCTGCTCGATCTGGATGGTCAGCCCACGCTGTCGTCCTACTACGAGCTAGCAAGCCGTGCCCCGAACGGCATCTACGAGCTGCTGGCATTCAACGAGAGAACACTGCCGCACCTGGTTTCGCACACCATCATCGAGGGACTTGATGTGGTGCTATCCAATGACGAGCACCAGCAACTGGGAACATTGCTGCTGCACGCAGCGGATGGACGCTTGCGGCTACGCAACCTGCTGTCATTGTTCCAGCCACATTACGACGTGATGCTGATCGACACACAAGGTGCCCGCAGCGTTTTACTTGAGATGGCCATGCTCGCCGCTGACTTCGCCGTGTCACCGATCACTCCGGAAATTCTGGCAGCCCGCGAACTTCGGCGCGGCACGCTCCAACTTGTCGACGCAATCGCCGCTTACCGCTACCTGGGCATCCAACCGCCACCGCTGCATTTGCTGATCAACCGCGTTCCGGCCGTTTCGTCGAGCGCCAGGTTGGTCCAGCAAACGCTGCGCCTCATCTTCCGTGAACATAACGAGATCCAGATTCTGCGTACTGAAGTACCGGCCATCGAGGCATTTTCTCGTGCTGCAACAGCAGGCCAGCCGGTACATCGCATCGAACACCGGCGTCCGTCCGGGCGTCAGGCACCCGCGGCGCTGGAGACCATGCGTACCCTGGCAACCGAACTCTGCCCGCATTGGCAGGAGCAGTTTGCCCAGGTGACCGGCCGGATCGACAGGAGGCGAAGCCATGTCGAGCGTCCATGACCTGTGCCGTGGCCACAATCGGCTGTTAACGCTGATCGAGTTTGCCTTGGAGGATGGCTGGGAGGTCAGTCGCACATCCGGAGGCCACCTGAAATTCGTGAAGACGGGCCTGCCACCGATATTCACCAGCTCGACGGCAAGCGATCGCCGTGCAAGCCAGAATGCCTGGGCACAACTGCGCCGGGCAGAGCGGGGCCTATCGGGAGGTCAAGATGGCTGACGTCACGCCTCAGGAAATGGCCGGCAAGCTGATGGCCGATGCGTTCTCTCGCAGCGGTCCCACTGCACAGGGACTGAGCGATCCCGCCGTGGAAACGCCGATGGTTGTCACGCTAGACGATCTGCGCCCCTACGAGCTTGATCCACGTATTACGCGCAATCCTCTCTACGATGAAATCAAGGCCTCAATCCGGGAGCGGGGTCTGGATGCACCGCCATCGATCACTCGGCGGCCCGGTGCCGATCATTACATCATCCGCAATGGCGGCAACACCCGACTGGCGATTCTGCGCGAGCTCTGGGCGGAGACTAAGGATCAAAGATTTTTCCGTATCCCGAGCCTGTTCCGCCCTTGGCCAGAGCGCGGTGAAATCATTGCGCTGACCGGACACCTGGCCGAAAACGAACTGCATGGTGGACTGACCTTCATCGAGCGAGCGCTGGGTGTCGAAAAAGCGCGTGAGCTGTACGAGCAGGAGATCGGCAAGACGCTCTCTCAGTCGGAACTCGCTCGCCGCCTCACCGCTGACGGCTACCCGATCCCGCAGCCTCACATCAGCCGTATGCAGGACACGGTGCGCTACCTCCTGCCCACCATCCCAAACGTCTTGTACAACGGACTGGGAAGGCACCAAGTCGAAAGGCTGGCGGTACTGCGCAAAGCCGCCGAGTTCACCTGGGAAAAACAGGCAAGCGGCAAGCCATTGGGTGTCGACTTCGAAACGCTGTTCCACGACGTCCTAGCACCGTTCGACACACAGCCCGCAGTCTTTTCGACCAGGCGAGTCCAAGACGAACTGATCGGGCAAATGGCAGAGCTGCTCGAAGCCGACTACAACGCGCTGGAACTGGACATCGACAACACCGAGCACCGTCAGCGTGCAGTAAACACCCCGCCACCTTCAGTCGAAGCTACGCCCGCTATCGCCATCCCCGAAACCGGCGCTGTGCCTCCCCCAAAATCGACTTCGACTCGGCACGATGATGCTGCGGTACATTCACCAAGCACTGCAGCTACGGACACGGCAACACCGCCAACGCCAGTACAGCCGCATGAGCCGCATGAGCCGGATGCTGCCCTGAGTAACCCTGATCGCGAGGACATTACAGACGCGCAACTTCAGGGCCATATCGTTTCACCTGTCGCCAGCACCGAACGTCTGCAAGCGATCCAGCATCTGGTGGCCGAGCAAACCGGCGAACCCATGCCGGGGTTTGCAGAAAATGTATTGCAAGCCATCCCCGTCCAGGCCGGCAGTGGGCTCTTTCCGATCAGCGATGTCTGGTACATCGATCCAGGGCTGGACTCACCGGATCGGCTACGTATCCACATCGCACAATTTGCACGGGAAATCGCAGAGGAAGCCGACCTGACCGACTGCATCGAACCACTCAATGCCGACATCGGCTTCACCTGCAGGGCTTCCACACAGGGCACTGGCGCACTTTCGGTGTTTGAGCGCACGGTATTGGCCCTGCTGCGCGCATTGAGTGCCCATTACTACGCAGAGTCATCCGTATTCGATCACGACGACTTCATGCTGGACGATGGTTTGGGATCACTGATGCATGGGACCGACATCAGTGACACAGCAACTCGCTCCCGCCTGAGCGACGACGGCTTGGTCAAGTTCTTCCGCCTGGTCCGGCTGGCACGCCGGCTTCGTGACCTGGAGGCCAATCCCGATGAGACCGGCCACTGACAAGGTCAGGAGAGAACCATGTTGGCACCCCACCCACTGAATCAAGCTGTCGTGGCTCAAGCATTGCACGACCTGCGCAACGGTCAACTGCGTCGCTGCCTGGCGATGGGATTCAGTGAGCGGGAGCTGGACGTCCTGAAGCAACCGACACTGGTGAACCTCTTAGTCGATGCCAAAGTGCCCTGGTGTTCGGTGACGGTCAATCGTGAGGTGCTGTGGCGACTACTGAGCCAGATGCACGACATCGAGCAAGAGATTGCCACGATTGATCGCATGCTGCGCTTGGGAGCCAGTACAGAAATGGTCAGCAAGTTCTATGGTTTGACCCATCAAGAGGTGGCACTGCGTCGCGACATCATCGGCTTGCCCAAACGCAAAGGCCGGCACCACGTCTTGAATGAAGACCAGGAGATGACCCTGTGGAAGCACTGGAAGTCTGCTGTTGAAGAACGAAGCATCGCACTGGACGACGACAGCGCGATGCTGGAACTGGTGATGGACCTGGCCGAAGATTTGGCCTTGCCCATATCCGTGATCTGGGCCGCGATACGGAGCTGGATCGACCAAGGTCTGGTGTAGCCAGCCATGGTGCCGTCAAACTCTCGACCTGCAAGCGCTGCCTCTCTTTCAGCCCTGCTCGACGACGCCCTGCGGCACCTGACACCACCCAAGAGTACTGTGCCTGTCAGCAGCGACGGATTTATTTATAGCGGCAACCATCATGAAAGCGTGCCACGCACACTGTTTCTCGACAAACGCCTGACACCACTGGAGCGCAACGCCTGGCAGGTCTTCCGGCTCTTGCTCAACAAGGATGGAGTGACGGCATTTCCCACCTACGATCAATTACGTCCCTACTTAGCCTCAACGCCCTGCGCGGAACAGGCCTCGCATGAAACCGTGGCACGTGCGCTAACACTGCTGCGCCTGACACGCTGGCTCAGCCTCGTGCGCCGCCGGCGCGATCCCAAGACCGGGCGCATCAAAGGCAACCTCTACGTCCTGCACGACGAACCGCTTACACCCTTTGAGGCCATGCAGCTCGATCCTGAGTACCTTGGGCTGGTCAGCCACGCACTCAATCACGCCAGCAAGGCAATCCAACGAGTGGGCTACCACGCAATACAAGAGCTTTCCGAAGACCCCATGCTCAGCGGTCGTGTATTGCCAACGCGGCTGCAGGTGCTCGCGCAGCGCATGGCCCAGGGCAGCACACCCGCATTAAATAGTTATCCACAGGAGCAGCCCAGCCACGAATCCGAAGAAGGCAGCGACGCCTTTCTTCGGAATGGTGAACCACTGCTTTCGGATTCCGAAGCAGGCTCTAAAGCCAGCAAAACCAACCCTCTTCGGATGCCGAAGCAGGACCGTACTGAAGTACTTAGTAATCGTATAAATAAAATACGTACAGTACCGCGCGCGCAAGAACTCCAGGATCTGCAACTGCCCGAGCGTTTTCTGTCGCTGAAAGAAGAACAGCAGGCCGGTGCTCTGGTGGCCCTGCAACAAGTCGAGGCCGAACAGCGGCAAGCGGTGCTCGACGAATGGGCGGCACGCTGTCGCAGCAGCGAGGTGCGCAAACCTGCAGGCTACCTGTTCGGCATCATCCAGGCGGCCATTCGAGGTGAGTTCAAGGCATGGGCTGGACAAGGACAGAGCAATACCGTCACAGCCGATCCGACACCCACAGCCACAGCCACAGCCACAGCCAGAGCCAATCCTAGGCCTGCGCGCCCCGAAGTCGTCCAGGCCCACCTGGAAAGCTTGCATGCACTCTTGAACCGCAACCGATGCTGAGTGGGATACGGCTGTGGACCTCCTTAGCGCTATCCCCAGGGGATAGTTGGAACAGACTGCCTTCCCTCGCCCACAAACCGGGCTGCATGCAGCTGCGTTTTGTTGACTGATCGCCTTCCGCTCAGTGCCCATGCTGACGACTCGTCTTTCTACCGCGAGTCGCCCTCATGACCACCGACAACACCTTGCAACTGAATCTCGGATCGCTGCGCAGCGTGATGTCGCTGACGCTGCACACCCACCACGCCTCGCGCATCTGGCACGGTCGAGCGGCAAGCGACGGGAAGCCCGGCATTGTTGGCTTGAACGGCTTCATTGCCATCGCCAACAAGATCAAGCGCGGGGCCGAGCAGGACGACCCTTACTCAGACTGGTGGATGCTGAGGATTGAGGAAAAGCTGACGCAGACCAAGGACACGTTGCAGGCCCTGCGCGAACAGGTCGACCAAGCCCTGACCGACGTGCCACCTGCGCTGTCGCTGGGCGAGAACATGAATGTACAACCGGTGAAGCTACCGCTGTTCGTGAATGCCCAGCTCGGCTTCCTGGCGGTGTATCTGCTGGCCGATTACGACGATCTGGCGCGCAAGCTGATCCTCGCCCACCACACCGCATTGATTGACCGCAGCACACTCGAACGCTGGCTCAACGAAGGAGCCCACTCCTTGCGCAGTCTGTTCTCGCTGGCCCAGCAGTACCGCTTCTCGGGCTGCATCAGGGATGACTTCGCCGCCAACAACGCCGTGGCCAGAGCGGCTATCGAGAAATTTGGCGAACTGCCGCAGGACGTGCTCGAAGGCACCCGGCGCTCTCGCTATGCGCCGCCCATCATCCGGCGCTCGGCATTGGCCGCCTCTCTGGCCCCAGCGGTGGGCGACAACTTTCCGGCTGAAGGCGCTGACGACCCGGTGACGACGGCAGAAGACAGCGGGGATGCACCGGCATGACGACGACCTCGGCATCTGCGGCAGACCGCCGTTTCCACCCCCTGGAACGGACTGACTTCCAGCGCCTGGAACACGCAGCCTCTTTAAAAGGCCTTTTAAAGCCTTTTAAAGGTAAGGGGACTCTCACCGAGTGGGCCAGCCAGTGCCATGCGCTACGCGACGATCTTATCGAACTGGCGCAGCGGCGCATCCTGGCACAGGCGGACGCTTACCCCTTCCGCCTGCTACCCGTTGAACTGGCCCAGCAGACCACTGGCGCAGGCACCGTTTTCTTGCGCTGGCGCAGGCCCGACCGCTCCGCCATGGGCGTGGCATTGTGGCAAGCGCTGATCACCAGCCCCGCCACGCCCGACACGCTGATCAACGACCTCTACGCGATGGAGCTACAGCGGGTCGTCATCAACATGCAAATCAGCTTGCTGCACACCTTGGGCCGCCAGGCCCAGGAGTGCGCCAGCAAGGTAGCCCAGGCCGAATCGACTTACCTGCAGCGTGTCCGCGGAAACGCTGCGTCCACCCGCACCACATGGTCCAAGGAGTCACTATGAGCACGCACTTTGTTGGCGAAGGCAACATCGGTTCTGCGCCAGAATTCAGGGAGTTCCAGAACGGCAACGACGAGCCACGGCGGTTGTTGCGCTTGAACATCTATTTCGACAATCCGGTTCCAACCAAAGATGGCTACGAAGATCGCGGTGGATACTGGGCACCCGTGGAGCTGTGGCATCGCGAGGCTGAGCACTGGCAAACGCTGTATCAGAAAGGCATGCGCGTACTGGTGGAGGGCCGCACGGTGCGCGATGAATGGGAGGATGCCGACGAGAATGAGCGCGTGACGTTCAAGATCGAGGCCCGGCGCGTAGGTATCCTGCCGTACCGTCTTGATGCAGTAACGCTGAGCCAGAAACAAGCTAGCGAGCCAGCCCAGTCTGCGGAGTAATGCCCACAAAAGACCTCGGTGGAACTATCCCCTGGGGATAGTTCCACCGAGTTCCACTGAATTCCAGCGCCGCTGTGAACGAAGCTGCTGGTAACTGCACAACGCCAGCCTTGTTCGCACATCACTGGAAGGACGTGTACAGCCGCACAACTGGGACTCTGTTGCTGCCACGTTGTTTGCTGCGGCCCATGCGGCTGACGGGAATGCTGATGGTCATTCGGTGACCATCACACCCCGGAGGCTGTATGCGCGTGTTCCTCTGCGAGAAACCCTCACAAGGCAAAGACATTGCCCGTGTGCTGGGTGCCGGCCAACGCGGCAACGGCTGCTACAGCGGAGCGGGCACCGTCGTAACCTGGTGCATTGGTCACCTGATCGAAGCTGCCCAACCGGAGGCCTACGGTGAGCAGTACAAGCGTTGGTCGATAGAGCAGCTCCCCATCATTCCCGAGTGCTGGCGCGTCGAGCCAAAAGCCGCAACCGCCACGCAACTCAATATCGTCAAACAACTCGTCGGCCAAGCCAACGAGCTGGTGATCGCAACCGATGCGGACCGCGAAGGCGAGATGATCGCCCGCGAGATCATCGACCTGTGCGGCTACCGAGGGCCGGTCCAACGACTGTGGCTGTCGGCGCTCAACGACGCGAGTATTCACAAGGCACTGGGCGCGCTGAAGCCGGCGAGCGAGACGCTGCCGCTGTACTACTCGGCACTCGCACGCTCCAGAGCGGACTGGCTGATCGGCATAAACCTCAGCCGCCTGTTCACGCTGCTTGGGCGTCAGGCTGGCTACGACGGCGTACTATCGGTCGGCCGGGTGCAAACGCCGACGCTGGCATTGGTGGTAGCCCGCGATCGCGAGATTGCACGCTTCGTTTCGATGCCATTCTGGAACGTCGAGATCGCGCTATCCGCAGGCGGGCAATCCTTTCTCTCCAGTTGGATCGCGCCGGACAGCTGCATCGATGCCGAAGGCCGCTGCCTGCAGCAGGCAGTAGCGCAACAAGCCGCCGATCGTATGCGCATTGCCGGCAGCGCCCAGGTGGTGTCGGTCGAAACGGAGCGCGTGCGTGAAGGTCCGCCGCTGCCATTCGATCTGGGCACGCTGCAGGAGGTGTGCTCTCGGCAAATCGCTCTGGACGTGCAGGAGACGCTGGACATCGCACAGTCGTTGTACGAGACACACAAAGCAACGACCTATCCGCGCTCGGATTCAGGCTACCTGCCCGAAAGCATGTCCGCCGAGGTGCCGACAGTTCTCGCTGCGGTGCTCGCCACCGATCCCAGCCTGCGTCCGCTGCTCGACCAGCTCGACCATACTCAGCGCTCACGCGCCTGGAACGACAGCAAAGTATCGGCCCACCACGGCATCATCCCGACGCTCGAACCGGCCAACCTGTCGGCTATGAGCGACAAGGAGTTATCGGTCTACAAGCTGATCCGCGCTCACTATCTCGCACAGTTCCTGCCGCATCACGAGTTCGACCGCACGACCGCCCACTTGCTGTGCGGCGGCCAGAACCTGCACGCCATCGGCAAGCAGGTGATCATCCCCGGCTGGCACCAGGTGTTGGCCGTACCGGCAGCGGATGATGCGAACGACGAATCGACACCGCGCAGCCAGGTATTGCCAGCCTTGCGCGAAGGCGTGTCCTGCCAGGTCGGCCAGGTTGATCTGAAGGCACTTAAGACGCAGCCGCCAAAACCTTACACCCAAGGCCATCTGATCAAGGCCATGAAAGGTGTCGCCAAACTGGTCACTGATCCGCGATTGAAGCAGAAGCTAAAAGAGACCACAGGCATCGGCACCGAGGCCACACGCGCCAGCATCATCAACGGCCTGCTCGACCGCAATTACCTGGTCAAGCAAGGTCGTACCGTTCGCGCCTCCGAAGCGGCTTGTACGCTCATTGATGCGGTGCCAGAAGCCATCACCGATCCCGGTACCACCGCCGTCTGGGAACAGGCCCTGGACATGATCGAGGCCGGCGACATGACGCTGGATGACTTCGTCGAGAAGCAATCCATGTGGATCACGCAGCTCGTGCAGCAGTATCGCGGTGCCACCCTGCCCATCAAAGTCCCTGCGGGACCCGCCTGCCCGCTGTGCGGCGGTGCCACATGGCAACGTACAGGCAAGACCGGCCCCTTCTGGTCCTGCCGTAGCTATCCCAATTGCAAAGGCACCCTTCCCATCCAGAACGGCCGGAAGGCCAGCGCAAAGCGCAGCGCGACACGCAAGTCGCAATAAATCTCGAAGTAAGGTCCCAGGCCCCGTTTCCTCATCGTATCGGCCATGGTCGATACGCATACCTCGCGCCCGCGGGGAACCCAGCACACGCCATCCTTCTGCAATGTGTGCCCGTTGCCAGCATTTCGCTGGTTCAACGAGAAGGCGAACTCATCCGCAGTTCATATCTCACGGACATCCTGATCTGTCGATTTTCGTTCCGAAGGGTCCCCTGGGGTCTTGTCTCGATAGTGGGACGAGCCTCCAGGAGACCCTTCGGGTCGAACCGTATTCAGTGCCGGTGCCCGCCGGCGAAACAACGGGTTCTTTTTGTACGCAGATGCGTGCCAAAGGATTTCGACCCCAGCCACGACACGGGTCGGGTGCAATCGCTGCAACAGCAGATGGCTTTGACGACGGCCACTCACTGCATCAGTTCACAGGTGGTTTCTTCCTCGGCAGCCGAAGGCCCAAGCCTTCGGCACCTTTCTCCTTCCTGTTCGAAACAGTCGGCTCGACGAAGCCTCGACGACCCCGCAAACAAATGCACCTTGACCTTCTCCTCGCTCAATCGGGAGCAAGCTGGTTTCCCATTTCCCACTGACGCACTCCCCACGCCACTCGATGCTGCTGCGCATGTGTCGCCGACCTCGGTCATACATGCCGCAGCACGGGTCCTCGGCTGCAGCGCGGAAGCCTCCGCGTCGACCCACCAGTCCGCTTCGCACCACCGCGCGGATGAGCGCCAGCAAGGCGTCGGTGCCTTGTTCCATTCCAGTCAGGAGACTCCTCCATGTTCCATGCACCTTCCGCGTCACTCAACGCCGCCCAAGCCCGAGCCGAGTCCATTGGTTATCTGGCTCTTACCTACGCAGGGAAGCGCCTACCTCTACAGGTACGCCACAGCGCCGCCGGCTACTTCATCGGAACCACCGAAGAAGGAGGCCCAGCCTCGCGCGAGTCCATTGAGTACTTCCGTTCGTACCAGGCAGCCGATCAAGCTCTAACCATTGGATGCTGGCAACAACGCCTCCATCCTTGAATTCCGTCCATCGGAAGAACGTCGTGAACCAGTCTTTACCCCAAGACGTACTAGAACAGATCGCGCAGGAGATCCTGCACTTCGACAATGCGCCAGCAGCATTCTTGGAAGTCTGGAAACGGGGCATCCAAATTGCCGGCGTCGAATGGTTTGGCGATGGCACCCACGGAGGGCTGCAGCAAGCCACAAGCAAGTGGGAGCTACGGCCGAATGTGTCTAGGATCAACGACGCCCTGGGCGTTCTGAGCAGCGGCCAGCGGATGTTCCTTGCCGCCATGGTCAGCTTTTACAACGCTGATGAAGGCGGCGCGATGCTCAACCGCTGCCAGTTCGAGGGGCTTGCCGATCTCGGCAGTCTTGACTTGGAACGCCGCAAAGTCATCGCCGACTTGCTACTTCACTACCACGGCTGGTGAGACGGCCACCTCCGCCACTCTTCCCACAATCCCCGAGGGACATGCTGTCCCTCGGGGGCATGTCCCTTCTTTTCAACAGGAGCGTCAACATGCCCAGCCATCCCAATCCCTTCCTCCGCGGTTACCAGAATCTGCGCATCAGTCGCAGCCTATTCATCACCTACGAAAGCGACTGCCCTCCGGCCTGGCGTCCACTACATCCTAGCCAGGCACATCTGTCAGACGATCAGGTCGCACGTTTCCCCTGCATCTTCAACGACGACTTCACGCTGATCACCGAAGGTCAGGAAATACCTGACGACCTGGGGGCTCGGTGCCAGAGCGAAGGGCTGGTCCGGGCCGTTGTCTATGCCGTCCACGGCGACGACTTTGGCCAACCTGTCCATATCGGTGATACCTACTCCGAAGAGGCCGCGCGTGAAGTCGTGCAGCGGTTTCGCTTCGAGACCGGTCACTACAGTCGCTGCTGGGAGATCAGTACCGCGCATATCACGCAGGATGCGAATCGCTACCTGGAAGGTCTGGCAGACATCACCACGCCAACTGGACTCCTGTTTGTCGCCTTTCGCATACCATGCAGCCACGCAATTGGCGTAAAGCTGATCGCCACGCCCTGGACGAACGTCGAAGGCATTTCCACCGAGCAGCTGTGGCAGGAACACCTGAGCAAGGGCGTGCCGGAGTCCCTCGTCGAGGTTCTGTACCTTGCTGCGCTAGCCGATGTGCGATTGCTCGTGTTCGATGCCGACGCACCGGAGCTGGATGGACTGAAACTCTACGGCGAATAGCCCTTTCGAGCCCCACGCGGGGCTCTTCTTCTTTTTGGAACACGGTAGTGGCGCGTTACCGATTCCCGGACGACTGACACCGAAGCGTACTCCACGCTGGCCTCATGTTCGCTGGCGTTGCCGGCAACATCCCAGGCAGTCGAGACCTTCAAGGCTGCGGGTGCGGTTCATCGCACTGGTTTCTCTGTCGCTCCGGTGCATATCGCGCCATCCACCCAACCCAAAAGGGACATCTTCCCTTGCGGGCAGGAGTCCCTTGTTTTCACCAAGGAGTCTCCAATGGATACCCAAGCCATCCGCGCACAAATGCCCGTTCTGGTCGCCGGCCATGTTCCCCGCAATATCCGCAGGTTCAAATTCAGCATCTTCGACGGGCAACCCAAGGTTTCGGTGTTGGGTTTCCACATCGATCCCAAACCCTTCGAGGGCAAGGTAATCGCCGACACCGGCGAGGCCATCGTTGTAAAAACCGGTCGTGCCGAATTTGCCGTGCTTGATCGCGAGTTGGTGACCGAAGTGCCTGATGAGGGCACCAAGGTGCAGATCCAGCCATATGCCCGACGCCGTTTCGACGGCCTGCGCGCAGACACACCGGAGGAACGCACCGAGCACGCTGCAGACGGCACGCCCTTTACGGTGCAAACGCACATCCTCGGTTCGGCACCAGCCAAGCTACCGCTTCCGCAGCCACGCTGCCCAGAGTTGCAGGAACTCATCAACCAGCTTGAACAGTTGCTCGCTCCCGACGGGTTCCGTCACATAACCCATCTGCTGGTGGATGCCGGAGCACGGGACTTCTCCGTCGTCGATCCACTACCCGACGACATCATCAAAACGCCTCCGGCAATCAGCTTCACCGTTGCGACAGTCAAGTTCCAAGGTCGGGTCACCGTGCTGTATGACCGTGCCGATGATCTCTATGTGATCGAGCTGAAACGCGACGGGGTACTCGTCGAACGTATCGATCAAGTGTTCTTCGACTCGCTCGGGGAAATGCTGGAGCATCTGATCGACGATGGTAGTTGGCGGCACATCCGCGTGCAGTGTCTGTCGGCAAGTAAGCCAAGTCGGCACTGACTGCCCCGCTTCGAAGACGATCTGGAGTTGTCCGCCACCGCCACACACCTGTTCCTCACGCCAGCACCAGATGGCAACTGTCCTCCCCCAAAGCCCCCGTACGCGGGGGCTTCTTCTTTTCGCAACGCCCTTTTGCGCATTTCCCGTCTCCAGGCCGACGCTGGCTGACGCTGGCCTGCCTCAGGAGACGTCCACATACGCGACCCATTCAAGATCGGATACCCAAGCGGGCGACCCGCTGATCGCAAGCACACATGATTCGGCTTGACCGAACACAGAGCCGAACCGGATACTGTTCATCCATACAGCTAAATAAGAATCTTCCTATGTCTGCCGTGGTCGCTCTCGACCGCCTGCTCGATTCGCGGCATGTCTGGCGCGGCCAGGCAATCAGCTCCCCCTCTTCTACCCAATCGACCGGGCACACCGAATTGGACTCAGCCTTGCCGGGTGGCGGTTGGCCGGGCTCGGCGCTGAGCGAGATTCTTGTTGCCACCAGCGGCATTGGTGAGCTGCGCCTGCTGTGGCCGACGCTGGCACGCTTGACCTCAGCCGGTGAACGGGTGGTGCTGGTAGGGACTCCCCATATCCCCTGCCCTCAGGCGTGGCTCGCTGCTGGCGTCGACCTGCGCCAGTTGATGATCGTCCGGGCGACGGGTCGTGATGCGCTGTGGGCCACCGAGCAATGCCTGCGTTCCGGCAGTTGTGGTGCGGTGGTGTGCTGGCCAATGCAGGCGGACGACCGTGCTCTGCGTCGCCTGCAGGTGGCTGCCGAAACGGGGAAAACGCTGGCCTTTGCCTACCGCCCTCTGGACGAGGCCGTGAACGCCTCACCCGCAGCCTTGCGCCTGACCCTCGATGCCCGCGAGCTGCGCATTCTTAAGTGCCGTGGCGGCCTGGCTCCGGCACGGCCCATCGCAACACCCGCGCTTGTAGCCGGCGGCGGGCATTGAGGTGGCAATGCTCTGGGCCTGCATCCTGTTCCCGCAACTGGCCATGGATGGTGTACTGCGTCACCGTGCCGATGCCGATTCACCACTGGCATTGCTCGCCGGACCTGCGCAGCGGCGCGTACTGCAGGCAGTCAATCCAGCGGCGCGGGCGATCGGGCTCCGCCCCGGCCAGTCCCTGATCGCCGCCCAAGCCTTGAGCCAGGACTTCGCTACTGCAGACTACAATCCGGTTGAAATCGAGCACTGGCAGCAGTTGCTCGCCGCCTGTGCCTACGGTTTCAGCTCTCAAGTCAGCCTGCACTACCCGCGCTGTTTGCTGATGGAGGTGCACTCATGCCTCAGCCTGTTCGGCCCTTGGCCGCGTTTTGAGGCACGACTGCGCGAGGAGCTCAGCGCACTGGGCTTTCGCCATCGCATTACCGTCGCGCCCAATCCCGCCGCTGCGCGGATACTGGCCAACGTTCATAATGGCCTGGTAATCACCGATGCTGACGCACTGCGCCAGGCCCTTGATCGGCTGCCCGTGCAACATCTGGGATTTTCCCGCGAGGCAGCCACGGCCTTTTCTCGCATGGGTTTGCGCAATCTGGCGCGAATACTCGCTCAGCCCCGCGACAGCCTGAGTCGGCGATTCCCCGCCGAGGTCCTGGTGCAGCTGGATCGTCTGCTCGGCATCCGCCCGCTGGCCCTGGACTTCCACCGCCCGCCCGATGTGTTCGAGCAGCGCATCGAGCTGAACTTTGATGTCAAATCGCATCAGGCGCTGCTGTTTCCCCTGCGTCGGCTGACGGCGGACCTCGCCGCTTACCTGGCCGGACGCGACAGCGGCGTGCAGCGCTTTGTCCTGCATCTGGAGCATCGCGCCATGGCCGACAGCCAGGTGCAGGTCGGGCTCTTGAGAGCCGAGCGAGACGCCAGCATGCTCTTTGAATTGACGCGTGACCGCCTCGAACAGCTGCAGCTACCCGCCCCAGTGCTGGCCGTGCGCCTGGCCGCCCGCGATCTGCCGCGTTTTGCCCCTGAACGCCGCCAGCTGTTCGATGAACGTCCGCAGCAGTCCCTGCCCTGGGAGCAACTGCGTGAACGCCTGCGCGCACGCCTGGGTGATGAGGCCGTACATGGCCTTAGTGCCTGTGCCGATCACCGGCCCGAGCGTGCCTGGTCCACTCAATCGTCCATCCCGCAACCGATCTCGCCGCTTCGTCCCGGCTGGCTATTGGCGCAGCCTCAACCACTGCGCGAGGCCTCCCTGCACATCCTTGCCGGCCCCGAACGCATCGAATCCGGCTGGTGGGATGGCGACGATGTCCGCCGCGACTACTACGTTATCCAGACGCGCAGCGGCCAGCGCGGCTGGGCCTTTCGCGAGCTCGGCAGCCAAGGCCCTCTGATGCTGCACGGCTGGTTCGCATGACGGGCTATGCCGAGCTGCACTGCCTGTCGAACTTCAGCTTCCAGCGCGGAGCCTCCAGCGCAAAGGAGCTGTTCGAGCGCGCCGCGCGCCTGGGCTATCGCGCCTTGGCCATCACCGATGAGTGCACCCTGGCCGGCACCGTGCGCGCCTGGCAGGCCTCGAAGGACGCCGGCATGCCGCTCATCGTCGGTAGCGAGATGCGTGTCGAGGATGGGCCCAAGCTGGTCCTTCTGGCTGAAGCCCGCACTGGCTACCAGGCACTCTCCCAGCTGATCACCCTGGCCCGGCGTCGGACCGATAAAGGCTGCTATCGACTGCTGGTCGAGGATTTTCCAGCTTCGACCGAAGGCCTGCTGGCGATCTGGCTGGCGGACGATGACGCCCAGCACGCCCCCTGGCTACAGAAGCTATTTGCCGGGCGCTTGTGGCTTGGCATCGAGCTGCACCGAGGTACCGATGACGCCGGCAAGTTGCGCAAGCAGCTCCAGTTGGCCCAAGCCTGCGACCTGCCAGCCTTAGCCTGCGGTGGTGTGCACATGCATGCCCGTGGACGGCGCGCCCTGCAGGACTGTATGACCGCCATCCGCCACCACCTGCCGGTGGCCGAGGCCGGTGCATACCTATTTCCCAACGGCGAACGCCACCTGCGCCGGCACGAGGAGTTGGCGGAGCTCTACCCGCCCCGGCTGCTTGCGGAAACCCTGCGCATTGCCGAGCGCTGCACCTTTGATCTGGGTCAGCTGCGCTACCAGTACCCGCATGAAGTGGTGCCGGCAGGCCATAGCGCCACATCCTGGCTGCGCCGACTGGTCGAGGACGGTGCGCGCTGGCGTTGGCCGGACGGCGTACCCGTCAGTGCCCGGAGTCTGATCGAGCATGAGCTGAGCCTGATCGCCGAGCTGCAATACGAAAGCTACTTTCTGACCGTGCATGACATCGTGCGGTGGGCGCGCGAGCAGCACATTCTGTGTCAGGGGCGCGGCTCGGCGGCCAACTCCACGGTGTGTTTTGCCTTAAGCATTACAGAGCTGGACCCGACTCGGACAGGCACGCGGATGCTGTTCGAGCGCTTTCTGTCCCGCGAGCGCAACGAGCCACCCGATATCGATGTAGATTTCGAGCACGAACGCCGTGAAGAAGTCATCCAGTACATCTTTCGCCGCTATGGGCGCGAGCGCGCCGCCCTCACCGCTGTGGTCTGCAGCTACCACGCAGCCGGCGCCGTGCGCGATGTGGCCAAAGCCCTCGGCCTGCCACCCGACCAGGTCACTGCGCTGGCCGACTGCTGCGGGCGCTGGAGTGACAAGCCGCCCAGCGCCGAGCGTCTGGCCGAAGCCGGTTTCGACCCGAACAACCCACTATTGCGGCGCGTCTTGGTGCTGACGGGCGAACTGATCGGCTTTCCTCGTCACCTGTCACAGCATCCGGGCGGCTTCGTTATCTCCGAGCAGCCTCTGAGCATGCTGGTCCCGGTGGAAAACGCCGCCATGGCCGGGCGCACCGTGATCCAGTGGGACAAGGATGACCTCGACCTGCTGGGTCTGATGAAGGTCGACGTACTCTCTTTGGGGATGCTCAGCGCGCTGCACCGCTGTTTCGATCTGATCGAGCGTTATCGCGGCACCCGCTGGACCCTGGCGAGCCTGCCAGCGGAGGACCCGGCTACTTACGCCATGATCAGCCGTGCCGACACCATCGGCGTGTTCCAGATCGAGTCGCGGGCACAGCTGGTCATGCTCCCCCGCCTGCGCCCGAAAACCTTCTACGACCTCGTGATCCAGGTGGCCATCATTCGCCCTGGGCCGATTCAGGGTGACATGGTCCATCCCTACCTGCGCCGTCGCAACGGCACAGAGCCGGTGAACTACCCCTCCGAAGAGCTTGTGCCCGTGTTCGAGCGCACCTTGGGCGTGCCGCTGTTTCAGGAACAGGTCATGGAACTGGCCATCATCGCCGCCGAGTACACACCCGGCGAAGCGGACGAGCTGCGGCGCAGTATGGCCGCCTGGAAGCGCCACGGTGGCCTGGAACATCACCGCCAGCGGCTGACTACGCGCATGCTGGAAAAGGGCTATGAGCCCGCCTTTATCGAGCGCATCTTCGAGCAGATCAAGGGCTTTGGCAGTTACGGCTTTCCCGAGTCACATGCGGCCAGCTTCGCCCTGCTCACCTACGCCAGTTCCTGGCTCAAGTGCCACGAGCCGGCGGCCTTCGCCTGCGCGCTGATCAACAGCTGGCCGATGGGTTTCTACAGTCCCGACCAAGTGCTGCAGGATGTCCGTCGCCATGACATCGAGGTACGTCCAGTGGACGTCCGTTACAGCGACTGGGATTGCAGCCTGGAGCCTGGCGGCGCAGTGCAACCGGCGATCCGTATGGGATTGCGGATGATTCGCGGGATGCGTGAAGGCGATGCGAGGCGTATCGAAACGGCTCGCCGGCAGCGGACCTTTGTGCATGTCGAAGACCTGATCCTCCGCGCCGAACTGGACGCACGAGCCCGGGAGCGGTTGGCCGACGCCGGCGCCCTGCAGGGGCTTGCTGGCAATCGCCATCAGGCACGCTGGACGGTGGCCGGTATCGAGCCACAACTGCCGCTGTTTGCAGGCCAAGCCCCGATACAGGAGGCACCGCCCGCCTTGCCAGCCCCCTCGTTTGGTGAGGAACTGCACACCGATTACGCCACCCTCGGCACCACCCTGGGGCCGCATCCATTGACCCTGCTGCGCGAGCAACTGAGCACCCTGCGCTGCCGCAGCTCACGGCAGCTGCTCCATATCGAGCCGGATCGCCTGGTCAGCGTTGCCGGCCTGGTAGTGGGTCGCCAACGCCCACAGACCGCCAGCGGAGTGACCTTCGTAACGCTTGAAGATGAGTTCGGGATGATCAACGTGGTGGTCTGGCGCGACGTGGCCGAACGGCAGCGGCAGGTATTCCTGCAGTCTCAGTTGCTGCGCATTGATGGCCATCTGGAAATTGCCGATGGCATACGCCACGTGATTGCCGGGCGGCTCACAGATCTCTCTGCGCTGTTGGCTGGCCTGGATGTGCGCAGTCGGGATTTTCAATAAACAGTGGAGGACACAAGTGCTACCCCTGCCCTACATACTCCCATACGGACAATCACAAGGCGGTAAGTCCACCAGAGATCGACAAGCAATAGGAAGCGTCGGGATAGCTTGAGGGCACGAGCCTGCCGGTGATGAGGGGCAGAGATCGGCCAATAGCAGTCGTTGAAAATGAGCCTACGCTACTCATGGCTCATCAGGTTTCAACGCCAGAGGCCAATTCTGGATTCGCCATACTATTACGGGAGGGAGCTACACGGCTGTCTCCAACTCGTCCGACTGTGTAACGGTTAACTATTCGTACTGAGTCTATAGTATTGGCGGTAGGTTATTTTCGTGGCCATCCACCGCAGGCTGGTGGCCATGGAAATTTTAGGACGGACGATATTTTGTCGCACAGCTTAGCGAGCAAGGAGCAACGCAATGGTGTCAATAAACACGGTTTCTAGCTCAATCGCCGGCTCAGCTGGCTCGGTTGAACCCAAGCCAGTTAAGTCTTCGGCTACTGGCTCCTCTTCTCAGAATGAGACACTTGTCAAAAAACAGGAATCGGCCACAGTTAGTATCAGTGGAAGAGCCACAATGCTTTCCCGTTTATTTCATTCAGATGGCTCTGTTGAGCCAAGAATAGAAACAACGACGACTACAAGGAACACTTCTGGCAGTGTTTATAATTTTCTTACCAAAAGTGACAGGGAAATGCTGTCAACCGTTTATGAATATGCAAGTGCAAACGGAATAGATCCGCTTAAAGTCGATGGCCTGGCTTTTGACCTGGGGGCCTACCGGATGGCCGGAGCTGGTGGGCCTATGGATACTGCGGGAAAATTGTATGATCCCCAAGGTGATCCCTTCATTCCTGAGTTTAATGCAGAGGATGAGGCTGTTGCACAAAGGGTGTTAACCAGTAAGGCAATGGGCGATACCTTGATTGATCGTGGCTTTCTGGAAGCCGTATTTAGTCCGACAAGGATGTCTGTACATGCGTCAGACTTCTCGTTTCTGGAAAACATCGCCTATGCATTCTCAGCATCTGGTTCTGATGGCGCTACTGACCCTAATGCCAAACCAGTTGTTCGATACAATGCTGAAGATTTTCCAGCACTAAATTTGGATTATCAGGTCTTAGATTCAGGTAGCAAGACAATGTTTTCTAGGCTATCGGGAAATGAGTTAACAAGGAATGTTGGCGCTTTGGGTACGCCCTCTACTAATGAGGGCATAAGTAAGCTTATGGACTTGTTAAGCGATAGTGATAAGGACATGCTCAATAAACTTTATGCCATTACCCAGAGCAAAAATGAAGACCTCTCGAGGTTAGATAATATAGCGCTTATGATTGGGAGCTATCGAATGATTGGTCGGCTCCCATAAGCACGGTGGCGAGCTGCTAGGCGACTTAAGTAATTCGCAGGGTCTGTGCTAATAGTTAAGAAGACCTTAGGGAAACTCTGAAAAAGACTTTCTGATTTGGCAAAATACCGCGACCCCAC
>ERZ1673962.763-NODE-763-length-19405-cov-6.582067_pt1 | contig 19405 bp, 12 predicted proteins | sample MGYA00580188_ERZ1673962 | MGnify/ENA primary metagenome ERZ1673962 (study PRJEB41334, sample SAMN05608104) | rock metagenome | biome: terrestrial subsurface; feature: shale formation; material: shale | place: USA: Pennsylvania ... | reverse complement strand
AAGAATTTTGGTCTATTCTGCCAGAAAGTGACTTCTGCCGCGCAGACTCCTAGCCTGACACGCGTATTTACTTCTCTCACCGGCACCTGGGTGCCGGTGAGAGTTTGTTGTATAAAACGACCAGTTGTGACGTATGAATCCCGTACTCTGATTCCATCGATCAGGTGTTCTCAAAGATGACGATAACCTGAGCCTGATCTTCATGGAGTCGCACAATGAGATTCATTTCTCTCAGAGTGACGGATTGCAGCTGCTTAAGGCCTTCAAGGTTGGAGCGCAAAGGCTACAAGCCGGCATGCCCCGCCCGTGCCGCTAAAGTGGTGCGACAACTGCGTTTACGTAAACCCGAGCGAGTAGAACAGACCATGGAAGAGCTGTTGAGTAGCCTTTATCAAGCGTTGGGATACCAGTGGGAGCATAAAGGTCGGCGCCCCTCCGAGTCGGACTTCAATCCGAGCCTTTCCAATACTGATTTTCCACTGGAACGATTGGTATCGGGTTTGAAGCGTAGCGGGCAGGCACGCATCTGCCTTTACGGTCCTCCGGGTACTGGGAAAAGTGAACTGGGCCGTTATCTCGAAGCCACCCTGAAAAAGACGCTGATTATGGAGAAAGCGTCTGATCTGCTTGGGGCTTTTGTAGGGCAGACCGAGCAGCAGTTGGCAGCTGCCTTTGAGGAAGCCAAACAGGGCAACGCCATCCTGATGATCGATGAAGCAGATAGCTTTCTAGGAGCCCGCAGCGGCGCTCACCAGCAGTGGGAAATCAGCCAGGTCAACGAGCTGTTGGTACAGATGGAGGAGTTCAAAGGCATTCTGATTATGTCGACTAACTTTATGGACCATCTTGATAATGCTGCCCTGCGTCGGTTCGACTTCAAAATCCGCTTTGACTACCTGGATTTTGATCAGTCTTGGGCGTTCTTCAATCGATTGTTGGAAATGCATCAAGAGCAGCCTTTTGCTGCGATAAATGTTGAGGGGTATGAGTCGCGCCTGAAACGCCTTAGCCTGCTTACACCCGGAGACTTCGCTACTGTCGAACGCCGCGCCAAAGTGTTGGCTGAACCACTGTCGCCAGAATCCTTGATGATTGGCTTGGAACAAGAGCATGCACTCAAGACTCGTCACCAGGGCCGACCTATCGGGTTTTTGAATTGAAACTTCCAAGCAATTGGGGATTTGGTACTATGTCGGTCATTGGAAACAAACAATCACAGGGAGGTGGTATGAGCAGCCGCCAAGACACGCTTTTTCGCTACCTCGCATTGCTGCAGTTAATACCACGGTCGCCACATTACCGAGCGACGACAACGTTGCAGGCCTTGCTGGAAGAGCGCGGCTTCGATGTAGAACTACGTACGATTCAGCGCGATCTGGAAAAACTGTCGGCACATTTCCCATTGCTGCGTGACGGTACCCATCGTCCGTTCCGATGGTCTTTCGACCCTGCGTTTAAAAGCAACCTGCCAGCACTGGATACCGCCACGGCATTAACGCTGGTGCTGGCTGAAGAATACCTGCGTGGCTTGCTGCCGCAAATCGCCATCGACCAGTTGGCAGGTCAGTTTGAGAGTGCCCGCAAATACCTCGATGGCCTCAACGGCAACCGGCTGGCGCACTGGAGTGAATACGTCAAGGCCATTCCCAATGGCAAAGCACTGATCCCAGTGCCGATTGAGCACAACGTCTGGCAATTGGTCACAGATGCGCTGCTAAACCACTATGCACTGGATGTGGAATATCGCAGTCGCTCGAAAGATGAGCTCAAGAGGTTGACCCTCCACCCGTTGGGAATTGTTGCACGCCACAGCGTTTCTTATCTGCTGGCCACCGTGAACGAATATGAAGATGTGCGCCAGTTTGCGCTGCACCGCATTTTTGGTATCAAGGCCAGTGAACAGCCATACCGGTTCAAGACGGATTTTTGTGTGGGTGAGTACATATCAACAGGCGCCTTCGGCTACCCTCTGGATGAACAGCGAGTGCTGCTCAGGGCCCGCATTCGGCCAGAAGTGGCCTGGTTGTTGTCAGAAACTCCGTTGAGTGAAGTGCAGACATTATGCACTGAGCCTGACCAGGATGGCTGGTGCCGACTGGAAGCTGAAGTTCCCAATGACCAGCAAACTCAGTGGTGGATACAGGGCTTTGGTTCGGCAATTGATGTGATAGAGCCCAAGAGCTGGCGTGAAGTGATACACCGGCAGGCTATGGAAATACTGGCTATGGAAGTTTGATATGATTATCTCCATTGTTAATTAGTTGGTCGTTTACAGACTGCATCAATCCACACCATGCAGCCTGATGGAATTATTCAAGGATCATGGAGCTGGAGTACTGAATGATCAAACTGGAAGATATCAAAAAAGACGCCCAGATCCGTGGCATTCAGGCTGATGAAATTGTGCGCGTGGTGCAGGTGGAGCCTGTGGGTGATCATGCCATCACGGTCTATTACAAGGACAGCCAGGGCGGGCTGAATGAGCAGATGTTGTTCCGCTCTGATGAACCACGCCTGGAACTGGCACAGGCCGGTCGTCCCTGGGCCTTTGATGCACCGGGTGCCGACTTCAAACTTGGGCTAGAAGCCTACCGAATTACCCAGGCCGCTCTGTTTGATCCAATGATGGCGGTCCATACCTCAAACGTGGAACCTCTACCGCATCAGATCTCGGCTGTGTATGAATACATGCTGCCGCGTCAGCCGTTGCGCTATGTGCTGGCGGATGACCCCGGCGCTGGTAAAACGATAATGGCGGGTCTGTTGATCCGTGAACTGCTGATGCGTGCCGATGCCAAGCGCATTCTGATCGTATCGCCCGGCGGCCTGACCGAGCAGTGGCAGGACGAGTTGCTGGAGAAATTTGGCGTCCAGTTTGAAATCTTCAGCCGTGAAAAGCAGGAGCAGTGCGCTTCCGGCAACTACTTCGATGAAGCTAACCAACTCATCTGCCGCCTGGATCAGCTCTCACGCAATGAGGACTACCAGGAAAAGCTGAAGAACACCCAATGGGATCTGATCATCGTCGACGAGGCGCACAAGCTGTCGGCCAACTATTTCGGCAACAAAGTCAACAAAACCAAGCGCTTCCTGCTGGGTGAGCTGCTGGGCTCTGTCACCCGTCACTTTCTGCTGATGACCGCGACACCCCACAACGGCAAGGAAGAGGACTTCCAGATCTGGCTGTCCCTGCTGGATGGTGATCGCTTCTATGGCAAATTCCGTGAAGGTGCGCACAAGGTCGATGTGTCCGACATGATGCGGCGCATGGTCAAGGAAGAGCTGCTCAAGTTTGATGGCAAGCCGCTGTTTCCAGAGCGCCGTGCCTATTCAGCCAACTACGAGCTGTCTGATGCCGAGGCCGAGCTCTACGCTGAAGTGACCAACTACGTGCGCAACGAGATGAACCGCGCCGATAATCTGGGCGGCAAGCGCAAGGGCACTGTTGGTTTTGCATTGACTCAGCTGCAGCGCCGTCTGGCGTCCAGCCCCGAAGCGATCTACCAGTCACTCAAGCGCCGTCGTAAACGACTGGAATCACGCCTGGATGAAATGAAGCTGGTCGCCCGTGGTGAAGCGATTCACAACGACCGCTTGGCCGAAACACTGGGTGAGTATCAGGTCACCAAAAAGCTCGACCTGCCTGACAATATTGATGAGATGGATGAAGAGCTCAGTGCTGAAGAATATGAGCTTTACGCCGAGCAGGTGGTCGATCAAGCGACCGCCGCTGAAACCATCCCTGAACTTGAAGCCGAGATCCTGATCCTCAAGGATCTGGAATACCAGGCCATGACCGTGGTGCAGTCCGGCAATGATAAGAAGTGGGAAGAGCTGTCACACCTGCTGCAGGACCGTCCCGAGATGTATACCGAAGGGGGCAGCCGCCGCAAGCTGATCATCTTCACTGAGCACAAAGACACGCTCAATTATCTGGTGCAGCGTATTACCGGCCTGCTGGGCAATCAGGATGCCGTGCTTACCATCCATGGCGGCACAAACCGTGATGACCGACGCAAGGCGCAGGAAGAGTTCCGCAACAACCCGGATGTGCTGGTGCTGGTCGCGACCGATGCCGCAGGGGAGGGCGTCAACCTGCAGAACGCCAACCTCATGGTCAATTACGATCTGCCATGGAACCCCAACCGCCTGGAGCAGCGCTTTGGCCGTATCCACCGTATCGGTCAGACTGAGGTCTGCCACCTGTGGAACCTGGTCGCCAACGAAACCCGCGAAGGGGAAGTGTTCCAGAAGCTGTTCGACAAACTGGAGATCGAAAAGCAGGCGCTGGGCGGCAAGGTATTCGATATTCTGGGTGAAGCCTTTGAGAACCAATCCCTCAAAGACCTGCTGGTGGAAGCGATCCGCTATGGTGAGTCACCCGAGGTTAAAGCCAAGCTGAACCAGGTGATTGAAGGCGCACTGGATACCGAACACTTGAAAGAGATCCTCAAGCGCAATGCGCTGGTTGAACAGCATATGTCGGTGGACGAGCTCTATGCCGTCAAGGAAGAGATGGAAAAGGCCGAGGCACGCAAGCTGCAGCCGTATTTCATCCGCGCCTTCTTTACCGAAGCGTTCAAGGCCCTCAGTGGAGAGCTGCGCGCCCGTGAGGCAGGCCGTTACGAAGTGCGCCACGTACCCGCGGCCATTCGTGAACGTGACCGGGTGACGGGGGAAACCCGCACCCCGGTACTGAAGAAGTACGAACGCATCTGTTTTGAAAAACAGTTGGTGCGAGTGCCCGGCAAACCCATGGCCGATCTTATCCATCCCAACCATCCGTTGATGGCTGCGACCACTGATCTGATCTTGTCGGCTCATCGCAGCAAGTTGAAGCAGGGTGCGGTACTGGTTGACCCCAACGATGATGGCACCGAACCCAAGGTGCTGTTTATGGTGGACCACAGCATTCGTGAAGGCGAAAACACCGGGCGCACGCAAAAACCGGCCATCGCCTCACGCCGTTTGCAGTTTGTCGAGATCGACCAGCATGGCAACACCCATCATGCCGGTTGGGCGCCCCACCTTGATCTGCAACCCATTGACGATTATGACCACAAGCTGGTGCAAGACGTTCTCTGTGCGCCCTGGATGACCGGCAACCTGGAAGCGCTGGCGCTGAGCCATGTGTCTCAGCATCTGGTGCCGGAGCACTATCAGGAAGTCAAAACCCGTCGTGAGCGTCAGGCCGATAAGGTACTGGCAGCGGTCAACGAGCGGCTGGTTAAAGAGATCAACTACTGGTCCGATCGTTACATTAAGCTGACGGACGATGTGGCCGCGGGCAAGCAGCCGCGTATGCAGCCGCAAAATGCCAAACGCACCGTTGAAGAACTGACCGCCCGTCTGGAGCAACGGAAACGCGAGCTGGAAGCGATGAAGCAGGTTGTCTCCAGTACACCTGTGGTGATCGGTGGTGCCCTGGTGATCCCGCAAGGGCTGTTGGCTATGCGCAAGGGTGAAACCACCTTTGCCGTCGATGCCCAGGCCCGTGCGCGTATCGAGCGTGTTGCCATGCAGGCCGTCATGCAGCATGAGCAGGCACTGGGACATCAGATATTTGATGTGTCGGCTGAAAAGTGTGGCTGGGACATCACGGCCCGCCCACCTGTAAATCCGGATGGGGCATTGCCGCAGGATCGCCATATCGAAGTGAAAGGGCGCGCTAAAGGCCAGGACGTGATTACCGTCAGTCGCAATGAAATTCTTTATGCACTGAATCAGGCCGACAAGTTCTGGTTGGCCATCGTCATTGTGGATGGCGACAGCCATGAAGGCCCCTACTACGTGAAAAACCCGTTTACCACTGAGCCTGATTTTGGCGTACCCTCAGTGAATTACGAACTGAAGTACCTGCTATCGAAAGCAGAGTCGCTGGATAAAGCGCCATGAAGATAAACAGCATAGAAATCGAAAATTTTCGTTGCTTCGAGCGACTGACCTTTGAGCTTCATCCGCAGCTAACGGTACTGACTGCGCTCAATGGCGGCGGCAAAACTACCTTGCTGGATGCTTTACGCATTGCCGTATGGCCCTTTGTGAAAGGGTTTGATCTGGGGAGTCAGACGGGTAAGTCGGCAAGCATCCAGATCGAGGATGTTCGCATTAAGCAGGTCGGCAAAGGTATGGAGCCACAGGTGCCAGCAGTGATTGAAGCTGCAGGCCATTGGCCGATGCAAAATCCAAGGGATGTGTATGTTTGGTCGCAGCGCCGTGAGAAGGTAAAGCCCAGAACCAATTCGCTGCCAGACAAAAATACCAAAAGCCTGACTAAACATGCTGAGAAAGTTCAGGACCGTATTCGAGCAGGTCAACTCAACGATGATGGCTCCGAGATCAACTTGCCCATCATCGTGTATCTGGGTACGGGCCGCTTGTGGTATCAGGGGCGGTATACCTCAGAAGTTGAAGATACTGAACTGGATATCACGGCTCAGTCACGTCTGTGGGCTTACCAGAACTGCCTGACAGCGACTTCAAGCTACAAACAGTTTGAACAGTGGTTTGGTAGTGTTTTCAAAAGCTTCCGAGAAATGCAGATTGCCGAGCTGGAAGGCAAGCCTGCCGATCCCAAGCTGATGGGGGATTACAAGAATGCCATTGATGTTGTGCAAACGGCCATCAATGCTCTGACCGAAAAAGAAACAGGCTGGTGCAACCTGCAGTACCGCTCCAGTCAGAACCAGCAGCTGGTGATGGAGCACCCTGATCATGGTTTTGTGCCTCTGAGTCAGCTGAGTGATGGTCTGCGCAACATGGTGGTGATGATCAGTGATATTGCTTTCAGGTGCTACAAGCTGAATCCGCATCTGGGTAATAAGGCAGCGCAAGAAACTGAAGGCATTGTCCTGATTGATGAAGTGGATATGTTCCTGCACCCATCATGGCAACAGCGTGTTCTGTCGGCATTGCGAGAAGCGTTTCCGTGTATTCAATTTGTGGTGACAACCCATAGCCCACAAGTTCTTTCCACAGTGCCTGCAGAGTGTATTCGCGTACTGAGCCAAAGCGGAGTTGAAACGCCTGAATGGCAAACTCAAGGTGTCGCCAGTTCCAGTTTGCTGGCTGAAGTCATGGGTACCGACCCTGTTCCCGATATCGAAGTCGCCAGGCAGCTGAGTGCTTATCAAGCACTGATCCAGCAAGACCTTGACGCATCAGCAGATGCCCAGCATCTGCGCTCTGTGTTGGAGCATCACTATGGCGCTAACCATCCTCTGCTGTTGGAATGTGATCGCCTGATCCGCTTGCAAGTGCTTAAACGGCTCAAGCCCCCTCGATCTGGCACGAAGGATCGCTGATTATGCATCGACTAAACAGAGGCCAGACACCTCTTTGTCTGTCGAAGTACCAGCATGGGCGCAACAACTGGCGTGACCTGACGGATCAAGATCGTGAAGAGATTTGGCAGGCATTGGAAGCAATGCAAGGCAGTCGCTGTGCCTATTGCGAAGCAGGCATCACTCAGTACCGCCGTCACATTGAGCACTTTGTCAAGAAAGGCCGAAATCCGAGAGTCACATTCCAGTGGGAAAACCTGTTTGGCTCCTGCAACCGGGAGGATAGCTGTGGCAAGTACAAAGACCACAGCGCATCCCCTTACAGTGATGCAGACTTGCTTAAACCGGATGTGGATGATCCGGACGATTTCCTGATTTTTGTCCACGATGGCACCATCCAGCCGCGCCAGAACTTGGATGCCGTTCAGCAGAGACGAGCAGAAGAAACCCTGCGTGTGTTTAACCTGGATGCTGAGCATGGTGCTTTGAGGCAGATGCGCAAAGCTGCAACCAGCGGCTACTTGCAGACAGCGGAAACGCTATGGGCACTAGCCGAAGAATTTGATGACGATGAGTGGCAGCAATTGATTGATGAAGAGCTGGCCGCCATTGCTGATTTACCTTTTGTAACAGCGATTCGGCACACACTTTGCCGAATGAGCTGATTAGGATTGCTATGCACCCGATTAAATCCCCCAAAAAACTGATCGAAGTGGCGCTGCCGCTGGATGATATCAACGTTGCTGCGGCGCGTGAGAAGTCGATCCGCCATGGCCACCCCAGCACCCTGCATTTGTGGTGGGCACGTCGTCCTTTGGCCGCTGCCCGTGCGGTCTTGTTTGCCCAGTTGGTGAACGACCCGGGTTATCAGCGTGAAATCGGCTATGGGGTGAACAAGAAAGACGCCGAGATCAAACGCGAGAAGCTGTTCCAGATTATCCGCGACCTGGTGAAGTGGGAAAACACCAATAACGAAGAGGTGTTGGAGCGTGCCCGTGCGGCCATCTGGGAGAGCTGGCGAGAAACATGCCACCTCAACCGCAACCACCCACAGGCGGCGGAGCTGTTCAATCCGGATAAACTGCCCGCCAGCCATGATCCGTTCGCGGGTGGTGGTGCCATACCGCTGGAGGCCCAGCGCCTGGGGCTGGAAAGCTATGCCTCCGATCTGAACCCGGTAGCTGTGATGATCAACAAGGCGATGATCGAGATTCCGCCCAAGTTTGCCGGTAAGCCGCCGGTCGGCCCCATTCCGGCTGAAGACTTGACCAGCAAAAAGAAGGCGACCAAAGACGCCTTTGAGGACTGGGAAGGTGCCAAGGGGTTGGCGGAAGATGTGCGTCGCTATGGTCACTGGATGCGTGAAGAAGCGTTCAAGCGCATTGGTCATCTCTATCCCAAGGTTAAGATCACCCATGAAATGGTCAACGAGCGACCGGATCTGAAAGCCTATGAAGGCGAAGAGCTGACCGTGATCGCTTGGCTGTGGGCTAGAACAGTGAAGTGCCCGAATCCAGCCTGTGGATGTATAATGCCGTTGCTTTCATCATTTACCCTTTCTTCTAAAAAAGGTAAGGAAGCATACCTCGTTCCTCGTTATGAGGGGAAAGCGTTGAGCTTTGAAGTTGCTAGTGTCTTTAATAGCACCCTCGGGGATGCAAAAGCGGGTTTCAAGCGAGGAATGTCAGGTATTTTTGAGTGCATTAATTGTGGGAATGTTACTACTCGAAACTACACTGCTGAGCAGGCTGAAAAGGTAGGCTTAGGGAATATCCAAACCGCTATTGTTTGTGAAGGAAAGAAGGGGCGAGTTTACCTTCCTGCATATCTATCGCCTATTCCAGCCGATTTGCCGAAGCCAGATATCAATGGATTAACAATAAACTTATCCCCAAATCCACGTGATGTTTGGTGTCGAAACTTCGGGCTCAATACCCCCGCCGATCTTTTCACTTCCCGCCAATTAGTGGCTTTAACTACTTTCTCTGATTTGGTTCAGGAGGTCCGCGTAAGGGCTATTGCCGACGCTAAAGCCGCGGGCCTGCCGGATAATGGTCAAACCCTAGCCCATGGCGGTATAGGAGCGACTGCTTATGGAGAAGCAGTTGCTGTTTATTTGGGAATAGCAAGTGATAAGCTGAGTGATTACAACAGTTCGCTGGTCGCATGGAGTCCAACTAGAGACCAGTTAAAGACCACTTTTGGAAGGCAAGCGTTGCCTATGGTTTGGGATTATGCGGAGACCAATCCATTTGCCGAAGCAGCGGGTGATCTGTCCGTATCTGTAAGAGGAATAGTTCGTTCTGTGATGAACTTTCGCTCACCTATTGCTGGAGTAGTAAGCCAACATGACGCCCAATCGCAAACTATAAGTACTAGAAAGGTTATATCAACAGATCCACCGTACTATGACAACATTGGCTACGCGGATTTATCTGACTTTTTTTATGTCTGGATGCGCAGGTCGTTACGTAGCATATACCCAGCATTGTTTGGCACTATGGCTGTGCCCAAAACAGAAGAGTTAATAGCTGCTCCTTATCGCCATGGTAGCAAAAAGAAAGCAGAGGCCTTCTTTATGGATAGCATGACACAGGCCATCCATAATCTAGCTATACAGGCACACCCCGCTTTTCCTGTGACTATCTATTATGCCTTCAAACAATCGGAAACCAAAGAAGGCAGCACTACCAGCACCGGTTGGGTGACCTTCCTTGAAGCGGTGATTCAGGCAGGCTTTTCCATTGATGGTACCTGGCCAATGCGTACCGAGCGAGGCGCCCGTACGATTGGATTGGGCACCAACGCTCTAGCCTCATCTATTGTTCTAGTCTGCCGCAAACGCGAGTCCAGCGCCGAGACGATCTCTCGCCGCGATTTCCAGCGCCAGCTGCGCGAAGAAATGCCGGAAGCACTGGAAACCATGATCGGCGGTGAAACCGGGCAAACCCCCATCGCCCCTGTGGATTTGGCCCAGGCCGCGATCGGCCCCGGTATGGCGATCTACTCCAAATATGATGCCGTGCTTAACCAGGATGGCAGCCGCATGAGCGTGCATGATGCCCTGGTGCTGATCAACCGTGCCATCACCGACTACCTGAGCCCTGATTCCGGCGACTTCGATGCCGACACCCAGTTCTGCTCCAGCTGGTTTGAGCAGTATGGCTGGTCCAGCGGCCAGTTTGGTGAAGCCGACACCCTGGCCCGCGCCAAGGGCACCAGCGTTGATGGCGTGAACGCCGCCGGCGTGATTGAGTCCGGTGGCGGCAAGGTCAGCCTGCTGAAATGGGCCGATTACCAGTCCGACTGGGACCCAACCAAAGACGAGCGCACTCCTATCTGGGAAGCCTGCCACCAAATGATCCGCCGCCTCAACAACAGCGGCGAGTCCGCCGCCGGGGAGCTGCTGGCGAAGATGCCGGAAAAAGGCGAAGCGATCCGCCAGCTCGCCTACCACCTCTACACCCTGTGCGAGCGTAAAAAGTGGGCCGAAGAAGCCCGCGCCTATAATGAACTGATCGGCTCCTGGCACGCCATCGTCGCCGCCTCGCATGAAACCGGGCACTCCGGTGAACAGACCGGGTTGGATTTTTAAGGTGATTACATGCTGAAACGGGTAAGTATTCGCAACCTAACTGCATTCAAACAGGCCGACCTTGAGTTCAGTTCGGGGCTGAATGTTATCGTGGGTGAGAACAGCAGCGGTAAATCCCACTTGCTTAAGGCAATCTATGCGCTGATTGCAACCAGCGCGCAGGAAGGTCTGAAAGCGCAGGGTGAGGCACCAACTAAAACACTGTTGCAGAAATCCTTTGCCGATAAGCTGATTGGTGTGCTGCGGCCGGAATCGCTTGGGCGCCTGGCCCGTCGCAAACAGGGACGTGAGCGCTGTGAAATCGCGCTTAGTTTTACAGAGTCTGCGCTGGATACTCAGGTCAGCTTTGCCACCAACAGCAAGTCGGATGTGCAGGTTGATACCCTGCCGGCCAACTGGCAGGACAAGTCACCTGTGTACCTTCCAACCCGGGAAGTATTAAGCCAATACCACTGGCTGCCGCAGTTGTACCGAACCGCTCATGTAGATGTCGAAGAGAACCTAATTGATCTCTGTGACCTTTTGGGTGCTCTGGCAATCCGTGGTCCCCGCGAATCTACTGTGAATGAGTTGGTGCAGCCGCTTGAAAAGGCAATGGGCGGCAAGGTGCTGTTGGACAAGAATGGGCGCTTTTACCTCAAGGTTGAAGGTACAGGTACTATGGAGATGCCTCTGGTCGCAGAGGGGCTGCGTAAGCTGGCTATGGTGGCACGTTTGATCAGTACGGGCTCTTTACTTGATAAAGGCTACCTGTTTTGGGATGAACCGGAAGCCAACCTCAATCCCAAACTGATCAAAGTGATTGCTGCCTTGCTACTAAGCTTGAGTGAGCATGGTATCCAGGTGGTTGTAGCTACTCATAGTTTTTTCCTGCTGAAAGAGTTGGATATCCTCAGCCGTCAACGATCGCAGCCGGTGCGTTATATGGGCCTTTCCAACACAGAAGAGGGTGTGCAAACCCAGCAAGTAGATGCACTGGCAGAGTTGGAAGATCTGGTTGCATTGGATGAAGAGTTGGCCCAATACGACAGGGAGTTGGCACTGAATGCCGGTCATCACTGAAGACAATCTGAAGTTTGATTTCGCCGCCCCCATAACGGCAGTGAAATACGATGATACCCGTTGGAAAAACAAGCACTTTGGTCACTACTCAGCTATGGATATTCTGGCCCGTGACCATCAGCAGCAATGGTGGATTGAGATAAAGGATTGTGCGGGCGCCGAAAGCAATAACAGACTACGCTTGTCCCCTGCCGAACCGGACGCCGTTGAGCGTACTCGTAACTGGGTTGATGCTGAAGGCCTGAAGGCTGAGGTGCGGGTGTCGCGCAGAAAGCCATTTATCATTGATGAGCTAGTGCAGAAACTACGCTCTACTCTGGTGGGCTGTACCCTGGCAAAGATACAAGCAGATACCGAGGTTAGCCCATTTCATCTAGCAGAAAATGATGCTCCCTTAATTGTGGTGTTGTACCTCACCTGGGAAGGTACAGACTTTGGCCGCCTGGCGCGTGGCCTGAACACTAAATTGGAAAAAGCTCTTGCACCCTACGGTTGGCGGGGCTTTATTGTGAATGATTCTACGCAGTTGAGACAGGTTGGTATCAACTGCACTGTTACAAGGACTTAACCATGTCGCTGAAACCCTGGCGTGAAATCGCCCGCCCCCATAAGGATGTTCTAGAAGGCACCTTCAAACAGTCTGAATTTGCGGCGGATATTACCCAGGTGGCCAGTAAAACGGCACCAGAAGAGTACCAAGATGCTGAGAAGTTTTTCTCGCGCACCTATATCACCGAAGGTATGCGTCTGTTGCTGGTATCTGTTGCGCAGAGGCTGGCTGGTCAGGGTGGCGACCCGGTTATCCAGCTGCAAACAGCCTTTGGTGGCGGTAAAACCCATACCATGTTGGCGGTGTATCACCTGGCGAGCCGTGAAGTCAGTACCGATAAGCTGATGGGGGTGCCTCCCATTCTGGACGAGGCGGGTATCAGTGAGCTGCCCAGGGCACGTATTGCCGTTCTAGACGGTATTCGTCAATCGCCCAGCCAGTCCAACAGTTATGGTTCTATTGCCGTGAGTACCCTCTGGGGGGAGCTTGCCTGGCAGCTGTTGGGTGAAGAGGGATATGCACTGGTTGCAGACAGTGACGTTGACGGGACCTCCCCTGGGAAAGAGGTGCTGAAGACTCTTCTGACGCGAGCAGCACCCTGTGTCATCTTGATTGACGAGTTGGTGGCCTACATCCGTCAGCTGGAACTGGGGAAACAGTACAAAGGCGGTACCTTCGACAGCAATATCAGCTTTATTCAGGGCCTGACCGAAGCACTGAAGGCTGTGCCTAACGCTATTCTGTTGGCATCGCTGCCTGAGTCTGAGCTTGAAGTGGGCGGCACTATGGGGCAGAGAGCCCTAGAGTCGCTGGAAAAGTACTTTGCCCGTGTGGAGTCGGTATGGAAGCCAGTGGGCTCCAGCGAAGCGTTTGAAATCGTTCGCCGACGCCTGTTTGAAAGCTCCGGTGAACGTGCAGAGGTAGAAGGCATCAGTCGGCAGTTTTCCGATTTCTATCGCCAGTACGCCGAAAAATTCCCGGTTGAAACACAATCAAACGAGTATTTTGAGCGTCTGTGCGCTTCCTACCCGATCCACCCTGAGGTGTTTGACCGGCTGTATGAAGACTGGTCCACACTGGATAAGTTCCAGCGTACCCGTGGTGTTCTGCAGTACATGGCGATAGTGATTCATCGGTTGTGGAATTCAGATAACCGAGATGCGTTGATTATGCCTGGCTCATTGCCACTGGAAGATGGCAATGTGCGTAACAAGTCTATTCATTATCTGCCCCAGGGTTGGGAGCCGGTGATTGAGAAAGAAGTCGACGGCCCCCGCTCCATCCCGGCTGATATTGATGGTCATCATACGCTGTTCGGCGGGGTGCAGGCTGCACGGCGAACTGCCCGCACGATTTTCCTTGGCAGTGCACCTTCAACCCAGGCAGAGATGATTCGAGGTGTACAAACCGAGCGCATACTGCTGGGTGCTGTTCAGCCGGAGCAGACAATTGGCGTGTTTGAGGATGTACTGAAACGTCTGCGCGACCGCTTGCATTACCTCTATGCTGAACAGGATCGTTATTGGCTGGATACCAAGCCAAACCTTCGCCGTGAGATGGAAAGTCGCAAGCAGAACATTAGTGAGCGAGATGACCTGATTCCGTTGCTGAAGGAGCGTGTAACACGTGTGTTCGGGCGCAACCACCATTTTGGTGGTATCCATGTGTTTACCCCTTCAGTGGATGTCCCTGATGATTATGGTACGGGCCCCCGACTGGTTGTGCTGCCTGTCGGCGCTGGGTACAGCCGCAGTGAAACCAATCAGGCTTTTGGTGAAGCCGAGAAAATTTTGCGAAATCGTGGTGACCAGCCACGGCAAAAACAGAACCGCTTGATCTTTCTAGCCCCCGATTTTGATGTGGTTAGTCGTTTGAAGGAGCAGGCCTGTATCTTCCTGGCCTGGCGATCCATCGTGATCGATATTGAAAATGGGACGCTGATTCAGGATCTCTCACATCTCAATCAGTCAAAACGCAATCGTGATGCTGCAGAGCAAACACTAAGCCAGTTGATTCGTGAGACCTGGAAGTGGTTGATGGCGCCGGTAGAGGACTTTGTTAAAGGCCGTCCTGTGTTGAACTGGGAGGTCGTATCGGTTTCACCCGCGGTGCCTAACCTGATTCAGGGCATCGAAGATAAACTGCGTGAGGAGGAGTGGCTGGTCTACGAGTGGTCACCCATTCACTTGCGCCGAGTGCTGAATGATTGGTATCTGAAAGATGGCGTGACTGAAGTCAGCGCGCTCAAAGTCTGGCAAGACAGCTGCCATTATCTCTATCTGCCACGTTTGGTAACTGATCAAGTATTCCGCAACGCCATTACTCAAGGGGTCGAAACCGAAGACTATTTCGGTTTTGCCACAGGTAAAGAGGGTGATCGGTACTTGGGGTTCAGTTTTGGCAAAAGCTCCATCGCGGCACTTGATGACAGCTCAATTCTGATTGAGCGTGAGGAAGCTGACCGCTATGCCAAAAGTCTGCAGCAGGTTCAGCAGCCTGCCCCACAACCGTTTGGAGTTGGAGCTGGTGGCGCTACTACGGGAAGCGTAGCGCCTGTAACAGGCCCGCAACCAACAACGGCCACTACCCCTACATCAGTTGACCCAGAAGGTAGCTCACCTGTTAGCACTGGAAGCGTCAGTCCAGCCGCAATCAAGACCCATTTCTACGGCACGGTTTCACTGCAAGGCGTGACAGCCAAGATGGACTTCGCGACGGTGATGGATGAAGTGGTGCAACAGTTTACTGCCCAGTTGGGGGTGGATGTGACAATTACAGTCGAAATTGAGGCACGTAAGCCTGATGGTTTTGATGAATCGCTGCAGCGAAACGTGAAAGAAAACTGCAATGTGATGAAGTTCAGTGCCGCGGAGTTCGATGTGGACTGAAGCCGAATAAACTTGCCGTCGAGTGTGGTGGTAACCAGGAGGGTTGAATGATGCAGTACCAGCAACTGAAGCAGAAACACAGGGAAAGACGCGAGTTTTCAGCGCCTGAATTATCCCTGCGTATTCACCGATCACTGAGTTGGCTGAATAAGGCCGAACAGGTGGAAGATGATCTGGATGCAAGGTTCATATTCCTGTGGATTGCGTTTAATGCCGCTTATGCCGTCGATGTTGAAGAGCAATATCGTACGACCGAAAAGGGCATGTTCGAGCAGTTCTTCCACAAGCTAGTAGAGCTGGACCAGCATAAACGGCTTTACTACCTGGTCTGGAAAGAGTTTCCAGGCGCGATTCGTGCCTTGCTCAATAATCAATACATCTTTCAGCCATTTTGGGATTATCACAATAACCGCCTTGAAAAAGAACAATGGGAAACACGCTTTAAACACTCTAAAAAAAGAGCATCTCAGGCTCTTGCTGCTCAAGATACGACACATATTCTTTCGATTATTTTCCGTAGAATATATACGCTCCGTAATCAAATCATGCATGGTGGCTCAACCTGGAATAGCCAGGCTAACAGGGCACAACTGAAAGACTGTGTTTCACTTCTCGATAAAATAATTCCGACTATTCTGGATCTCATGCTTGAACATGACAAAAATGAATGGGGTGAGCCTTTCTATCCTTTTATCAAGGAGGGGTGAATGGTTGTCAAAGTGAAGCCTTTTATTATCAAATGTCAGGCATGTGGTTGGAGTAAATTAGTTTCGCCTAAAAGTGACGTATTGCTGGGTGATGACTTTTTTGAGGAATGTCCTGTTTGTGAATCTGAAAAAATCATTAAAGAAGATGTTGGTTTCATGAAGTCACTGCTCTCATTTATTAAAAAATGAGCTAGTGCTTGTGTTGTCATTGCTAGGGTATTTTAAAATGGATGTTAATTATGGAAAACACTAGGAAAAATCAGATTCTATCTTACCTCAATGACTTAGGTAAGGATCTCTCTTTGGCAGCAGAGCAGGCCCCTTCATTACTTGATAATGTTCATGATGAATGGAGTTCTGATTTGGAATATGTCGCAACGACTGTAGCTGAAAGCGATGTGTTTGTTCCTGTTGTTGGCGGTTTTAGTACTGGAAAGTCAACAGCCTTAAATAGCTTTATAGAACGGCAGATACTGCCAGAAAAGGTTTCGCCAGAAACAGCAATACCCACTGAGCTGCGTTATTCGGAGTCCGAACGTATTATGGCGCTTAGTGTAAAAGGTGAGTGGACAGGCCATGGTATTAATGACTTGGCTGAGCTTTCTACGCGTGCAGATCAATATCAAGTTGTAAGGGTTTATGTAAAAGCTCAGTGCCTTAAAGATATTGAGCCATTGGTATTAGTCGACATGCCTGGTTTTGATTCTGGCTTGGATCAACACAACCAAGCGATATTGCGTTACATCACTACAGGTGCACTGTATCTCTATATGGTAAGTGCAAAGGCTGGCACAGTAAGTCGTCAGGATGTACGTCGCATTGAAGAAATTCTTGATTTGGGTCGGACAGTCAAAGTTTATCTAACCATGACTGACCTTGCTTCGCCGGATGAACTGGAAGCTACACATGCATATGTCTCTGACCATATGTCATTTGTGACAGGTGATAGTGAAATTGGCCGTATTAATAAAGATGATACCTCGGCGTTGAGAGAAACCCTGGCCAAAGCTAATGTGAGTCAGTTGTTCGACGGACTGGTTTTGAGCTCCGTGCGGAATTTGTACTTTGATGCTAGCTCTCACGTAAATACCGCAATTAACGCTTTGAGTACCTCTGCTGCTGAAGTAGTTGAACGTACTAAAGCCGCTGAGCAGTCCTTGCAAAAAGTAGAGCGTGAGCGTGAGAGAATGCTTGCTGAAGTAGGTCAGGGGCAGTTGAGTGAGAAAACTGAGCAGGTGATCCGTAAGCTTGAGCAGACTCTTAACAACTCGCTGGATGAGCTTGCAATGATGGCACGTACAGGCGAAGCGGCTTTGAGCCGTGGTGTAGGAGACCTGGTACGTTCAACGCTTACAGTCGAAATTCAGCAAGTGGTACGCCGTATTACAACAGATGTAGCGTACCAGTTTTCAGGTGATATCTCAGTAGGGGGCATTGCTGTCTCGGGTGGTTCCAACTGGGTAAATGACATGATATCTGTTATTGAAAATGAGGCCATGAACGCACTTGTAGGCCTGAGTGGGAATAAAAAACCAGGAGGGATAAAGGCCTCTGTTCATCAGGGAGGGGGTGGTATTATGAATGCGCTTTCTATTGCCGCTTTCGCGATCCCCCATCCTGTACTTAAGGTTGTTTTTGCTATACTTCCTGGCATTATCGGTAGTCTTTTTGATAGCTTCCGTGAAAAGAATGACTCGGAACAATACCGTCAGATTATTTCATCTCAGGTTATTCCTAGTGTACTTTCACAGGTACGACCACAAGTACTCAGTTCTCTAAACTCAATTGAGGTTGAAATAATAAAAACAATATCTGATCAAGTTTCTGCAAAAGTCGAATCTCAACGAGCTATTTATAATGAGGTTGCTGAAGCTTCAGAATCAGAGCTGGAGAAGCTACAAGACGCTGTAGAATGCCTGAAAAGTATTCGTACTGAAATGAGTAAGTCGGCAGAAGGAGTTATTGCATAATGAGTACGATACAGGATCGACTGATAACATCTCTACAGTCATTGGAATCTATAGTTGCAAAATATGATGATATTTGCGATTCGGCTATCAGGAATGAATTAAAAACTGATGGTTTTTATAATAGTAAGCAAATAATTGATCACCTGGCTACACTTCAAGAGGAAAGCCGTAATCTCAAAATAGGAATCATTGGTCGAGTTAAAGCAGGAAAGTCATCGCTGATAAATGCCTTGCTATTTGACGGAAAAGAAGTACTTCCAAAAGCAGCAACTCCAATGACAGCAGCGTTAACGTCTATTGGCTATGCAAAAGAATTTACAGCTAAAGTTCGATTCTTTGGGGTAGATGACATTGAGCAGCTTAGAGCAAAAGCTGAGGAATTTGACAGCGAGGTAATACGGCGAATAAAAATTTACCGTGAGGAAATAGCTGAGCGACAAAAGAACAGTATACGACCAATTCCCGAAGTTGATGACCAAAAGCTACGCGCAAAAGCCATCAGGGAAATAGGTGAGGATGGTGTTCTCTGTGCAGCAGCAGACCTATATTCGAGAATTAAGGCATCAGACGTTGATATTAATGTGCTTGGTGAGCATCGTCAGTTGAAGGCAGATTCAGCCGAAGCATTGAATACACAGCTAATGGATTATGTAGGGTCCAGTGGTCGTTTTATGCCCTTTACACGTGAGCTGAACCTGGGTTTGCCATTGGATAGCCTCAAAGGCATAGAAGTTCTCGATACACCAGGGGTTAATGATCCGGTCAAGTCTCGTGAGCAGCGTACTTATGAGCGCCTCAAAGAGTGCAATGCTGCATTTATTGTCAGTCCTGCTGGTCAGTTTATGAGTGAGCAGGACTTTGAGCTTGCTGACCGATTAAGTACCAGAGAGGGCACTCAGGAAATTTTCATCGTAGCTAGTCAGGCAGATACCCAACTGCATTCAAGTATCCGAAAAGATGCACAGGGCATATTGCCAGTGGCGGTTGATCAGCTCCGTACAACCATGGCTCAACAGGCCGGAAGAGCACTATCACAATGTGAGAATGAGGTTCTTAAGCGGATAGCGACAGAGCAGTCTAAACGCCTGATACTGACATCAGGGGTCTGTGAGACTCTGATTTTGGGCAAAGGGGAAAGTCAGGACACGACTGCTGCTCATGCCATAAAGCTTTTAAAAGATAGTTACCCCGATTATTTTGCCCGCCCCGAAGATATGATTGCTAACCTTACTTTGTTGTCCGGTCGAGAATCACTAGAACGGGCGATTGAGTCTGTGCGACAAAAAAAAACTCAGATTCTGGAACAGCAAGCCAGTCACTTTATTGATGCCCAGTGGCAGACATTTATGA
>ERZ1673962.760-NODE-760-length-19432-cov-4.795324_pt1 | contig 19432 bp, 17 predicted proteins | sample MGYA00580188_ERZ1673962 | MGnify/ENA primary metagenome ERZ1673962 (study PRJEB41334, sample SAMN05608104) | rock metagenome | biome: terrestrial subsurface; feature: shale formation; material: shale | place: USA: Pennsylvania ... | reverse complement strand
AGCCGGGTGATGCGGCCCGCATCACTCCAGCCAGGAACAGGGCATCGGTGCCGACTGGCAGCTGGGTGATGCGGGCCGCATTACTCCACCCAGGACCAGGACATCGGCGCCGGCAGGCAGCCGGGTGATGCGGCCCGCATCACTCCAGCCAGGAACAGGGCATCGGCGCCGGCAGGCAGCCGGGTGATGCGGCCCGCATCACTCCAGCCAGGAACAGGGCATCGGTGCCGACGGGCAGCCGGGTGTTGCGGCCCGCAACACTCCAACCAGGATCAGGACATCGGCGCCGACTGGCAGCCGGGTGATTCCCCAGGAGTCGTCTCTATATAGAAGAAGGCCCTGCTTCCACATCCATATAGAGGCAACAACAAATCCCCTTCCGTCGGGCTATGGATTTCTTGCTGCACCGCCAGCGACCGAATTGCAGCATGGGCGCGAACTTCCCTGTAAGGAAAAACCGCACCATGGCTGACAACTACCGGCTCAACATTGGCTCCCTGCGGAGCGATGTGCAGCTCACCCTCCACACGCACCACGCTGCCCGCATTTGGATGGGGCGGCCCAAGAATGAGCAGAAGCCGGGAATCATCGGTTTGTCCGGATTCTGCTCCATCATCAACCGCATGACCCGTGGTGCCACCCAGGACGATCCCTACTCCGACTGGTGGATGATCAACCTGGAGGACAAGATCAATGAGTCCGACGCCGCGCTGAAGGATATCGACCAGCGGCTGGACGACGTGATGGCGAACCTGCCGCCCGCGATCAGCATCAGCAACAACCTGTCGATCCAGCCGGTCAGGCTTCCCCTCTATATTTCCAACCCCCTCGGGTTCAAGGCCGTCTACCTGCTGACCTCCTATGACGAGATCGTTCGACGCATCCTGCTGGCCCAGCACGTCGGCCTGATCGGCCGCCGTGAAATGGAGTTGTGGATCGACGAGGGTGCTGCCGTGCTCCGCAAACTCTTCGGGCTGGCACAGATCTACCGCTACTCGGGGGCCTGCCGTGACGACTTCGCCGCGAACAATGCGAAGGCTGAAGCAGCTCGCAAGATGTACGAACGTCACGGCGAGATTCCCCAGGACATCCTGGAGGGCACTCGCCGCTCCACATTCGCTCCGCCGATCACTCGCGGACAGTCGGAAAACGAGTCGCCGGAGCCGTTCTCCGGTGACATCGGCGACGGCGAGGACTAATCGGTATGTGGCAGATCGACTCCTCCAACGAAGCACTGCAACAGACTGCCTTCCGGCCACTGCAACAGGATGCCTTTCAGAGGCTGCAACAGGGTGCCTCACTAAAGGGCCTTTTAAAGCCCTTTAAAGGTAAGGGGGAGCTGGCCCAGTTTGCGGAGCAATGCCGCGTGCTGGAGGTGAGTTTGAAAGAGCTTGCCCAGGGTGTGCTGGCCCAGGTTCGGCGCCATCCCTTCACCCTCCTGCCCGTCCGCTTGACCGAGCAGAACACCCAGGCCGGCACCATGTTCCTGCGCTGGCAGCACGTCGCCACTCGCAGGGTGGGTGTCGGCGTCTGGGCGGAGATGGTCGGCCATCCCAAGACACCAATACCGATGCTGCAGGACCTCTACGCCCTGGAGCTGCAGCGCATCACCCTCAACATGCAGATCAGCCTGATCCACTCCATCGGCAAACAGGCCGCCGAGTGCGCCGAGAAGATGGGCCAGGCCGAGGCCGTGCTCATGGAGCGGCTGCAGCAGAGCACCAACCTCATGCAACACAACTAACTGGAGAACGCTCATGGGTACATCCGTACAAAACTGGGAAGGCAACATCGGCTCCGCGCCGGAGTTCAAGGAATTCCCCAACGGCAACAAGGAGCCGCGGCGCTTGCTGCGGCTCAATGTCTACTTCGACAACTCGGTGCCGGACGGCAACGGCGGTTACGAAGACAAAGGAGGTTTCTGGGCCAACGTCGAGTGGTGGCACAAGGACGCTGAAAGCTACTCGCGCCTGTTCCAGAAAGGCATGCGCGTGACTGTGTCAGGTCGTGCGGTTATGGATCGCTGGGAGAACAACGAGGGCGAGTTCGAAGCGCTGAAGATCCAGGCCAGTCGGGTCGGTATGCTCCCGCACCGCATCACGGCGGTTATGCTAAGTGCTTCGCAGGGTGCAAATGGTCAGCAGGGCAATCGGCCACAACCCCAACTGCCGCTCAACTCCGATCAGGATGCCTATCCCGATCCAGACGAGCCCCTCTGATAGGGGCTTAATTTCGGCCCCATTCGAGAAGCTGCTGGTGGAGGGGGAGACGGTTCATCGTCGCCCCCTTCTCATTTCTGGAACCTTCGGGGAGTTGCAACATGCAGGTAGATGAAGATGCGGGAAATCCCAGAGGCTGGCTGCTGGTGTCAACAGACCATTCGGTGGTCAGCCTGTTGTACTGGTGTTACGCGGCTCGAAATGCGCCCAGGTAAAAATCGCGCCGTTCGGGTAGCTTTCGCTGATTGGTAGCTTTCTCATCGGCGAACTGTGGCAGCGGCTGTAGAATTCTGGCGGTCACTAAAGAATCGCCCAAGCGTGACGCTACCGTTCGACTGACTTGCTCATCGGGAGACTATGTCCATGCGGGACTCGATCAAGATGCAGAAGCCAGCAGACAGGCGTCGGCTCAATAACCCCCATCGTGCCGTGGTATCTGCCGGTGCCGAGGCCGCCCGGAAAGGGCTACCAGTGCATGCCTGCCCATATAGTCATCCTGCAATGCGGGCGTCCTGGCTGAAAGGGTTTGCCCAGGCACAGCAGCTGTCGCTGGACCTCTAGCCCCTGAAAAGCTCCCCCTTCCCGGTGACCATTTCCAGTTGAAGCTCCTCCCTTGCTGCCGCGACAGTCGGTCTTTGGCAAATCGAGAGGGGTATCCCATGAAGCTGTTGATCATCGAGGCACCCGGCAAGCTGAAGAAGCTGCAGCCGATGATGAAGAAGCTGCGCCCAAGTGAAGACTGGCAGGTGATCGCCAGCGGCGGTCACATCCGCGACCTCCCGGCCAAGGGCCAGGACGACACGATGATCACCACCGGCGTGCGAAAGAACTACGCCCCGGTGTATGAAGTCCTGGAGAAGAGCTCACGGAATGTGCGAGCCATAAAGGCTGCAGCGAAACACGCGAGTGAAATCTACCTGGCCACTGACCCGGATCGCGAAGGCGAAAGTATCGCCTGGCACATCCAGCAGGTGCTGGGAGTCAAAGACTACAAGCGCATCACCTTCAACGAGATCACCCTCAAGCGTGTCCAGGAGGCCTTGGCCAATCCGCGGCAGATCGACCTGAACAGGGTTGCCTCGCAGGAGTGTCGCCGTGTCCTGGATCGACTGGTGGGCTACCTGGTGACCCAGGAGCTCCGCCGCCTGATGGGCAAACCAACCTCGGCCGGGCGCGTCCAGTCGCCTGCCGTCTACATGGTGGTACTGCGCGAGCGCGAGATCCGCAACTTCGTGGTAATCAACCACTTTGGCGCCCGACTGCACTTCGTCACCCCCAACGGCAAAACTACCTGGAGCGCGGAGTGGCAGCCGGTACCGGACTTCGCCACCAAGGAACACCCCTATATCCAGGACGGAAATCTCGCCCAGTTGGTCGCCGCCACGCGCAACGTGGTGGTCGAGGCGTGCGAGGATCGCCAGTCCGAGCGGAACCCGCCGGCGCCCTTCATCTCCTCGTCGCTGCAACAGGCAGCGAGCAACGCCCTGAAGTGGGATCCAGACAAGACCATGCAGGTCGCGCAACGCCTCTACGAACAAGGCGTCATCACCTATCACCGCACAGACAACCCCAACGTACCGGACGATGCGATGGAAGACATCCGCAAGGTGGCCAGCTCGCTGGGCGTGAATGCCGTTGCCGAGCGAAGGACGTTCAACGCGGCAGATGGCGCCCAGGAAGGGCATCCGGCTATCACCCCAACCTATTGGGCGGATGAAACTGCTGGCGAAACACAGGAGGAAAAAGCCCTGTACAAGCTCATCCGTATTCGTGCACTGGCCAGCCAGCTGGAGGCTGCAATCTACGATGTGCGCACTGCCAAGTTGCTTGCCGTAGGCCCGGATCGGAAGCCTCTGCGCTTCACCGCAACTGGCAAGACGATCGCCTATCTTGGTTGGATGAAGCTCATGCTGGGTGACGACACCGACGATGACGAGGATGCCGAGGCGGACAACCCGGTGCCCGCTCTCTCACCGAAACAGATCCTCCAGGTTCACAGCGGCGAGCTGCTGAAGAAGAAAACCCAGCCACCGACGCGCTACACCAAGGCCAGCCTGATCAGGGAAATGGAGCGCCGCGGCATCGGCCGTCCGAGCACCTTCGCCTCGATCATGAAGAACATCACCAGCAAAGGCCTGATCGAGGAGAAGAGTCGCAAGCTGGTCCCGGCTGGCCTGGGAGAGGAGACGATCGCGCGGCTGGAAGGGTTCTTCAGTTTCGTCGAGCTCGACTTCACACGGGAACTGGAGCGCGACCTGGACAAGATCGCCCAGGGCCAGGACACCTACGGTGCTGTGGTCTCCCGGCTGCACAAGCGCCTGGAGGAGGAACTGTCGAAACAGCGAGGGCCGCCCAGTGTGCCGATGCAATCGTCCCGGCCGGCAGCGACACAGAGCTCAGAATTCAAATGCGGCAAGTGCGGTCAACCCCTCGCAAGGCGTCAGAAAAAGGGGGAAGGCGGTTACGACTTCTGGGGCTGCACCGGCTACAAGTCCAGTGGATGCAAGGTCAGCTACCCCACCTTGAGCGGCAAGCCGAACTTCGACAAGCCCAAGGGGCTGTAGATTCGGGCGCAATTTTCCGCGTAAAGGCTGCTGCGGTGCGGGAAATCTGCCCTAGCCCAAGTACGCATTTGCCATAGAAACCAAGGATCTGGAAAGCTGACAGTGCCATGCGCATACAGAGGAGTAGACGCGTGGCAACACAGGAGACGCCATCGGCATCGGATCAGACCTTGCTTGATCCCACCCTGCAGAACTACTCGAAACGGCAGATCGCTGTCGCAAACACCTGGGCGGACTACTTCCGGTTGCTGCATCAGCAATGGATCATCCAGCAGCAGGGCAATGCATGAGCCGACCACGCCTGATGAATCGGCGGCCGGAGCTGCTGGGCAATGTCATCTACGACGGGTATGACTTCGCTCTGCAGTTGCAGTTCGTAGAGGGCGCCAACCGTCTGCTCCTCGAGCGCGATGGCTTCTACATGCGCCGGTCGGAGCATCCCCTCTACCGCTACTGGCGGTTGCCCAAAGGCAAGCTGCTGGCCGAGCTGGACCTGCTCTTCCATAGCCTCATAGAGCTGGTCGACGGGCGTTACGCCGAATCCTGGCAGTCATTCTGCCAGAAACTGGAAGCCGCCCAGGCCGCGCCCGATCGGCAAGCGTTCACCTGGGGTCTGGTCTTCAGGATCGCCCCACTCGCGCAGGGCGGCATTCTCCTGTCCGGCGACTACCACCCGGGGATGGTGGCGGTGGCCAGGCGCATGCGGGGAATCTTCCTCGGGCAATCCCGCTCCTGGAGGATCGACGCTTCTGCGGAGCTGGTCCGCAGCAACCTGATCCTGGATCTGGGCCTGTCCGAGGAGCAATTCGAGATCCTGGACACGGTCCAGGAACTGCTCAGCGATGGAACCGTCGCCCCGGTCGAGTCCATCACCCGCATCAGCCTGGGCGGCCCGGCCCAGGAGCAGGTCGCGAAGGCCTCCGAGGACGAGACCTCTGCTGACGTCTACCTGGCGGCCGTGCCCTCCATCGAGCGCACCGAGTACACCGACGCGCAGATCGAGAAGGCTCTATCGAGCTACTCGCTGATGGATCATCAGCCCGCCGGCATCCGTCATCTGCTGCAGCGGACCAGCGCCCTGCTGGCCGACGACATGGGCCTGGGCAAAACCCGTCAGGCGGTAATCGCCGCCGCGATCCGCGCCGGCGACCGACCGATCCTGGTCGTCACCCTGTCCTCCTTGCTGATCAACTGGCAACGCGAGATCCAGGCTGTCTATCCGAATGCCAATGTCGCCCTGCAGGTCTTCGATGCCTCGGCGAAGTGGATGGTGATCAACTACGAGCGCTTGGGCGACTACGTCCTGCAGGCGGACCACTTCGTCGTCATGGTCATCGACGAAGCCCACCGGCTGAAGGAGCCCACGGCGATGTGGACACGCCACGGCTTCGACATCGCGGCCAAGGTCCCGAGCCGCTATCTGCTGACCGGCACGCCGGTGCTCAACCGCGAAAACGAGCTGCACACCCTGCTGCGCCTGTCAGGCCACCCAGTCGGCCAACTGCAGCTGAAGGAGTTCTGCGAGCAGTTCGCAGGCAGCCCGGAGTTCCGCAAGGATCTGCGCGATGCCATTGGTGACTGGATGCTCCGCCGGCGCAAGGACGTGCTGCCCGGGCTAAAGGGCAAGCAGCGGCAGACGCTGTCGGTGGAACTCTCCGAGGAGGAGCGACACCAGTACGACCGCATCCGCCTTGAGGACCGCCCGGTCTTCGCCAGGCTCGGCGCGCTCCGTCAGTTCCTGGAGCAAGTGAAGGTTCGCGTCATCATGGAACTGCTCGCCGAGCTCGACATCGAGGACAAGGTGATCCTGTTCTGCGAGTTCAAGGAGACCGTCAGCACCCTCCGCGAACTCTGCGAAGCCGCTGGCTATGGCTGCGTTACCCTGGTGGGCAGCGACTCGCTGACCAAACGGCAAAAGGCGATCGACAATTTCCAGGCCGACCCGGACACCCGTGTCTTTATCGGCACCACGTCGGCCGCCGGTACCGGCAACAACCTGACTGCGGCGAACTATGTCATGTTCCTCGGCCTGCCCTGGACGCCCGGCCTACAGGACCAGGCAGAAGACAGGGCCTACCGAAACGGTCAGCTGCGCCTGGTGGTGGTGAAGATTCCGCTGCTGGAGAACACCATCGACCAGAAACTGTGGCAGATGCTGATTGATAAACGACAGTTGGCCCAGGATCTGATCGAGCCCGATCCGGTCACCGCGAGCAAGGCGGCACTAGCGGAGTCACTTGCTGCTTGCGCAACGGCTTGGACTTGACGCCCTGTTGCGCTCTATTTTCAGGCTAGAGCACAGGCAGAGCAGGCAGCAAAAACTCACGACAGGCTGAAATCGGCTAGCAGCGGACTGTCTGTCCTATAAAAAATCCGTCCCCTTTTGTCCCCAAGTCAGATCAATCTTTGGCTTTGGAAGTCGATCGACAAAAAAATGGGCGGCATAGCCGCCCGTGGGAAGGGTGCATAACTTATCGTTTGCTATCGGGGGTTACTTTTACCGGAATCCAGGCGTGACCGGGCTTCGTTGTTGGGGGAAGCTGGCGGTTGTCTGGCACGGTTGTGTAGTTCGGCAGCTTGCCCCCACGGGGGCCAACCTCTTGGTAAATCCCGCCATTGGCACCAGTATTTTCACCTGGTTTTTTATTCGTAGTCATAATTTTTTCCTCGATTATATCGACATCATTTCAGTGGGCATTGGTTCAGAGACAGCAAGTTGTTATTCCAGCGTCCATCTGCATAGGTGCGCACATACGGCGCCTTCCCTGTCTCCCTGACAACGCCGATGTAGGCACGCTGTCCATTGGCCGGATCCATCACATAGAACGTGTTGGTTTTGGCGTCGATGCTTTGAATTACCTGCTCGCGAGTCCACTTCCAATTCCCGGCAGGATTGCCCAGGTGCGTTATGTGTTCGTGCGTGCTTTGGGTGTTAGGTTTGGTGATACACGTCACTTGTACGTCAGCCATATCTTTTTCCTTTCTTGCGCGGTTGAGGTTCGTCATCTAATATGTGACGAATTCGTCATGATTTCGGTCAAAATAAAAGGCCGAAAAAGGCCATGACGAAACAGTCAACTAAAACTATACGGTTCCGTCATGCCACAGTCAACCCCATCACCTCCATCTCCTTCCGAGGTTTTTCCTAACCGATTGCGTACCGCACGTGAGTATCGCGGTCTAAATCAAGCAGAGTTGGCCAAAAATGCCGGCATGCAGCCTTCCGCAATCTCCCACTTTGAAACTGGTTCTCGAAAACCGTCTTTCGACAATCTTCGCATCCTTGCTGATAGCCTCGATGTCACTACAGACTACCTTTTGGGGCGCGTTGAAGAGTTCAAAGACCTTGCTGGCGCTGATCGTCTGCACCGCCACTATGAGTCACTTGATGGGTCCGACCGAAAAATGGCCGATGATCTCATAGCGATGCTAGCGAAACGCGCACAGGAGAAAGGTAAGTAATGACCAAAAGCGACCCCTATGCCTTTGCTTCGATAGCGGCTGAGCAAATCATCAAAGGAATGGGGGTTGTCAGCTTGCCAATCGACCCCAAGGAAATCGCTCGCGGACGAGGCATCGAGGTCGTAGCAAAGCCCATGCAAAACGAGGGGGTCTCGGGAATGCTGATTCGTTTTGGTAACGACTTCGCCATTGCCTACGCCACCCACCTTCAAAACGAAGGCTTTGAGAACTTCAGTGTCTGCCATGAGCTGGGACATTACTTCCTACCCGGCCACGCAGATGCTGTCATAACGGGTGATACCGGCTCACATCTATCACGCGCAGGCTTCTCGTCCGGAAATAAATATGAAGCCGAAGCTGACCGTTTCGCCGCAGGTTTCTTGATGCCCCGGCATCTGTTTTACCCGGCAATTCAACAGGAGGGGAGTGGCCTGGTAGCCATCGAAAGTCTCGCGGCGTTGTGCAAGACCTCGCTGCATGCAACCGCTATTCGATATACGCAATGCACCCGAGATCCAGTTGCCATCATCATCAGCCGTGGCGGTACCATCGACCATTGCTTCATGTCAGCTGCGCTAAAGAATATTGACGGGATTGATTGGCTAAAAAAACGGGAAGGGGTACCACGTAACACGACTACCTTCGCGTTCAACCAAGTCTCAGACAATGTTCTGCGTGGAGTGCGAGTCGAGGCAACCTCTAACCTTCAGGATTGGCTCGGCGGACGGCGTAGCATTGAGATCAGCGAAGACGTGGTTGGCCTTGGTCGCTACGGTAAAACACTAACCGTGCTGTATGACATCAACGCCCCCGAGCCAGAGGACGAGGAAGACGAGGAAGCTCTTATTGAGTCTTGGACGCCACGCTTCAAGAATTAGACATATCGAGGTGGGCTTTGAGGAAATGGGGACGGATGATTTATTTATAGGGTAGAGCGTCCGCTCCTGGCCGGTTCCTGCCTGTCGAGACCATCCTGTTTGGGTCGACCGCTGTCGGTCGCCGCTCGCCGATAGGGATCGATGGCAGCACTTCAAGACGAGCATCGCCTCACTGAGGTTCGTGGATCAACACGAGCTTCTGCCATCTCCCCTCTCTTGGAAACACTTAGCCTAGCAGGACTGCATTTTTCACTCGGTCAGTCAAAAAAAATGCCGTCCTGTTGGTGTATGTATTTCCTGCACCATGGCAATAGGCCTGCCAACGTGGCCCCCATCATCAAAGGGGGCCTCTCGGTACATGATCAGGCAGTTGACCACTCTCTCGCTGCTCGCGCTCGTCGCCAGCTGCACCACCCAGAAAGTTGAACAGCCCAAACCGGCATTCGACAGCAGCCGCAACCCTGACCTGCTCGCCCCAGACCTGTACCCCAACGGTGCGGTCGCCGAGAAAGAGCCAGTCGTGCGATACGGCCGCTACACGCTCGTCAGTACCCAGCCCGACGCTGGCCAGCGTGACCTGATGGCGCAGATCATCGACGTGACGATCCCGGCGAACATGCACCCGAATGTCCGCGATGCGATGCAGTATGTCGTCGAGCGCTCGGGCTACTCGCTCTGCCCAACTGACAGCGGGCACGTCAACATCCTGTACACCCGGCCCCTACCGGCCGCCCAGTACAAGCTCGGGCCCATGACCCTGCGTAACACCCTGCAGGTGCTGTCGGGTCCCGCCTGGCAGGTGAAGGTGGACGAGGTCAACCGCCAGGTGTGCTTCGTGCTGCGCCCGGGCTATCAGTTGCCCGATCCGCCGCAACCCTCGACCACGCTCTACGCTAAGGAGAACGCCACGCCGTCGACGCCGGCGTCCGGCAACAGCACTTCTGGTGACTCCAGCTCCAATAGCGGCGTTATTGTTTCAACGGTAACGACACCTCCCGCCATTAACGCTGCACCCACTGCGACTCCCCCGAAGGCCTCCAGCAGTCCCTTGCAGCACCCTGTGCTCTCCCCAGTGGCACCCGCCAAGGATGGCCCTATTGCCACGTCCGCCACTTCCCCGGTACCAGGCCAGGCCAAGGGCCCTGGCGGCGTGGACGTCGCTTCCAAGCCAAGCACCGCCAGCACGTCGGGCGCCGTTGCCGGTCTGTCGACCAAGACCGCGGCGCCCCCTACCCCGGCTCCGCGGCCGCTGCCTCAGATATGGATGGCCGCCTCTGGTTCAACACTTCGCGACTCCGTTGAGGACTGGGCCAAACGCGCTGAATGGACGGTTATCTGGCGGGCGGTCGGACTGGACTACCCGATCGAAGCCCCCCTGCGCTTCGAGGGCTCTTTCCCGGACGCCATCAGCCAGGTCTTCCCGCTGTACGACAAGGCGCCGCGTCCGTTCTACGTCGACATTTCACCTCCCTCCCAGCGGCTGATCGTGGTCGTCGAGAAAAAATGATGATCAAGCCCAATCTGAAATCCATCGCCGTCCTCACCCTGTTTGCCCTCGTCATTTCCGGCTGCGGGATCCAGCGCGTCAACGAGTCGATGCAGCGCAGCGAGGCGGCTGCCGACTCTGCCAGCGCCATTGCGGCATCCCTGCGCAACAACCTGACGGAACCGAAGCGCGATACCGTCGTTTTCTCCGACAGGCCCTGGGTCAGTACCCAACCGATCGTTTCGAAGCGTGGGCTGACTAAGCACCAGGACTGCACCTTCATCTGGAAGCCGGTCGGCAGTGTCACCTTGCAGCAGGCGGCGCAGGAGGTGATCAGCCAATGCAAGCTGAACGTGCAGATCACGCCTGATGCGCTCAACCCCATGACCTCGATCTCGGCGTCGACCGTGACCAGCAGCGCCCCGCCCAGCACCGCGTCCAACCAGGACATGGCAAGCATGCTGTTCCCAAGCTCCGTGGCCGGTGCCGGAGGATCGCTGGGCAATAACTTCGGCTCGTTCGGCGGGCTCGGGGCCGGCGGCTCGCGCCTAATCTCCAACATCAGTTGGAACGGCAAGGTCTCGGGCTTCCTCGATTTGATCACCTCGCGCAGCGGGGTCTCCTGGCGATTCGACCCTGCTGAGAAGGCGGTGGTCATCTACTACCTCGATACCAAGACCTTTCGGGTCTACGCCTTCGACGATACGACCCAGGTCGACTCCACCGTCCGCTCCGGCATGACCGCATCCACCGGGGCCAGCGGCGACGGCTCCTCCGGCGGAGGTGGCAGCGGTTCGTCGGGCATCAGCGGTGACTCTGGCAGCACTCAGGCCACCAGCGTCTCCCTCAAGACCTCGATCCTGAATGACATCGAGGGCAGCGTGAAATCGATGCTCACGCCAGGTGTCGGTCGTATGGCGCTGTCCCGTGCCACCGGCACCCTGACCGTCACCGACCGGCCGGACGTGCTGCGCAGGGTCGAGCTGGCCATCAACCATGAAAACGACAGCATCACCAAGCAGGTGATCCTCAACGTCAAAGTCGTCACGGTGGAGCTCACGGATCGCGACCAAATCGGCATCGATTGGGATCTTGTCTACAGGTCGCTGAGCAACAAGTGGGGCATTTCACTCAAGAACACTACGCCCGGAATCGACCCGAGTGCGGTCTCAGGTTCGGTCAGCATCTTGGACACGGCGAACAGTGCATGGGCAGGCTCCAACGCGATGCTCCAGGCGCTGTCGCAGCAGAGCCGCATCCTGAGCGTGCGTTCCCCCTCGGTCACGACACTCAACCTGCAGTCAGCGCCGATCCAGATTGGCAGGCTCAAGAGCTATCTCGCCTCCAGCCAGGTCAGCAGCGTGGCGCAAGTGGGAACTACCACTTCCCTGATCCCAGGCACTGTGACCAGCGGCTACAACATGTCGCTGATCCCCTTCGTCATGCCGGACAGCGAGCTGCTGCTGAAGATCAACATCAACATGTCCTCTGAGCCGACATTCGAGACGGTCACTAGCGGCGAGTCCAGAGCTCAATTTCCCAGCTTCGGCGTGCAGATCTTCGACCAGAAGGTGAAGCTGCGTAGTGGCGAAACCCTGGTACTCAGCGGCTTTGAGCAAGACACGGAGGACAGCAGCAAGCTCGGCACCGGCGATTCCGACTTCTTCGGCCTGGGCGGCGGGCGCATGCGAAATACCGGACGTAACGTCATCGTGGTGCTGATTACGCCGGTGGTGATGGGTTGACCATGGAAAACGACATCACCCGCCCCGACCCAGCATCCTGGGTCCGCGTCCTGACCTATAACGGCCGCAAGTTCGTGACAGGCCTTTATTGGCATCCACTGAGCACTCCCCGTCAGTTCATGAAGGAGGCGCGTGCCTACGGCAAGGAGCACGGGCTGGATATCGTGGCCATCCGGGAGGCACCCACCAAGATTCAGGCAGGCTTCGTCGCCAAGAAATTGGGCGCGGTCAAGGGTATGTACTCGATGGCCACGGCGCTGGCCGGGCAGTTCGATGCGGACTTCGTGGCCTGCTGGAAGATCGACGAGGACCTCTACGCCATCGCCGGCACCGCCGAGGGGGCAATCATTCCCGGCGGCGATCTGGTCACGACGCTCGCCGATGCCAAACAACGCATCACCGTCCTGCAGAACCGCGGCCTGCTGAAGAACGCCAAGCTATTCGTGCCGGAGGGATTCGGCTTCGACGTCAGGCCTTTTGACATCGAGGAACTGCTCGCCCCCAAGCGCTTGCGCAATGAGTACAAGCTGCGTCAGCTCACCTTCGGCCTGTCGCGCAAGGAACTGATCGCCGTCGGCGTCTGCACCGGGCTGCTCTTCGGCGCCGGCATGGGTTTCCATCTGTGGCAGTCCCACCAGGAGGAGCTGGCTCGGCAAGCGGCTCTGGAAGCCGAGAGGCAGCGCCTGGCTGAGCTGGCGGCCAAGAACGCCCAGGCAAAGTCGCCACTGGATCTCGCAGCCCTGGAACATCCATGGGCCTCGATGCCGGACACACAGGACCTGGTGAAGGCCTGCAGCAAGGCCGAACGGGTATTGCCGCTGTCGATCGCCGGCTGGCAGTTCGAGTCGGCCACGTGCGATGGCCTGGCGTTGGCCGCCACCTACCAGCGGGCTGGGACCAGCACCGCCAAGCAATTCACCGAAGAGGCTGCCTTGTTGTTCGAAGAGGCCCCCGCCTTCCTGATCGACGACGGTAATACGGTCGGCGTGCGCGTCCCGCTCAAGGTGGCTATAGGCAGCAACGAGGAGTTGCCCTCGCAGGACCAGGCCCTGCAGGCGGTGACCAGTCACTTCTACCAGCAAGGCATCGCGCCGCGGCTAGCCCCCGCCCAGGCCGAGCCGATCCAGCAACTTCCGGGTAACGATCAGCAAGCCCAAACGGTCACCCCGCCCTGGACGAAGTTCACCTTCCATGCGGAATCGACGCTGCCGCCGGTGCTCTCGCTGGAAGGCCTGCCGGGCATCGGCGTGCGCACCACGCTCATCGAAACCACCCTCAAGAACAGCCAGCTCACCTGGTCTGTAGCAGGAGAGATTTATGCGAAGCCTCAATGATGCGCTGTTGTCCCTGTCGCTGTTTCTGCTGGCCAACCTGACAGGGCTCGTGCTTCCGGTCTATGCCGCCGCGACAGTGGGTGAGCTGTCGGACGTCCAGGCCGAAACCGTCTTGGCCGAGGCCAAGGTTCGCCTCGAGGAGGCCAGATCCAAGCTGCAGGGGCGCAACGTCACCCTGGAGCAGGGAATGGCGATCAGTTCTATCCAGCCGCCGGCGGAGATGTCGTTGCCTGCGCCGGTGGTCCGGACCATCTACGGCTCTGGCGGCAAGATCACGGCCTCCTTCCTGTTCGCTGGCGGTTATGAAGCCGATGCAGGCCAAGGCCAGGATCTGCCTGGGGGGTACCGCGTGGAGTCGATCAGCCTCGACAAGGTGCTGCTGAGCAAGGATGGCAAGCGCTTCCCCGTTGGCTTCTCCAACACGGTCCCCACCATTGAGTCGACTCCGCAAGGACTGGCCATGCCCATCGCGCCGGCTCTACCTGGCGCGGTGCCCGGCCAGATGCCCCCGTCTACCTTCGATCGCTGAGGACCCGTCATGTCCAACCTGTCGGTTGCAAACAAGGCACTTATGCTCCCCCCGCGCGTCTTGAGCGCGCCTGGCGAACACTGGGAGCTGCCGAAAGAACAGCGCGAGATCATGGCGCTCACCGAAGACGGCACACTCTTCGTGTCGGGCAGTCACCAGAACGACCTGCACGTCATGGCGTTCTGCGACCGCCTGGAGCGTTCCAACTTCCATTACCAGGTGGAACTGGCCGACCTCGACCACATCAACCGTATGTACAAGGCGGGGATCGTCCAGGGCGGTGAAACCATCGTCGGCGACGGTGAGCGGGTCACACACAACCAGGCCGAGGTCATCAAGATCATCCGCCAAGCCTGCGAGCAGCGAGCGAGTGACATCCATTTCATCGTCGCCCATGACGGCAAGAGCAAAATCCGCTTCCGCATAGATAGCCTGCTGAACACCTTCACCCGGCCGCGTTTCCAGCAGATCCAGCCGCTGTGCTCGACCATCTACCAGTCCATGTGCGACGTAGCGGAATCCTTGTTCCAGCCCCACCTCAGTCAGGACGCCCGCGTCAGCAAGGCCTTCGTGGACCAGTTGGGGCTGTATGGCGCGCGGGTGTCGACCCGGCCCCGAGCCGACGGTTTCATCATGGTGCTGCGCCTGCTCTACAACGACGCCAGCCTGAACAGCCTGGAGGATCTGGGCTACCTGCCAGAGCAGACCAAGCTGCTGCAGCGCATGATGCGGCTGCCCTATGGCATCAACATCCTCTCCGGCCCCACCGGCTCCGGCAAATCCATGACCCTGAAGGTCGTGCTGACCCTGCTGGACCAGATGATGGGAGGGACCAAACACATTTTGACCGTCGAGGATCCCCCCGAATACAACATCGACGGCGACGGGGTGAACCAGACGCCTCTGGTCTATGACGTAACCGATCCGCAGGCTGAGACCCAGGCCTGGGCGGCGGCGATCAGCAACAGCATGCGCCTGGACCCTGACTACCTGATGTACGGTGAGATCCGTGACCTGTTCGCGGCCGTTGCCGCAATGCGCGGCGCCATGACCGGCCATGGTGTCTGGTCGACCCTGCACACCAACACCGCCATCGGCATCCTGCAACGCTTGCTCGACCTAGGCGTCGATCCGACCCTGCTGTACGACCCTGCGCTGCTCACCGGCATGATCAACCAGAGCCTACTGCCCAAGCTCTGCCAACACTGCAAGCAGCGCTTCGTCGATCGCCGCCAGCATCTGGACCAGAACCTGGTCGAGCGCATCGACAAATCCTGCACTGCCGAGACGGTCTACGTGCGCGGCCCGGGCTGCGATCACTGCCGGCAGACCGGCTTCTCCGGGCGCTCTGTCGTTGCCGAAGTACTCATGCCCAACCTGCGGTTCATGCGCGTGTTCCGCGAGCGAGGCCCCGCCGAAGCCCGAAATTACTGGGTACAGCACATGGCGGGCATCACCAAGCACGCGCATGCCATTCGCCGCATCAACGAGGGCCTCTACGACCCGGCAGCGGCTGAGATCATCATCGGCCCGCTGGACATGGACCTGTACGTCCTCGACCCAGAGGAGGCAGCCTGATGCTCGCCGAGTTCTTGAGCGACATCCAGGAGCGCTGGTACAGCACCCAGTTCGGCGCCAAAGAGCGCCTGCAGTTCTACGAAAGCGCCTCTACCCTGCTGGAGAACGGCGTCCAGCTCAAGGACGCCGTGCGGGAGGTTCATGGCATCTACAGCGACAGTGGCAAGCAGAAGCACCATCCCATCGCCCTCGCCAGCCGTGAGGCCTTTATGGGCGTCTCCAACGGCAAGGTACTGGCCGACGCCATGGCGGCCTGGCTGCCCTCACAGGAGCGCGCCCTCATCGATGCCGGCCAGGAAAGCGGCGACCTCATCAGTGCACTGAACGACTGCGTGCGCCTCATCGAGGCGCGCGGCAAGATCTTGTCGTCGGTTGCCCAGGCAACCTTCTATCCGGGCATGCTGTGGGCCTTGCTGATCTACCTGCTGGGCGTCATCTCCTACAAGATGGTGCCCAACATGGCGCGCATGTCCGATCCCAAGACCTGGACGGGAACCGCCGCGGCGCTCTATGACATCGCCACGTTCGTGACTGACGAAGGCATTTATGCCTTGGGCGGCTGCATCGCCTTGCTAATCCTGATCTTCGCCACACTGCCCTACTACACCGGACGCGGGCGAGTGTTCCTCGACCGCCTACCGCCCTGGTCCATCTATCGGACGCTACAAGGCACGACCTTCCTGCTGAACGTCGCGGTCATGCTTCGTGCGGGCATCAAGCCCTACGACAGCCTGCAGAGGCTCAGCCGCACCGCCAATCCCTGGCTCAAGCAACGCATCGAGGCCACTCGCTATGGCGTCGGCCTGGGCCAGAACTTTGGCCAAGCCCTGAAGAACGCCGGACACGAGTTTCCGGACAAGCAGGCCATCCAGTTCCTCAGTGTACTAGCCAGCCGCAAAGGCTTCGCCGAAGCCGCCCTGCGCTTCAGCGACCGCTGGCTCAATACCAGCCTTAAACAGGTCGACGCCGCCGCCGGCCTGATCCGCGGCCTGTCTCTCCTGCTCGTCGGCGCCATGATGATCCTGGTCCTGCTCGGGACCTACGAGATGGAAGCCATCGTCCGCGCCGGCATTGCGCAATGAACCCCAAGCCCAAAGAGGATCCACAGATGCAAACCGCAAAGAAGCGCCCGCACCACCAACAAGGCTTCGTCTCCATCGAAGCAGTCATCGTCCTGATCATCGTCGCCATCGGCATCGGCCTGGCGGTATCCCGCGGCGCCGGCCTGTTCGGCTCATCCAACATCAGCGAAGAGCAGGGCAACATCGCCGCCCTGACCACCAACACCAGGGCGTTGAAAGGCTCGAATGGCTATGGCACCAGTGGCACCAACCTGGTCACCAGCCTCATCGCGGTAAACGGTGTGCCGAAGAATATGAGCGTCGTCTCGGGCGTGCTCTACAACGTGTACGGTGGATCCGTGACCGTCACCTCGACCGGCATGGGCTTTGCGATTACCAGCTCGGCTCTGCCCAAGGATGCATGTATCGCTCTGGCCACTCGTGTCGCCAAAAACCAATACGAGCAAACCAAGATCAACAGCGGTACCGCCACCACTGCAGAGGTGACGACTGCAGCGGCCACCACCAGCTGCAGCGCAGCCACCAACACCATCACCTGGACCGTCAATTCGTGAGTTTGATCACCGAAGCGGACTTCGTCGACCTGTACTTCGGCGACGATTTCGCGGACGTGAAGGGCTTGAAAGGCGCCGGCACCTCAAGAGTGTCAGTGCCGGACGCTTGGGCCGCTGAAATCGAAGAACTTCGTCAACGCTGCCAGGCGGTCTACCAGGAGCGTCAGGACCCCGAGTTCGCCCTTTCGGTCGAGGGCACCATCTTGCGGGTCACCCAGTTCAACGATGCGTTCAGCGGCAGCGTCTATGTCCTGCGCAAGTCCAATGCGCAAATCCGCGACTTCAACATGCTCGGCTTCCCCCGCGAAGTGGCCGAGGCATTGCTCGACCCAGGCCTGCGCGGCCTGGTGCTTATCTGCGGCGATATGGGTACTGGCAAAACCTCTACGGCGGCATCGCTGATCGTCGAACGACTGACCCGCCATGGCGGCATTGCGTTCGCGGTTGAAGATCCACCGGAAACCAACCTGAACGGTCAGCACGGACTGGGCCGCTGCATCCAGGTGCAGACCTCACGGCGATCTGGCGGTTACTCGGAGGCATTGACCAGAACGCTCCGCACCGGGGCCGATCTGGTGCTGATCGGCGAGATCCGCGACGAGGACACCGCCTACCAGGCCTGCAAGGCCTCGCTGAACGGTCACCTGGTCATCACCACCATGCACAGCAAATCCGGGCCACAAGCCATCGAGAAGCTGGTCACGCTCGCCAAGCCCTTGGCTGGCAACGCCTACGAAGTAGCGGCCGAAGGCCTGCAGGCAGTGATCTGCCAGTCCTTGGATACGAACGGGATCACACGCCATCTGGTGGCAGAGCCGCTACTGCTGACCGGCGCCGACGCCCCCTCGATACGCAACAAGATCCGCCGGCAGGAAATCCACCTGGTCGAAGACGATACCACCCGCCAGAAGCAGGCCAGTCTATGGGGCTAACCATGAAAAAACGGAGCAGCGGTTTCATCAGCGTCGAGCTGCTAATTGCCTTGGCCGTCATCGCGATCGCTGTCGTCAAAGGCACGCAGCTGTACATGCAACACTTGGATGGGCTGAACCAGCAGATGGCTGCGCAGCAGCAGATCAAGGTCGCTGAGGCAGGCAGCAAATACATCAAGGACAATTTCGCCGCTGTACTCGCCGCGGCCGGGCCGACCACCCCGGCAGTCATCACTGTCGCGATGCTGAAGAACACCAAGTACCTGCCAGCAGGGTTCAGTGAACAGAACATCTATGGCCAGGATTACCGAATCCTGGCCCGCAAACCCCAGGCCAACCAGTTGGAGACCCTGATCATCACCACTGGAGGATCTGCAGCCGGAGAGATCGACATCCGTCGCGCCGCTCAGATAATCGGCGCCCAGGGCGGCTACATCTCATCCACCAACACAGCTGTGGCCCAGGGCGCGGCCTGGCAGGTGCCGCTGAGCAACTACGGCGTGTCCCCAGGTGCGGGACGGCTCGCAACTGCTCTGTTCTTTCAGGACGGGGCTATCGCAAACGACTACCTGTATCGCAACGCCGTGCCTGGCAGACCGGAACTCAACCGGATGAACACCGCCCTCAACATGGGGGGGAACAACATCGAAGCGGCTGGCACAGTCAACGCCAATGGCGATGTGAACGCGCAGAACATGAACGCCCGTGGTCAAGTAATCGCCCAAGGCAACATCACTGCTCAGAATGCAGACATCCGTGGTGAGACCTACACCAACGGCTGGTTCAGAACCCGGGGGGACAGCGGCTGGTACAGCGAAAAATGGGGTGGCGGGTGGTACATGAGCGACAGCACCTGGGTCCGCTCCTGGATGAACAAGAGCATCTACACCGGGGGCCAAGTGCGCGGTGGACAGGTTCGATCAGATGGCCGGACCTACGTGGGTGAATACCTACAACTCGGTGGAGTCGCCACAGAGGGCACGGGCTGCGCACCGAACGGCCTAGTCGGCCGGAACGCGGCCGGCCTCACGCTATCTTGCCAATCCGGGGTGTGGAAAGGTGCCTCGCC
>ERZ1673962.758-NODE-758-length-19454-cov-5.010825_pt1 | contig 19454 bp, 16 predicted proteins | sample MGYA00580188_ERZ1673962 | MGnify/ENA primary metagenome ERZ1673962 (study PRJEB41334, sample SAMN05608104) | rock metagenome | biome: terrestrial subsurface; feature: shale formation; material: shale | place: USA: Pennsylvania ... | reverse complement strand
CCAAGGCCGCCCGCCGCACCGTCAGCGAAGCCGCTACCACTGCCGGTTGATTCAAGCTTTGCAACGCTGGCTCTCACCCTCGCGGTGAGCTGAATCAGCACGGCACGCAGCAAAAAGGCCAGCCCTCAGGGGCTGGCCTTTTTGTTTTTTAGGTGATCCACTATTTTTACATCAATTATTTCGACTATGCTTAAGTGGAAAGTTATTCTAACAACTCAGAGTACTAGCTAATGAAAAAATGGAATTTAGATGATCTTCGAAAAATAGACTATAGATTTTCTTTAGAAGATATACCTATGCACCAACGTCCACTAAAAGCTGCGATCGAAATATTAGGAAGTAGTGTATCATTTGAAAACTTGGATCCTATAGAAGTAAAGAAAATAGTACAGGCTTACAAAACAGTACTTCCCGAAGCTGATAGCAGTTGGCCTGGAGCAGGTATTGGCCTCATAAGCTCTCTAGATAAAACCAAGAAAATTGTTCTCCCACTTAATTATGGGAAATCTTCGTTTATAGCTTGGAAAATAGCAGGATTCACCACGCACAAAGAGTACAATAACTGGTGCCACAACAAACAAAACATAGCTCTTGGCGTGGATTACGCAATTGCAGATATCTATGACCTTAGCATGGGCCTTGAGCACGTTAAAAACACCAATACTGAAGCAGCAACGTACTGGGAATTGGCACAATCATGCTTAGAAGACTTGAGCAACGCGCTACCAAACTTAACGTCCAATGACACGATAATTCAATCAATACATATGACATCGGAGTTATCACTAAAAGCAGCGCTGATTTATCAAGGTGCAAAAATAAAAGACATCAAGAGTCATGATTTAGATCTTCTTGCTAAAAAAATGTTTTCAGCACGCCGCCACCGTGATGATGAGAATATCACTTCGGTTATACATAAAATGCCGCATTTTGTTAATAGCCGTTACTCTTCTGCAGGTATGACACGACTCCAAGTAGTCAAATTAGCCATTGGATCACAGTTTATCGCAGCATCAACATTACGCCGCTTGACAGAATGCGATCTATCTCAAACAATAGAAAAAGTAAGCAACACTGGACCACGATCGCTATTTACTGTCTAGCACACTAAAAACCAATCAACGCCCAAACTAAGATTAGAAACTACTATGTGGCAACGCGACACTCTCACCCTCTCCGCCCGCAAGCGCGGTTTTCACCTCATCAGTGACGAGGTGGAGCAGGCACTGGCCGAAATGCCGCCGGTCAGTGTCGGCCTGCTGCATGTGCAGCTGCTGCACACCTCCGCCTCGCTGACCCTCAATGAGAACGCCGACCCCGACGTGCGCCACGACATGGATGCCTTCCTGCGCCGCCTGGTGCCCGGCAACCTGCCCTACTTCCGCCACACACTGGAAGGCGATGACGTACGGGTTATATGAGCGCATTTAGACGGATATGGACATATAGCCCCATATGGACACATATCTCCTTTCAACTCGCTTCCTGGCTTGAAGCCGTCTCCGATCAGACAGCAGCTAAGCGATCGTGCCCACTCTTCTTTTCTGGCAAAGAAAATGACCCCCAACTATGTTCGTTAGAGTGGCGCAATGTTGAAAGCATTACACTACACCTGCATATGCCACCACCAACGAGCAACCAACTCATCGCAACAAAAAATATTCATAAAGAGGTTTGATATGGCTGTCAAACACACTCCTACTGGCGTGGTACACAAGGGAACAAAAGGCAGTACCACGGGATGCGGATTTAACACTCGAGAAAATTCTCATCATTGGGCTACGTCATCTCAACGGATAACGTGCGAGAAAAATGGCTGTAAAAACTAAAACCTAAGACCTCAAATCTTCTCAGTCATCATATCTGATGACTGAGAAGGTCCATTTTAAAAGTAAGGTAATTCTAAGTATAGCTAAACGACCTTTCCATCTTCCAAAAGATGAGTCAGCAAATATTCAAACCCACCATCATCAGTCCCCAGCATCGTATTAAAGACGATGCGACTCAGAGAGGACTGCGGAAGATTATAGTTCCTATTAAACGATTTCACATCCCAATCATTGGCCACAGCCCGTTCCATATTCCTTGAGATATTTCCAACCACCGAGTTGGCTGCTTGCCTTTTGCTGATAGGGCTTCGCATGTAATAGGCGGCTGCGTCCTTAGTGGCTCGCCAAATGAAGTTGTAGACCTGGGCCACACTGAACTTATCTAAGCACTGGCTTAGAACCTGCCGAGTTTTTTCCCCCGGCGACAGATACAGTTGATGTTCCTCCAGAATAGCCTTCAAAAAACCAAGGCATTCGTTCAGTTGGATTTCCTTGCACAGCGCTATAAATTCCGGAGTTTGCCGGAAGCTTTGTAAGGTATTCTCATTAAAAAACTCATTGATCAACGCCGTGACCTGGTCAGAGTCTAAAGCAAGGTTAAACGCGCACTCACCAAGATCGATACTGAACCGATCATCTTCCTGAAGTTCGACCGCCTCAAGACGCGTATCCAGGCAAATTAGCAGTAGGTGGCCGTCAATCAAATGCCGAAGGACTTTGTGGTCATAGACAAAATCGGGCGACAGAGTACAGGCGGGAGAATCATCTAGCGGCTCAATGGTATTGAATTGCTCGTCACCTAACGCCTGAATCGCAGCTAAAAGGTAGATTTTGGTGCTCAAATCTAGCATTGCTGGGTCTGGGATGTTGTTTTCCGCCGACTGCCGCATTTTCAGGATCAAGTCTCTCTTCTTGTCGGCGATGGCTTGGCGCTCAGCATCCATACATAATTTGCAGACCCGATCCTGAAGCCACCGGCGCTCCTGATACTGGCTGCGAGTGCCAAAGCGGTACGGCTGTTTGCAACGCCCACAGCAGATATCTTCCCGCCATACGAAGGCGTGCTGCTCGACGAACCTATTGACAACATGCGGCTTCATCCCATGAGTGGTCGCAATCTCGCGTATCTTGAGCGTAAACTCGCCTTCCTCAGTCTGTCGCCAGTAGTCCGCGCAGATGCGAGCGCTCTGCTCGTCATCAGTGAGAATCTCCAACTGCATCCAGGCCACTCCAAATGGGAATCATAGTCCGTGGAATTGTAAGCAGTGGGCCGTGATAGTTCCATCCTTTGGGTGGAGCGGGACAGATGCGGAACGAAAAGCTGGTGGCATTCGGCCAGAGGGTCAGAGAGCTCCGCAAAAACAGAGGGTTATCTCAGGAGGCCATGGCTGCACTGGCCGGAGTGGACCGTAGTTATATGGGCCACATAGAGCGCGGTGAGAAGAACATCACCCTGACCAAGATCTACCAGATCAGCGAAGCCCTCGGCATCGAGGTCGCTGACCTCTTCCCCCGCACCGTAACTCCTAGCGTGTCTTCTTCGGATTGACGGGCCCTCGTCGCTTCTTCCTAAGCTGCGCTTTCATCCAGTGGCCCGCCTCACGCATCTCATCACGGAGCTCCTGAAGCTCCTGCGCGCTGAGACGCTGGAACTAACCGTGTTTCCCGGCCTCCGACTTACTCCATCCGTACGCCATACCTACCTCCCTCAGTCGATCAGCCGGCCTGCCATGTCATCCAGTCTGGCCTTGATGCCCTCCCACTGTGGCATCACTTGCCCCATCAGGCGATAGAATCGCTCGCTATGGTTATGCTCCGCGATGTGACATAGCTCATGCAGAATGACGTAATCCACGCATTCCCGTGGCGCCTTAACCAGGTGAGGATTCAGCGTCAGACGCCCTTGAGGCGAGCAGCTTCCCCAGCGCATTTGCATGGCCTGCACCCGCATCGGTGGCCGCTCAGAGACCCAGAGCGCCTGTTCCAGCATGGCGTCTAGCCGCCGACCAAACACCTCATTCGCACGCTCCCGATACCATCGTGCCAGTAGCTGTTTGACTGTATCAGGCCGCTTATGGCGAACGCGCACCTCCAGCCGACCGCGTAGCAACTTGACTCCTTGTCGCTCCGTCAGGGTCTCGATCACTTTCAGAAGGTGCTGCCTGCCGAGGTAGTAATGACTTTCGCCACTCACATAGCGACGCGGGATCACGTATTCATTCTGAGCGCGAAACTGGCGCAGCTGTTGATAGATCCACCGCGCCCGCTGCCGGACGACATCGAGCACCTCATCGTCACTGGCTTCTCGTGGGGCCAGGGCTTCGACACGCGTATCCGGATGAACCTTGATCAGCACCCGGTTGATGCCTGGGGACCGGGCAAGACGCCGGATGGTGATACATTCGTCGCCATAACGGAAAAACAGCTCGCGACCACAGGGTGCGGCATTAGCGATCATCACGCTCATTATGTTGCCAACCCTACTCGGGTGATCTGAACAATGCTCTCCACTATCTGCTTAGCTTGATCCATGCCTGCGCCCACAGACTTGCACTGCCTGAATACCACCGGCAAGAGTTGCTTTCGTATTGCGGCTTCGATGTTCTGCGGATTGATGGAGTGTACGGCTACCGCGTCGTCGACCACCTCACAGGCCTCGAATGCCAGATTGATCCAGAGTTGCTGAACCTGGGAATCGTCACTGGACAGCACCTTGGGCAAGGCCTGCTTGAAGACACCATACACCGCCTGCGCATGTCGATTGCCCTGAAAAGCATCGGGCAGTTCATCCAGTCGGCGTTCGCTGACCTGCTGCTCGAACTCCTTGAACAGAAGATATTTTTTCAAGGGGTGGTCGAACAGCTTCTCAGCTTCCTCAATGGCCTGGCGCAGAAGAGCGGAGAAGGCTTCCTGGGCGTAAGGGTCATCCTTGAGGTCCTGCTCAATCATCTTGGTGACCCGAGTCTTGATGATATCCGTCTCGTTGCGGGTCTTGTCCTCGCTCCAGTCCTCTGGCGCCTGCTGTGCTCCCATACGGCTGACTTCGTAGGCCCCGTCCGCTTCCTGAATATCGACACCAACCACATGGCGATCCAGCAGCTTCTTGACCTGCTCCACGTAGTCGTCGTAATCCACGGACTCGCCAGCGTCCTGTTTGACCAGCTGGCGAAGGCTGGAGAACTGCTTGAGAGTCTCCTTGTAATGACGGCGATCATCGTTGGTGAAACTCGTGTCCTCGAAGAAAGTGGATGATTGCAGAGCGACCTTCAGGCAGCTAGCAAAGGCCGTCAATGCTTCGTAGAAGTCCTCTCGGACCTTCTGATGCACATCAACCAGCTCGGGCTTTCCTCCCGACGAGGCGGAGTCCAGAGTTTCCATACGTGGGACAAGCAACTGGCGCAACTGCTCGATATCCTGCTTGTTCGTCACCCCTTCGAAGATGGACCACAGCTGGGTGTAGAGCTGCGGCAGCCGCTTGTACTCTGTACCCATGGAGTGATAGAGCCCCTCGATATCGTTGATATCGAACCCCCCTTGAGTGCGTGAAGCCAGGTCCTGATACTGGGCGATGGTGGTATCCAACTCGGCCAGAATGCCGCGATAGTCGATCAAGAAGCCAAAACGCTTCTTGTCATGCAGGCGGTTCACGCGAGCAATAGCTTGGATCAGGTTATGGGACTTAAGCGGCTTGTCGATGTAGAGTACCGCATTCTTGGGCTCATCGAAGCCGGTCAGCAGCTTGTCGACCACGATCAACAACTTGAGGTCATCATCCTTGTTGAAACGCTCGATGACACTGCGGGTGTAAGCCTGTTCCTCCTGGTTGCCGACATTGTCCTTCCACCATTGCTGTACCTCCGGCAAGGTGGTTTCATCCACCTCGGTGTTACCTTCACGGGTGTCCGGTGGGCTCATTACCACCGCCGACTCGAACAGTCCGGCCTCGTCCAGGTACTTCTTGTACTTGATGGCTGAGCTCTTGCTGTCGCATGCCAGTTGGCCCTTGAGGCCCTCCGGCACGTGCTTGACGAAGTGGTTGGCGATATCGAGTGCGATCAGACGAATACGGTCATCGGCACTGTAGATCTGTCCCTTCCTGGCCAGCTTGTGTTTGAGGTCGGTCTTCTGCGCATCTTCCAGCCCTTCGGTGATCCGCTCGAACCAGGCATCTAGGGCCCGTTCGTTCACATCCAGATCGGGAATACGCTCCTCATAGAGCAACGGGGAAACCGTCTTATCCTCTACAGCTCGCTGCATGGTGTAGGCATGAACGATGGGGCCAAACTTGTTAGTGGTTCGGTCCTCCTTCAGCAGTGGGGTGCCTGTAAAAGCCACAAAGGCGGCATTGGGCAACGCCTGCTTCATGCGAATATGGTTCTCGCCGCCTTGGCTGCGGTGCCCTTCATCAATCAAGACGATGATGTCCGAGCTTTCGTTGTGGCACTCCGGTAGCTTCGTCGCGGAGTTGAACTTCTGAATCAGCGAGAACACGATGCGCTCGTTGCCCTTGCCAATCTGCTCAGCCAGGCGCGTGCCAGAGGTGGCCATGGCCGCGGCCTTGTCCTTCTTGGTAGCCAGCTCGCCACCAGACGTAAAGGTGGCACTCAGCTGGCTCTCAAGATCGATCCGGTCGGTGACGATGACCAGGCGGCACTGCTTGAGCGATTTATTCAGGATCAGCGCCTTGCTTAGAAACACCATGGTGAAGGACTTGCCGGAGCCTGTGGTATGCCAGATGACACCACCTTCTCGTCCACCATCCGAGCGCCTGGTGTTGATCCGCTCGACCAGCCGCTTGATACCGAATACCTGCTGATATCGAGCAACGATCTTCCCGGCCTTCTTGTCGAACAGGGTGAAGAAGCGCGTCATCTCTAGCAGACGCCCCGGTGAGAGCAGACTGATCAGGAGCCTATCCTGGCCGGTCACGGCCAGCTCGCCGCCCCACAGGCGCTGTTCGTACCATTCGCGGTCTGCTGGTGGGCGATGACTGAAGAGCGCATCAAGCTGCTGCGCCGAGAGCGGCGTATTCTTGAGCGCATGCATGTCAGCTTCCGACATGTCTTCCTCACTCCAGGTCGCCCAGAATTTCTCTGGTGTATGGCAGGTGCCATAGCGACCCTCATGCCCATTGATCGAGAACAAAAGCTGACTGTATGCGAAGAGTTGGGGAATCTCATCATAGCGCTGGTTACGTAAGCACTGAGAAATGCCCTCCTGCAGAGTTGGCCCCTTGTGAGACTGGCTATCGGGCCGTTTGGCCTCAATCACCGCTAGGGGGATACCATTTACGAAGCAGACGATATCCGGCCGGCGCGTATCCACGCCTCCCGAGCGAGCAACGCTGAACTCTTCTGTGAAGTGAAAGCTGTTATTATCTGGGTTAGCCCAATCAATTAGCGCTACTGTCGGATTGGCCTTACGGCCGTCTACGAACTCGGTTACCGAGATACCGTAAAGCAGGTGATTATAGAGTTTCTCGTTAGCGGAAAGAAGTCCCTCATTCAATGCGGGCGTACACACCTCAGCAACCAAATTGTCGACCGAATTTTGGGAAAGAGCATGCGTTGCACCACCAAAGACAAAGCGACGTTTCCCAAGCTCTTCACGCAAAACATTTTTCAACACTACTTCATCATATTGGCCACCGCGAGCAGCCAAGGAAAATTCGGGAGAAAGAAAGCCCCACCCTTGCTGTAACAATAATGTTAGCGCGGGGAGTTTAGCACTGAACTCTTCTTGAAACCTTGGAGAATCCATTTTCATCCCCACCCCTCATATAAAGTTATTTAAAATGAAAGCTATACCAAGCGCACGAGAAAAGCTAACGACAAACATAGCTCATAAGATCAGAGAAATAAATACCAAATAAAAAAACAACAACCAAGACAATTAGTAAGAATGAGAGCGGAATTTTGTCTCTAAAAAAACGGAATCTTCTCTGCTCAGCAACCCAGTCAATCTGGAGCTCCCAAAAAAACTTATAATGGGCATACCAATTGCTAAACATTATCTGCTTGCTTATACTGAGCGAATAAAACTCCTCTTCAATATCAGAAAGTTCCTTTTGATAATCAGAAACATCCTCTGACTCATTCATGGCTTTGACATTAAAATAGAGAGCTTTTAACCTATAGTAAAGTTTAGTTATACCAACTCCGGCTTCAGCATACTCCTTCTTATTACTATCATTAAGAGAAATATAAAGACTTACAACACCTAGAATTATGAAAACAGAAGAAACAACTTTATTTGATATATCATCAATCGCAAGAGCGAGAATACCAAAAGTTAGTGAGAGAAAGCTAATAAACCCAGGTGCCTTTTCTACTATATCATAAGTTGCAAGATGCTTTTTAGCACCAAATCCAATATCATAACCTTTCTCTGCAATGCTTTTTAACAAATCATTTTTCTTCATAATTAACTCCTATTGAATAGGCACATCGATTTTTGCTTTAGCAACAACTACTCCATCTTTAACAGCATAGCATTCAACTAGGTGTTCTCCTATAAAATCAGTAACTTCATTCTTCTTCATAGAGCCGTTGTCATCTTCTATCTGCCCTCGAATGCAATCTCTTCTTTTTGCTTCTTCACCCTGATTCAATACCTTCCACTTTAGTGAGAATGGATGTGGGACATCATAAGAAATCACTTTAAAGTTAAGTCTCTTCTGACGACGAAGCGGCAATCTATTCTTAATAATGTTGGTCAGTGAGTTCTCTCTGAAACCATCTTGAGAAACATCACAATCTAGAGAAATATCAAACTTAATATCTTCAGAATACATATATTCAATAAATTCTTCAGTGTTTCGCCATCCATTTTCTGCTTTGGCTAAATTGTCTTTAACACCTGACTTAGCAGGAAAGCTTCTTCCATATACTTTCTTCCATTTATTATTTTCACTTTCAGCACCTCTTGCATCTATTGCTTTTAAGCACAAGCTATGGGCGTGTCTTGCTTCCTTTTGGAATTTCTTCTTTACTTTTACATTTTGGTTACTGCCCGGAGCCTTATAAATATCTTGGTCAGGTTGACTGGCCAAGTAATCAAAAAAGTCTCTACTCAAATAATCAAAATAAAGAAAGCTTTTATCATCATAAAATGATGTCGACTTCATAAAGTTATAAGCAAGCGTGTCAATTAGGAGCCCCCCCATCGCTACGCCATGCTTGTTTTTCCAAGCGCGAGCCATTTTGCACAATAAGCGTAAATTACTATTTTTCTTCTCATTTAAATCTTTAATCTCCCGCATCTCCTGGCGAGGCTTAGTAACTTTCCAGCTCCCTCCATTGTAAGTATCCGGATACTTGAAAAAGCTGCCTCCTTCATCAAACTCCTCAAATACGGGCTGAACTTCAACGTGAAAGTTTTTGTATGTGACCGTAACAACCAAGCGATCAACTCTAATATCTGTACTTGGATACCTGGACTTAATTGCATCCTTAACATCGGTCAGCAGCTGGGACTGCTTTCCATTTTTATAGGCCTCCCACTTTCCTTTTGGCATAATATAAAGCATATCAAGATCTGAGATATCCTTGATGCCAGTATAGCGCCCATATGAACCGACTCTAAGCGAGTTAGCCTCCTTGGACTCGGAGTCTCTAAACTTCTTATTTAAGCTCGCGGTAATTTCACTGTAACGGCTGCTAATTGTCTCAGAATTATCAACCTTTAGGTTTTCTAAAAAACCTCTAAAAATATCAGAAACAGACATTCAAACCTCACTCTTTTCTTGTGTTTTCTGGGTAACGCCGACAACTCTAAGCTTGCCAGTCAACAGTTTCTGAAAAAGCGCCTTTTTTTCCCGTTTTAAGGCGTAGAGATTTTGCTTAAGGATGGCAATTTCCTGATCAGCCAAAGATATAACCGCCGCAACTTTTTGTTGCTCTTCTAGCCGGGGAATTGGTATTTTAATGGCCAGGAAATCTTTAGGATTGACCCTGCGAGCTTTTCTCCCACCATTGGCAAGCCCCAAATTAGCCGTATAGAATTCTTCCCTAGAAACAAAATAGATAAACCACTCAACGCTGATCCTATTAATAAAATCGAAGGCAGGAAGGTCAAGAGTTGATTCATAGCCGTCTAAACAGTTTGGAATAAGACCAAATGCACCATTCAAAAAATCCAACTTGCTGTAGATAAATTGACCAGCCTTCCTCCTATAATACTTAGTAGACCCGCTTCCAGCTCGCTTCTCATCTTTCGCGACGACACCATTGCCATACAGCTTAACCGTGAGTTTCTTCGCGACATCTCCGCTGCTTCCAGTAATTCGACTTTCTCTAAGAAAACTAGATATGGTTGTAAGTTTCCACTCTTCACTAAACTGGAAACCGCTTTCATCTAGCAAGCGTTTTTTACCAGTAATCAACTGTTGCAACAAAGCCTTTTTCTGAAGTCGGCTATTATTGATCAGCTGCTCAGTCTTGAATATAGACTTATCCCAAGCAGCCAGGATTTTGGCTATTTTCTTTTGTTCTGAGAGCGGAGGCACCGGTACACGAATCGCCTTTACCAACGCCCCGCTTAAGTTACTTTGGCCAGCAGAATTACTCATTCCTCGAATATTATCATACTGGCTCAGAAGAAAGTTAAAATGAAACTCAGGATCTTGATCACTATCAAATATAATTGCAGCACAATTTTGGTTGACCGCTGCTTCAAAACTCATGAGTGCAACTTGCCCTCTAGTTTTCCCTTGCCCGATCATAGCAAGTAGAACAGTGCCTGGCGGAACCAACTTGGCTGAAGAGTTTTTTAAGCCCTCTTTAGTGATATATTCTTTAACATCTTCATAATTTAACACACAGTTTTGCACCTCAGTTGTACGCACCCAAGGCACTGTTCCATTATCCCAATACTCTGACCTCACCTTACTAGGTGTTCCTCCAGATGTAACGGTCGCGATATCAGAGAGAGGCTTCACATCCCACTCATTAGGAACCATAGCCGAGCTCCTTCAGATACTCAGCCATTTGACCTTCCAACTCAACTAATTTGGCTTTCAATTTTTCACGCTCGACACGAACAGCCAGCAGGTCGATTTTCTCTTCCTCTTCAAAGGTGTCAACGTAGCGGGGTATGTTGAGGTTGTAGTCGTTTTCCTGAACCTCTTCCCGAGTAGCCAGATAGGCATACTTATCGACGCTGACCCTTTCGCGGTAGGTCGCGACTATCTTCTGGATATGCTCTGCAGTCAGTAGGTTTTGGTTCTTACCAGCCTTGAATTCACGACTTGCATCAACGAAGAGCACCGAATCGTCAGATTTCTGCTTCTTGAAGATCAAGATGGCTGCCGGAATGCCAGTGCCATAGAAGAGCTTCTCGGGTAGACCTATAACAGCGTAAAGCAGGTTCTCGTCAATCAGCTGCTTACGGATCTTGCCTTCGCTGGAGCCACGGAAAAGCACACCGTGAGGCACCACTACGCCCATGCGGCCAGAAGACGGCTTCAGCGTCTCTATCATGTGCTGGATAAAGGCGTAGTCCCCCTTTGTCTTGGGCGGAATGCCCCGACGAAAGCGGCCGAACTTATCATGGCTCGCATCGTCATGGCCCCACTTGTCGAGACTGAAAGGGGGATTCGCCGTGACGATGTCGAACAGCATGAGTTCGCCGTTTCGGTCCAGAAGCTTCGGGTTCCGAATGGTGTCGCCCCACTCGATCTTGTGGTTGTCCTCGCCATGAAGAAACATATTCATCTTGGCAAGAGACCAGGTGGAGCCGATAGCCTCCTGCCCATAAAGGGCATACTCGCGGCTGCCGTAGTTAGCCACCACTTTGCGTCCACACTTCATAAGTAGCGAGCCTGAGCCACAGGCAGGGTCACTGATAGTTTCACCCGGTTGAGGGTTCAGCAGCTCTGCGATCAGGTCAGAAACCTCCGGTGGCGTATAAAACTCACCGGCCTTCTGGCCACCATAGGCGGCGAAGTTCTTGATCAGATACTCATAGGCATTGCCGATCACGTCCAGTGAACCGACGCGGCTGGGCTTGAGGTTCAGCTCCGGCTTAGCAAAGTCCTCCAGCAAGTGGCGCAGAATGGTGTTCTTCTGTTTCTCTTCTCCTAGCTTGTCGGTATTGAAAGAGATGTCCTGGAACACGCTTTTTCCCGCGTCTTTGAGCTTGGTGCCGTTGGCTTCCTCGATGGCATGCAGCGCCTGGTCGATCCGCTCGCCATTACCCGGCTCGTGACGGTGCTCCCAAAGCGTGTAGAAGCTGGCATCACGTGGCAGGACGAAGCGCTCGTTTTTCATCAGCTCTTCGATCAGCTCCGGCTCGTCGCCGTAGTCGGCTCGGTAGCTCTCGTAGTGGTCCTGCCATACATCCGAGATGTACTTCAGAAACAGCATAGTGAGGATGAAATCTTTGTAGGTATCCGCGCTGATGGTGCCGCGAAACGTATCGCAGGCCGCCCACAGGGCCTTGTTGATACTGTCCTGGTTGATTTGCTCGTTCATTGAGTCATGTCCTGTTATGGGTTGCATTCATCCTGATGGCCCAGCAGATCAGCGGCCAGTGCCGACTGCAACGCCGAATTAGCGGCCAGCTGTTCATGCAGCAGCCTGCGCTCCTGTGACAGCGTATCAATCAGCCCGACCCACTGGTGCTGCCGCTTGAGCGGTGGAACGGTAATGGGCAGGGATTCCAGTACTCGACGCCGGATGCTCTTGGTCAGACTGCCTTCGGCGTTCTGCTCCAGGAAGCGCTGGCAAGGGTGCTGGTTGAGCAGCCAACAAAGGTATCGAGGGAGAATCCGCTCTAGCTGGGCTTTCACCACGTAGAAATGCGGCGCCGCTACGCAGTGATCCTCGGCCTGAGAATCCACCTCGATTGCGTAGTAATGACTGCCTCGGGCAGCCACAAGCAGGTCGCCCGGCTTGAGCCAATTCGGCGCTCGCTTGCCGGTGAGTGCAGTGCGGGTGCAAGAGGCCCAGTCGATACCGCCATTCGCGATGTCTCGCATCTGCACCACCAGAGCCTCCCCTTCCGGCACGTCGGCAATTCTGCCCCGGAACGGATAGCCCGCCTGGATACTTGCTAGGTTGCCCAGCTGCATATTGATCTCGCTTCATCGTCAATGATGCAGAATACTGGGTTGCCTTCTCACTCCTGTCAAGCTATTTTTGCCTCATCAACATTGATGCAATAAAAGGTGCGTTATAGTGAAGACTTCACCGACACAGGTGCGCGTTGAGGTACTGCGCAAGCTCGACTGTTACCAGCCGACCGTCTCCCTAAGTCCCAGCCCAGAGGCATGGCAGTGCTCCCCCCGTGATGGGCGGTCCTTCTGGGCGGAGCGCCTTCAGAGCCATTTCCGGGACAATTGCTATCACTACCCGATGGTGCTGGATCCGGACGGTAGCCCCTGGCAAGAAGCCAACCGCTACCTCTTGAGCCGGCTAGCTGACATCACGCCGGTCAGCCATCGCACCCTGGAGTCTATCGCTGGCGACCTCGCTCACTTTCGACAGTGGCAGTTCGATGACGATATTGATTTCCTCAACGTCCCCGGGCGCCCTCGTGCTCGCCCGACCTATCGCTACTGCGCTTTCCTGCATGACCTCGTGGGCTTTCAGACCATCAAAGCCAGCACGGCCAAGCGCCGCATGAGTACAGTGCAGAATTTTTATCGCTGGCTGGAGCATGATGGTGTTCGTTTCCCCCACCCCCTATGGGTCGAGAGTGACACGCGCCTCAGCTTCAAGGATGCGAAAGGCCTCCAACACCAGAAGCAAGTCAAGAGCACTGACTTGACCCGGTCATTCCGGATAGCGCGACAAAGCCATGATTTCAGCGAATACCTACAAGATGGCGGCAAACTGCGGCCGCTGCCGAAAGACGAGCAGATAGCCTTGGTCGAAGCGCTCAAACGCATTGGTAATACCGAGATGACACTGGCATTCCTGCTCGCCTTGACGACTGGTGCCCGACTGCAAACCGTATTCACACTCCGCTCGAAGCATGTAGCCTCACCACCCCGTGACGGAACCACATCAAGGCGAATCAAAGTCGGGCATGGCACATTAGTCAGCACAAAGTATGGCAAGCAGATGACACTGCTCGTACCCGTCTGGCTCTACACCAAGCTTCAGATCTACAGCCAGTCACCGCGCAGGTTTCAACGGGTGTCGAAAAGCCAGCACATCTACCCGGAGGTCGATGAGCAGTACCTCTTTCTGACCCGAGCAGGTCAGCCTTACTACATGGCCACAAGCGACCCTTTCGAATTTCTATATCGCTCTCCGCCACGAGGTAATGCTGTGACTCAGTTCATTCATCAACAACTGATGCCAAATCTGAATCAGCATGGACATGATTTCACCTTTCGATTCCACGACCTCCGTGCCAGTTTCGGCATGAACCTTGTGGAGAGTCTGCTTAAGCAACATAGCGAAAAAACCGCTACCGATGAACGCCGCCCCGAGTTCTTTCAGGCATTGATGTACGTTCGTGAACGAATGGGGCATAGCCAACTCAGAACAACCGAGGGCTACTTGAACTACCGAAAGAAATTCAAGATCGCTAGCCACCTGCAAAGCGAGTTTGAATCCTTCTTGGAACAAATTGTTAACTAAGAGTGACTCTATGGCTTGGATAGAACGTAACACTACAGTATATAAACTTTCGGACCTCCCCTTCGATATGCAAGACAAGCTTATCCTGATTGCCCCGCACTTGGTTCGTGTCTATATTCCCGGTTACAAATTCCCTATAGACATTGGCTCTTGGTGCTATTCAGTGCGCCGACGCAAAAGTGGCGACAATACAAGACAAGAAAGTGTCATCAATCTAGTAGATACGGACAGTTACCGTACAGGTCGTAGAACGTTTATCACAAACTATCTTGACTATCTCAGTCAGCATATTCGACTAGGAAAATCACCAGCCAGCCTCAAAACATCAGTCGGTCAATTTCAACGCTTTGTTAATTGGTGTGACGATAGCTACGTGCAAGGCCTAGACTCTCAACAACATTATATCGATGCAGTTAAACTATTCACCGAATATTTAATTGACCTTGTAAGAAAGACTCAAATTAACATTAATACTGCCGCCACTCTTCAGCTAGTCCTTTTCACTACGGGGAAAAACATCTACTCGGATCGTTACGGTGACCTTTTCAGAGGAATTAGAAAAATAGCTCGCTCGTCTAAAGCGGTAAACATCACGGAAACTCCTGAGCAGGATAAAGTACGATTATCACTCAGGTTCTACACCTCATTATTCCATCAACTATCAGACTTTATTATTGGCTTCGAGCATTTCCCAAAGAGACTAGATTTTGAACATGGCTACTACTGGTTCTTCCCTACTCAGATGCCATTTGCTGGTCCTTCAAATACCGAGAAAAAAACTCAGAGAGGGAAAAATTATAAAGCTTACGACTATATTAATGGAACGGTATTCAACGTTGAAGAGATCGCAAGAAAAATACCATACCATTGTTCCCAAAGACAAAATGCAAAGATAGCTCGAAATAGAGCGTTAACAAGAATCGACCAAGCTAATAATGAAAAATATAATATACATAGGATGAGAGCAGCATCAATGGCATTTCAGGCTTTTATGATGCTATTTTCTTCGAGTACGGGAATGAGCCTCGGACAGATAGCCTCATTGGGATGGTCGAATGACTATCTAGTCGGCATCGATCGTCAGGGATTTCGATCAATCAAGTATAGGGCAGGCGGCAGACCCGTTGAATTCTATATTGAAGCTAAGTTCCTCAAACTTTTCAAGAAAGCATTAAGGCTACGCGACTACTTGATCAAAGGGACCGAGCGGGAAAGCTATAAATATCTTTTCTTTTCTTTTAATGGGAAAGACATTTATCCTCTTTCCATGAATCTATCCACAGACTTCCATCGAAGACTTGAAATATGCTTCGACTTCAAAACCAAAATAACAACGCGCATGTGGCGAGCCCACAAAAGTAATTGGTTGCTTGAGAGGGCTGACATCAACACTACCGCTACACTATTACAAAACACACGAGAAACGGTGATCAAGCATTATTCTGAAGGCTCTGACCAACAAGCCAGCAAAGAGCTGACAGTTTTTTTTGACAAGTTTAAAAGCGACATCATAATCTCAAATAAAAAGCCCTCGACCTCTATCGCGACAGGGCAATGTGTCGAGCTTCACTCACCCACCCCCTCTTCACGTTCATATATCCAGCCAGACTGTAAAACGCCAGAAGGATGTTTATTCTGCGAAAAATTCCGTGTTCACGCTGACACTATGGATTACAGGAAAATCTTAAGTCTCAAATACATACTTGAGCAATCAAAGCATTTAGCCTTTAATGACTATCACTTTGATGAAAAGCTTAAGCCAGTCATAGATATAATCAATAGCATAGCATCACAGATAGAGTCATCGGGAAAGCTATCCAAGATTGATGCACAGAAAATAGAAAGCTCGATCAAAGATGAAGAGCTGCTATCCAACTACTGGGCAAAGAAGCTTAAACTAATGGATGATCTGGAGCTAATTTGATGAAAGCGCAAGCCTACTATCCAAATTTTTCATCACTGGCCCAGGACATCGCCAGTGCCCCTGCCCCATTTACTCCAAATGAAATGGGGCAACGCCCTCTTCCTGATTTTGTTGTATCAAAGACTCTTAAAGGCAAAACACTATCTATCTATTCAGATGACGTATGGGATTTTAGACCCTATCGGCTGAGTGGCAATACTGGTAATGCAAGGTTCAATTTCAAGATCTTCCGCAACAGCACAAAAGATGAAGTAAAATGGCTGATGTTCCTCTTACTATTTATGGTAGATTCTGGACGAGCATCGGGTATCAGCATCAGCACTACGATGACATATTTCAAAGCAATCAGAAGTCTAGCCAAACACTGCGAGAACCAAGATCTGGCTATCAAAGATTTACTTCAGGAAGAAGGTAAACTAACTGAATATGTGAGCCAGATCACAACCCGAAATCTTCTTAATGCTCTATCGGCCATATTATCTCATTTAATCACATTACCAAGCGAGGCGTCAGGGTATAAAGTATTATCTAACCTCAAGTTCGAGACGGTAAAAAGAAGACTACACAATTTGAGTAAAGACAATCAGCATCCAGTGATCCCCAATAGAATTTATTCAGAATTGATACAACAGCTTGATTGCTTCTTCCAAGAGCTCTATGAAATCAAAGATCAAATTCAAAGGTTCATCAAGTCAATTCTTGACTGTGATCGTTATGCACGATCATCGGCTTTACAGAAAAAACTTGGCTATCGCCAAAGAGATTTCAAAGCATTTTTCCAGGAAGCTGCGCAGGAACACGGTATCTGGGAGTACCTAGTCAAGTACAAAGTTAAGAACATGCCTTCTCTGTCAGTTTTCCTTACGCGAGTTCAGCATGGCGCTCGCATCATTTTACATATCTACACAGGAATGCGAAGCTCCGAATCGCTGAGCCTTCCAACTAATTCTCTGAAAGTATTCAATGGCACTTACAAGCTCTTCGGGACAACGAGTAAACTTGTGGGCCAAAAAAAAGTTGCTAGCTGGGTCACCAGCCAAGAAATCGAAAGAGCTTACGAGATAGCCGACATGCTCGCCAGGCTCGTTTCGCACAAAATAGAGCTACCTTACCAAGAAACCCCTTTATTCATTTCAACAGGGTATCTTTCGCTTTTCACCCGGGTTGACTATGATGCAGTTAACATAATCATGGGAGATGCTTCAAACAAATCTCATGAAATCTACAACCTTCTTGATCAAGATGGATTCATGGTTACTGGAGACGATCTCAATGAGCTTGAAAAAATAAATCCTTTTCGTGCCTGGGAAAGTGAGAAAGCCTTTGCAGTGAGCAGTACATGGCGATTTACGATTCACCAGTTCAGACGTTCGCTTTCATTCTATGTCGCCCAATCGGCTCTAGTTTCCCTACCCTCACTAAAAAGACAGCTAAAGCACGTCAGTAGAGAAATGACTATTTACTACTCTCAATCCAGCAGCCAAAACTATGATGCCACTAGCCAAGAGCATATTGCTCAGCTTATCAAACGGGATAAACCAGAAGCAGACGCCATTGCCTACATTAGTGATGTTCTAAGCTCCGGAGAGCCTCTGTATGGGGCTCATGGCACCTTTATCGATCAAAACAAACCTAGCAGCAACAGACAATTAGTCTTTTCGGATAGCAGAGAAGAGCTCATAAAACAGTTCAAAAAGGGGGAGATCGCGTATGCTCAAACCCCACTGGGTGCCTGCACAACGGTTGCGCCTTGTGACCAGAAGCTGCTTCGTTCGATGACCTCCTGCCTAACGTGCTCTAGGTCAGTAATCAAACAGAGCAAGCTTGAACGTGTCATAGCCAGGCAGAAATTGTTTGTAGACGAGCTAAAGGACACTGCTCCTGATAGCGTGGAATTTCGCACAGAACAGGAGGAACTTCGCCACCTCCTCGAATACAAAGACCGCGTCATGAGCAAGGCAGGTGATCAATGAGTGCATTGAATGATTATTGGGAAGCGCTAAGTAGACTGCGTTCCAATACGCCGGCCAGGGTTCCCAAGAGCAGCCCCGTCAACAAAGATACTGTTGCGCTTGAAGCTGGCCGAAAGCGGGGATCCATCAAAAAATCTCGCGCTTCTTTTTCTGAGCTGATCGAGGCTATTGAGGATGCGGCTGACAACATCAATCATTCATATCAATCCAATTACAATAGGCTGAAAGCTGAGAAAAGCGCAAAGGACAACTACCGGGAACTCTACCATCAGACTCTTAACCGTGAATTGATGCTTATGGAAAGACTAGCTCAGCTTGAGAAAGAAATTGAAACCCTAAAAAAGGTTGTTCCACTTCGAAAATAGGAGATGAATTATGTGGATCCAGAAAGAAATTACTTTAAAGTCCCGCTCTCGAGGCTTTCACCTGATCACCGATGAGGTTGCACAGGCTATAGACGACATAAAGAATATAAAAACAGGCTTACTGAGTGTTTTTATAAAGCATACTTCAGCTTCATTGACGATCAACGAAAATGCCGACCCGACTGTACGAAACGACTTCGAAAGCTTCTTTAATAGTGCAGTGCCTGAAAATGAACCTTATTACCAACATATATTCGAAGGGAGTGACGACCTTCCCGCACACTTAAAAAGCAGTATCCTAGGTCCCAGTGTTCAGATTCCTATCTCTGATGGCCGAATGAACATGGGCACCTGGCAAGGTATCTATCTATGTGAACACCGCAACCATGGCGGCAGCCGGCGCATCGTCATTACTGCGCATGGAGAGTGACAGAAATATGGACAAAATCGTGTGTGAGGTGTCCATACGCCAAGGAGTCGATATGGACAGCCAGGAAATCTCTTCTCCCAGTAGTCATGGGACGTACAGGCGTCCATACGACGTCCATCTCAGCCGTATGCGTGACATGCCCGCCCACGTGCTCGCCAGCCTGCTCGGCACTCAGCTCACCCTGCCCGTCGAAGCCCGTCGCGGCGTCAACCGCCTCGCCCTCGGCACCTGGCAAGGCATCTGGCTCGGTGAACACCGTGATCACGGCGGCAGCCGCAGGCTGTGTCTGACGCTGAGTGGAGAATGAAAAAAGGCCGCGAGTGATCGCGGCCTTTTTGTTGTC
>ERZ1673962.755-NODE-755-length-19494-cov-4.130871_pt1 | contig 19494 bp, 16 predicted proteins | sample MGYA00580188_ERZ1673962 | MGnify/ENA primary metagenome ERZ1673962 (study PRJEB41334, sample SAMN05608104) | rock metagenome | biome: terrestrial subsurface; feature: shale formation; material: shale | place: USA: Pennsylvania ... | reverse complement strand
TGCGCCACTGGGAGACGGGCTCAGGTTTGCCGACCAGCCGCGACCAGCCGATCCGGGCGATCACCACGACAAAGATCAGGAGACCGAGCGAGATGTGCAGCTTGATCGACGACAGATGCAGCGCGGATGTATCAGGTGTGAGGTCGTGTATGTAGAACGTGGTGATGAGTCCAATCAGCAGCGCCACCACGAGCCAGTGGAAGAGCTGGGAGATCAGGTCATAGTGCTGGGTTTGTGCGTGTTGTGACATGGCGTGTCGATCCTATGAGTGGATGAGCATTGAGTGGAACGTCATGGAAGGCCAATGATCGCATACGAATCGACAGAAATGATGGATCGTCCAGTGCTCAAACCGGCTCCAGCGCCACGCTCACCCTGCCGCCCGTTGCGAAAACGCAATTCGCGTGACACGCAAGACACCCTGAGCCGCCCGGCCGTAGTAGAATGCGTGGCTCGACCCATGGTTTTTCACCACACTCAGATCGAGCCCGATTCATGACCCAGCTGCAAAACGACACCTTCCTGCGCGCGCTGCTGCGCGAACCCGTTGACTACACGCCGGTTTGGATGATGCGCCAGGCCGGACGCTATCTGCCCGAGTACCGCGCCACGCGCGCCAAGGCCGGCAGCTTCATGGATCTGTGCAAGAATCCTGAGCTGGCCTGCGAGGTCACGCTCCAGCCGCTCGACCGCTACCCGCTGGATGCCGCCATCCTGTTCTCGGACATCCTGACCGTGCCCGACGCCATGGGGCTGGGTCTGTACTTCGCCGAGGGCGAGGGTCCGAACTTCGAGCGTCCGGTACGCACGGCCGCCGACGTCGATCGACTGCCGATCCCGGACCCGGAAGGCGAGCTGAAGTACGTGATGGACGCCGTCTCCACCATTCGCAGCGCGCTCAATGGCCGGGTGCCGCTGATCGGCTTCTCCGGCAGCCCCTGGACCCTGGCGACCTACATGGTCGAGGGCAGCGGCAGCAAGAACTTTTCCAAGATCAAGGCGATGATGTTCGACCAGCCGGCGCTGCTGCACCGCCTGCTGGAAAAGGTCGCCGACTCGGTGACGACCTATCTCAACGCCCAGGTCGCGCGCGGTGCGCAGGCGACCATGATCTTCGACACCTGGGGCGGCTCGCTGGCGCCGGCCAACTATCGCGAGTTCTCGCTGGCCTACATGCAGCGCGTGGTCGAGGGTCTGACCCGCGAGGCCGAGGGGCGCAAGGTGCCGGTGATCCTGTTCACCAAGAACGGCGGTCAGTGGCTGGGCGACATGGCCAAGACCGGCTGTGACGCGCTCGGCGTCGACTGGACCACGGATCTGGCCGATGCGCGCCGGATGGTCGAGGATCGGGTCGCGCTCCAGGGCAACATGGACCCCTGCACCCTCTACGCCTCGCCCGAGCGCATCCGCGAAGAGGTCGCGCGCGTCCTGGCCAGCTACGGTCACGGCTCGGGCCATGTCTTCAACCTGGGCCACGGCATCACCCCGGACGTCGATCCCGAGCGCCCGGCGGCCATGATCTCTGCCGTGCACGAACTGAGCCGCGCCTATCACGCCTGATCCCGAGCCGATGACGGCGGCCTTGTCGGCCGCCGAGTCTTCAGATACCGGGCGATGCCGGCGACCGACCGGCACGCCCGGTATGTTCCCCTGCTACGGAAACCTGCCCGCCGAGCGCTGACCCGACGCGGTCATGGGTGTATCGGCGAGATTTTCAGTACGCCGCTGCCGTGTGCGCCATACTGAGTCCGTGGACTTGTCTGAGCGTGTGCTCCACCTTACATCCAAGTCATCGGCGGCTCGACCGAGCCGCTTCAGGGCGCGAGACTCGAACCTAGAGGATTTTCCGGATGAACGTCATTGAGATACAGGAAACCGGCGGCCCCGAGGTGTTGCGGCTGGTCCAGCGTCCGCAGCCCGAGCTGACCGGGCCGGACGACATATGTGTCCGACTCTGTGCCGCCGGTGTCAATCCGATCGATACCAAGATCCGCCAGCGCGGACCGATGCTCCACGCGGGTCTGCCGGCCGTACTCGGCTGCGATGGGGCCGGTGTGGTCGAAGCAGTCGGCAAGGACGTGACACGCTTCAAGCCCGGCGACGAGGTCTGGTTCTGTCACGGCGGACTGGGTGGTCCGGCCGGCAACTATGCCGAGTATCGGGTGATCGATCAGCAGTTCGTCCAGGCCAAGCCGCGCGCCATCGGCATGATCGAGGCCGCCGCCGCGCCGCTGGTGCTGTTGACGGCCTGGGAGGCGCTGCACGACCGGGCACGGCTCACCGAGGGCCAGCGGGTGCTGATCCATGCCGGGGCCGGCGGCGTCGGGCATGTCGCCATCCAGCTCGCGCGTCTGGCCGGTGCGCGTGTCTGCACCACGGTCAGCGGCCCCGAAAAGGCCGCGCTCGCGCATGAACTCGGCGCCGAGTTCTGCATCAATTATCACGACGAGGATCTGGTCGAGGCGGTCATGGACTGGACCGAGGGGCAGGGCGTCGACATCGCCCTGGACACCGTCGGTCCCGAGGTTTTCCGTCGCACCATCCCGGCCATGGCGCACTATGGCGATCTGGTGACGATCCTCGATCCCGGCCCGGAGCTGGATCTGAAGGAAGCGCGGCTGCGCAATCTGCGTCTGAGCCTGGAACTGATGCTGACCCCGATGCTCCGCGACCTGCCGCGCGCCCGGCTGCATCAGGGTCAGATCCTGCGCCGTTGCAGTGATCTCATCGATCGCGGCGATCTACGGGTGCATGTCTCGCAGACCTTTGCGCTCGACGAGGCCGCCGAGGCGCATCGTCTGCTCGAACAGGGCCATGTGACGGGCAAGCTGGTTTTGAATCTGGAGTGAGGCCGATGATCCGACCGAGGTGTCCTTGAACACCCTTCCGAGTTTGAAGCGGGTGCGGGTGGCGCTGCTGTCCGATACCCATGGCGCGCTCGATCCGCGCGTGCGCGAGATCGTCGACGACTGCGATCTGGCGCTGCATGGCGGCGACATCGGTCATGCCTCGATCCTGGCCCAGCTCCAGCCGCGCCTGGGGCGGGTGCTGGCGGTCTTCGGCAACAACGACGTGGCGCGCAAGTGGCCGGAGGAAGACCGGCAACTGCTGGTGCATCTGCCCGAATGGCTGGAACAGCCGCTGCCCGGCGGTTCACTGGTGCTGATCCATGGTCATCAGCTGCCGGCGCGCAACCGCCATGCCCTGCTGCGCGCGCGCTTCCCCGAGGCGCGCGCCATTGTCTACGGCCACAGTCATCAGCTGGAAACGGATCTCGACGCACGGCCCTGGGTGCTCAATCCGGGCGCGGCCGGGCGCTCACGGACTCACGGCGGGCCGTCCTGTCTGGTGCTGACCGCCGACGCCGACGAATGGCGCGTCGAGAGCTACCGCTTTCCGCTGTCGGTCCCGAGACGGGGAGTGCGCTACACTGCGCGCCATGAACACTCCAAGCACCCCATCGGTCAAACCACCCAAGTCACTGCTGCGCCAGGTCGGGCGGGCCATCGCTGATTTCCGTATGATCGGCGAGGGGGATCGCATCCTCCTCGGCGTCTCCGGCGGCAAGGACTCGCTCTCACTGCTCCAGATCCTGGCCCATCTGCGCACCTATGCCCCGGTCCGTTTCGAGCTGGCGGTCCTCACCGTCGATCCCGAGGTGCCGGGGTATGATCCGCAGCGCCTGAAGGATTATTACGACCGGCTCGGGCTGACCTGGCACTATGAACAGCAGCCGCTGATGGAACAGGCCAAGACGCACATGGACGGCGATTCGTTCTGCGCCTATTGCTCGCGCATGAAGCGCGGCATCATGTACCGGCTCTGCCGCGAGCATGGCTACAACGTGCTGGCCTTGGGCCAGCATCTCGACGATCTGGCCGAGAGCCTGCTGATGTCGCTGTTTCATGGCGGTCAGTTGCGCACCATGAAGGCGCACTATCGCAACCAGGACGGCGACGTGCGCATCATCCGCCCGCTGGTCTACTGCCGCGAGCGCCAGACGGCCGATTTCGCCCGCCGCGCCGGCCTGCCCGTGATCCCGGACTCCTGCCCGGCCTGCTTCACCATGCCGACCCGACGCGAGCACATGAAAGCCCTGCTGGCGCGCGAGGAAGCCGAACACGCCACGCTCTTTTCCAGTATTCTCCACGCCCTCAAGCCGATCATGGTCGAGGGCGAGTTGCCCGAACCGGGTTGGACATGTCTATCCGAACCAAGCTCGCCCTTGGGCTGATTGCGATTCTCGCGCTGAACCTGCTCGCCAGTCTCCACGGTTTTCACCGACTCACCCAGGCCGCGAGCCGCGAGGCCGAGATCCTGGAGACCTCTTCGGACATCCTGACGCTGGCCTTGACCGCCCAGGTGCATTTCAAGAAACAGGTCCAGGAATGGAAGAACATTCTGCTGCGCGGCGGGGATGCCGAACTGCGCGCCCGCTATATCGAGCAGTTCGAACAGGAGGAACGCACGACTCGCGTGTATCTGGAGCGGCTCCTGACGCTGTCGCGGTCCAATCCCGAGGCCAGCACCGAGGCCGAGCAATTTCTCGCGGCGCATGAACGGCTCGGACGCGAATATCGCGCCGCGCTGGCCATCTACCAACCCGTGGCGGCGGCACCTCAGCTTGAAGTCGACCGTCAGGTACGCGGGATCGACCGCGAACCGACCGACCTGCTCGATCGGGTGGTCGAATCAGCGCTTGAGCATCGCAGGACGACTCTAGCGCAACTGCAACTCGCCGCCCGCCGGCATCAGCTCTGGACTCTGATCCTCACCGGCGCGCTGATGAGCGGCGCGGCGCTGCTGCTCATGTGGCTGGTGGATCGCAACATTGGACGCCCGATGGCCACAGCGACGGCTGTAGCGCGGCAGATGGATCGCGCCAATGCCGAATTGGCGCGCGCCGCCCAGGCCAAGGACGAGTTCCTCGCCGCCATGAGCCATGAACTGCGCACGCCCCTGACCTCGATCCTCGGACTCTCCGAGACCATGGGCGACGGCCTGCTCGGTCCGCTGAGCGCCCAGCAGGAGAAAGCGATTCGGATGGTCCACGAGAACGGCACCCATCTGCTGGAACTCATCAACGATATTCTCGACATGTCGCGCGTGGCGTCGGGCCAGATGCATCTGCGCTGGGATCAGGTGCCGGTCGATCAGCTCTGCGAGGCCAGCCTGCGCTTGATCGGGCCGTCCGCCAAACGCAAGGGACTCAAGGTCTCGCTGACGATCGATCCCCAGGCGCGACTGGTGCGCGGTGACAGTCGGCGGCTCAAGCAGATGCTGGTCAATCTGCTCGGCAACGCGGTCAAGTTCACGCCGGAGGGCGGGGCGATCGGACTCGATGTCCAGGCCGATCCCGAGCACGGCGAGCTGCGTTTCGGCATCTGGGACACGGGGGTGGGCATCCCGCGCGAGCAGTTCGAGCGGTTGTTCCAGCCGTTCGTACAGCTCGACAGCCGCCCGGCGCGTCAGTACGACGGCACCGGACTGGGACTGGCACTCGTCTCGGGGATGGCCGAGCTGCACCAGGGGCGCATCCAGGTCGAAAGCGAAGTGGGACGGGGCAGCCGGTTCGAGATCCGGCTGCCCTGGGATCCGGCGGCGCAACGGGCTGATCGGTTGCAGCCTGATCCCGCCGAGTCGAACGGGCCTGGGATCGAGACCGGCGTGCGCGAGCCCTGGCGCGTGCTGCTGGTCGACGACAATCCGGGCAACCTGGACATGTTCGCCACCTATCTGCGCATCCGGGGTTGCGATGTCCGCACCGCCGGTAGTGGAGCGGAGGCAATCGCTTTGTCACGGATGCCGAGACCGGATGTGATTCTGATGGACGTGCAGATGCCGGGTATGGATGGTCTCGAAACCACACGCCGCTTGCGATCCGATCCGGCGCTGCGTGCCGTCCCTATCATCGCTCTGACGGCGCTCGCCATGCCCGGCGATCGTGAACAGTGTCTGGAGGCCGGCATGGATGATTATCTGACCAAGCCGCTCGGACTCAAGGAGCTGCACGCGACCGTGGCGCAGTGGGTCGCCCGCACGCGCCTGGCGGCGGCGCGCGCGCTATCTTGAACCTTGGGCCTTGGGCTTGAAGTCACGCAGCAGATCGGACAGCCGTTGCAGCGTCTCGGGCGTGGAACGCTCGCCGTAGCGCGCCGGGACATAGAGTGCGAGGAAGCCGCCGACATCCGGGGCCAGATCCGGCCGCGCGGCGGCGATGCGCCGGCCATAGTCGCCCGGTCCCTCGTGCGGCAGGCGCGGCAACCCGATACCGGCCAGCCGCCTGCACAGACGCGCATAGAGCCGTTCGAGCGGGTCGCGCTCGGTGCGTTCGTGCATCAGGACCAGCAGGATGCCGCCCAGCGTCAGCGACACCGCCAGCACCATCAGCACCGCCAGCCCATACTCCCGCCAGGCGTTCAGCCCGAGCCGATCCATGAGCCGGCGCTGATCCTGAGCCGAGAAATCCAGCACCCAGTTCTGCCAGGTCGCTTCCAGGGTATCGCCCAGCAGACGCAGATCGCGCATCCAGCGCACCAGCGCGGCGGCCTCGCCGAGATCGAAACGCACCGAGACACCGGCTCCCAACAGCTCGGTGGCCGAGCGATTGTCGATGCGCGACGGATCGACCGCCGCCGTCGGATCGACCCGCACCCAGCCGCGCCCCGCGATCAGCACCTCGACCCAGGCATGGGCGTCGGACTGACGCACGATGGTATAGCCGCCGAACTCATTCGTTTCGCCGCCGAGATAGCCGAGCACGATGCGCGATGGAATGCCGGCGATACGCATCAGGAGCGCGAAACTGCTGGCATAGTGCTCACAGAAGCCACGGCGGGTCTCGAACAGGAACGCATCGGCCGGATTGGCGCCGAGCTTGGGCGGCAGCAGGGTGTAATAGAAGTTCTCGCGGTTGAAATGGGCCAGCGCCCGTTGGACCAGCGTCCAATCGTCGCGGCTCTGGACGCGCCAGCCGTCGACCAGGGCGCGCATCCGGGGCGTGACGTTCTCGGGCAGTTCGAGCGCCAGCGCGCGCACCCGTGTGTCCGGCTCGGCGGTGCGATAACTGAGGACCGAGCGCGCGTTGTAACGCTTGAGCGCCGTCACCGGCTGGTTCGACAACAGCTGATAGTCCGGGCTGATCGCCGCACCTTCCGGCTCGCTGACCGGCATGTCGAGCGCGAACAGCCAGCGCTGCTTGGTCGGCTCCATGACCACTTCGTACTCGATCGGGTCGGACGCTTCGATCAGCCGTGCCGGCTGCTGCCAGCCGGAGGGCGGTGCGCCCGGCGTCCAGCGGCGTCCATCCATCTTCCACAGCACCGGGCCGCGCCAGTAGAGCTGATTGGCCTCCGGTCGCCGGCCAGCGAAGCGCGCGCGAAAGGCCAGCTCGCCATTGACGACCAGCTCGCTGATGTTGCCCGGCTCCATACTATCGGACAGGCCCATCAAGCCCCTGGAACTGTCGATCCCCAGACTCCAGAGCGGCGCGGTCAGACGCGGAAACAGCACGAACAGCACCAGTGTGAGCGGGATCGCCTGGAGCGCCAGTCGCGTACTCACCCGTAGCGCCGGACGCAGACCCGCCGCTCCCAGTCCGCCGTTGAGTTCGGTCAGCAGCGTGACCAGCCCCAGCGCGATCGCTCCCAGATAGAACGTGAGCAGGAAGGATTCGTCGAACAGGAACTGCACCACGCTCAGGAACCCGAGCAGGATCAGCACCAGACGCAGATCACGCTTGGTGTCGAGCTCCAGCAGCTTGAGCACGAGCATGGTCGCCAGGAGCGCCGAACCGCCGTCCTGCCCGGTGACGGTGTGATAGGCCGCCAGACAGTTGCCCAGACCGGCGAACGCCAGCAGGGCGCGGATCCAGCGGTTGGGCAGCACCGCCGGCCAGCGCAAGGCCGCCAGCCGGATGGCCAGGATCAGCGCCAGAAAAGCCGTGACCTGACCGTCGAGATAGCGCGCAAACGGGGCGCAGGCCGCCGCGACCAGCAGCGTGGTCCAGAGGATCTGATGACGCTCGGGCCGTTCGGCGGCGGGGATGAGATCAGTCTTGTTCATGGCCGAAGAGTGCCAGTCGGGTCAGACAGCGTTCGGTATGGGCCGTACCCTGAGACAGCCCCTCGACCGCGCCGGGCAGACGCAGACCGAAGCGCGTCGGGCCGGCGCTGACGTCGAGCACCTGTCGGGTCAGCAGTCCGAGCCGGATCTCGGGATCGGGCGCGTTGAGCCGTGCCCAGTCGATCCAGACCTCCTGGCCCTGCTCGCCGCCGTATTGCTTGACCACCAGACCGCGTTCGCGCGCGTACGCCTTCCAGTCGATATGCCGGATCGAATCGCCCGGACGATAGCCGCGCGAACCCAGATAATCCTCGGCCCCTTCGTGACGGGTGCGATGCGGACGGGCGCTGTCTCCAGCGTCATGTCCAGGTTCGGGCGCCTGGGGCGCGGGCTTGGGGAAGACCAGGGTCTTGGCCTCGGTGGCGACATAGGTCCAGGCGCGAAACAATCCCATCGGATGGCGCGTCTCGACCATCACATCGGTCAGCCGATGCCAGCCGCGCCGCTCGGTCGGCACCGCCAGCGCGACCAGCTCCTGATCTCCGGCGCCGACATGGACCGGCGTCGGCGTCTCACCGTTCTTGCGCAGACGGATGTCATGGCGCGGGCGTCCACCCTCAGCACGCACCGCCACCTCGAAGCGCGCCCGTTCCCCGGCGAACACGGGTGATCCGCCGCGCGCCTGCACCGCCAGACCCAGCAGGTTGAACCAGGCATGGTGCATGGCCACCAGCCCGACCGAGGCCAGGAAGAAGGTCAGCAGCAATCCGAGGTTGTTCTGATAGTTCAGCGATCCGAGCAGCATCACCAGCATCACAGCGCCATACATGAACCCGGCACGGGTCGGCACGATATAGATCTGACGCCCGCCGACGCGCGCCACGCCATCGGGTCCGGGCGGCACCCGGCGCAGCAGGCTGTCGAAATAGCGGTGCGCGCGATCGCGCAGCGTATCGGAGCGGTGAGGAATACTAGTCATGCCTGGATGTCGATCGGTCAGCGCTGACTGACAACATGGGCGGCCAAATGAAGACTGTCAAGGCATGTCGTGGCATCCACACCAGGATGATTGCATCTTGGTATACGAACTGCCTGGGGCGGCCCTGAATCTCGACAGCGGCCGGCGACACCATTCGAGCCGTCACCTGAATCCAGCGTTTAAGCGCTCGATTATTTACTACGTTCTGTACGAAAAGTAATGCCTGAAGCATCGGAGGTCAGTGTAACAAGCTGGGTTTTCGTACAGAACGTAACACTGCGCAGGAAATATGGCCGAAACGACCGATCCCGCCACGAGTGTGCCTCCGCAGATACGTGACTGCCGTATTGAAACCCGAAAGATGGTGAATGCCGTGCATAGGATGCGTGAAGCAGGTCACATTGACTGAAGGGGCGCCCGCGTAAGCTCCCAAGTTCCGAAGAGTCTATACTCGGGGAATCTTGACGCCCCCTTATTCTCTTGTGTCTTTGAGGATCGACGATGATTATCGACCACCATTCCGTGCCCACTGCATTGCAGGAGTTTCGGCATGAAATCAATCGGCTGAGCCGCCTTCTGATGCTTGCGTTTGCAGGCGTGGCTCTGCTCGGTGCGCTGCTCTGGCAGTTCTCCGGCGACTGGATCTGGCCCCTCGGCGTGCTGATCGGTTTCACCGCCGCGTGGTACCTCCGATCACGCATCCCAGGGTACCTCGAAAGGCTCGAGAGGTTGCAACGTGAGCGTGAGCATTTCTTCATGGGCATCCTGGATGCAAGCGAGCAGCCCTGCTCAGTCACAGCGATCGGCGAGGCGGGAGACAAGGAATGGCGATGGCTCTACGTGAACGGTCCGGTTCAGGCAGCTTTTGGTAAGCCTCTGAGCGAGTTCCTTGATCGCCCTTGCCATGAGTGGGGCGCCAATATCTGCAAGACCGAAAAGTGCGGTAGAGCGTGTCTGAACCAAGGACAGCCGAACACAATATTCGCTCAAGACTTCGGCGGTGGGCTGAGCCATTTTCGGGTCTATAGCAAGACCATTGAGGATTTATCTGGCCAACCGGCTTATGTAGTGGAATGGGTTGATCCTCAAGAAGAGCTGAGGTTCCAGATGTCGCACGCCAGTACGCGTGTCCAAGAGCTATCGACGAACACTGTTAATGCAATCCACGATGTCTCAGGGAACATCAAGAGCGTCGCTACCGCCGCCGAGGAACTCTCTTACTCGACTTTAGAGATTAGCCGCTCGGCCGAGACTGCGGTAGCTACAGTGAACGACGTCGAGAAGATCACGCAACAGGTCGGCGGCGAAGCACAGCAAGCGGCCGACGCGATACGCACATTGGCCGCAATTGGCGAGCAGATCTCAACGATGAGCACGGTCATTCGAGAGATCGCTAACCAAACCAATCTTCTGGCTCTGAACGCCTCGATCGAGTCGGCTCGTGCCGGGGAGCACGGGCGTGGCTTCGCCGTAGTGGCCAACGAGGTCAAGCAGCTGGCTCAAAAGACCCAGGAAGCCACGCAGCAGATTGCCAACAAGACCGAAGAAACGCGCCGCCAAATTGCGGACAACGTTGCTCGGATCGTTAACCTGTCGGAGCGAGTGGCCGAGGCGACTCACAGAGTCGGTGAGGTCAGATTCTCAATGCAGTCAGTCGCGGCCAGTGTCACTGAGCAGAACGCTGTGGTGGAGGAGATTGCCCGCAATGGGGCCGAGGCAGCACAAGCCAGCGACGAAGCGGCTAACCTCGTGCAGAGTGCTCTCGAAGCGGCCGAGGAGTTACGTGACAAGGTGCAATAGGGGTGTGGGAGCACGCTTACGTTCTGTACGAAAACCCTGCTTGTTACACTGACCTCGTTCCAAGAGGAGAAGAGGCCAGATGTCGAGACGTTACGAACTCTCGGAAGAGGCCTGGGAGCTGATCGCCGACAAGGGCTACGATGCCGACGACTTACGCCATTACGGCGATCGGCGCGCCATCCGTCCGGTGATCCCGCAACGCCAGGGCGTGCGCAAGCCCAAGCCGGGCCGCCCTCGGACGTTCAGCACTACCCGCTATCGCCAGCGCAACGTCATCGAGCGACTGTTCGGCTGGCTCAAGTCCTGTCGACGCATCGCCACCCGTTACGACAAGTTGGCCTCCAGCTTTTCGGCCATGTTCACGCTGGCTTGCATCCGCCGATGCTTCAGGCATTACTTTTCGTACAGAACGTAAAATTACTTCTGAGGGGACCAGGATCCCTGACTTCCATTGGGATCGCGTTCGGATCCCCGAGGAGGTGTTCGATGAAACGTTCCCAAGTCTTACTCGCATCGATCCTTGCGACCCTGCTGCTGGCCGCGCCGGTTCAATCACAGGCCTTCTGCTGCGGCTTCTTCGGCGGCGGATTCAGCTTCGGCGGCGGCTGGAGCGGATGGGGCGGTCCAGGCTGGTGGGGTCCGGGCTATTGGGGTGGCTACCCAGGCTACTGGGGCGGCCCGGCCCATTGGCATCGGCCCTACTATGGCCGTTTCCGGCATCATCCCTATTCCTGGCATCGCGATCGCTTCTGGAACGATCCGGTCTACGGGCTAGGCTGGCCACAGCCCGTGCCGCCATTGGCGCTGGTTCCGGCACCCGCGACTCCTGAAGGAGCCAAGGCGAAATAGCCCTGTTCCGAAGGTTTGGCAAGAGGGCCGAGACCGGTTATCTTCGCGCGACCATGGAGACACTGCTTCGCGTCACCGATCTCAGCCGCGACTTCGGACGCCATTCGGCCCTGTCCGGCGTCGATCTGTGCCTGGAGCGCGGGCAGGTGCTGGGCCTGCTCGGGCCGAACGGGGCCGGCAAGACCACCTGTCTGCGGCTCCTGAGCGGGCTCCTCGCCCCAACCTCGGGCCGCATCGAGATCCTCGGCCTCGACCTGACACACCGACCGCTGGCGGCCAAACGTCATCTGGGTTATCTGCCCGAGCGCCCGCCGCTCCATCCCGAACTGCGGGTCGACGAATATCTGACCCATTGCGCCCATCTGCACCGTCTGCCCCGACGCACCATCCCCGAGGCCATCGCCACCGCCAAACAGCGCTGCGGCCTGGAGGATCAAGGCCGACGGCTGATCGCCAAGCTCTCCAGAGGCTACCGCCAGCGGTTGGGTCTGGCCCAGGCGATCCTGCACCGCCCGCCGCTCCTGATCCTCGACGAGCCGACTGAGGGACTCGACCCGGTGCAGATGCGCGAGCTGCGCCGACTCATCCGTGATCTGGCGCGGGACAGCGGCATCATCCTCTCCAGCCATCTGTTGCCTGAGGTCCAGTCGGTGTGCGACCGGGTGATGATCCTGCATCAGGGACGGGTGCGCTTCGATGCCGAGACACGCACGGCACGTCCGACCAATCTCTGGCGGGTGCGTCTGGGCGGCGAGACCCATGTCATGCATCTGAACGATCTGGCGCCGGTCGCCGGCGCGCTCGCCATCGGGCTGAATCAGTTCCAGGTCGATCTGCAACCGGACGCGACTTCGGCCGATCTGGCGCGCGCCATCCTGCTGGCGGGTCTGGAACTGTTCGAGCTGACGCCCGAGCGCAGTGATCTGGAGCGGACCTTCTTCGATCTCATCGGCGCGGAGGAACACGCATGATCGCGACCATCGCCGCGCGCGAGATCCGCAGCGGACTGGTGACGCCGCTGCTCTGGGTGCTGCTGGGCGTGGGGCAGGTGGTACTGGCCTGGATCTTCCTCCAGGTCGTCGAGGACTTCAGCGCTCTGGATGCCGGGGAGCGTTCGGCCTCGCTCACCCAGGAGCTGTGTGTGAACCTGTTCGGATTCGCCGCCGTGCTCGCCATGTTCGCCGCGCCGCTGCTGGCCATGCGGATGCTGAGCGCGGAGTTTCGCGACGGCGGCTATGACCTGCTCGCCGCCGCCCCGGCCCGCCTGATCGAGATCCTGCTCGGCAAGTTCATCGCGCTGGCGGTCCTGATCACCCCGCTCTGTCTGCTGCCGGCGGCCAATCTGGCGCTCTTGAGCGGCGCGACCACACTCGATCTCGGTCAGGTCGCGGCGGCCACGTTGGGTCTGTGGCTCGCGGCCCTGTTCTTCGGCGCCATCGGTCTTCAAGCCTCCAGTCTCACCGAGCAGCCGGGCGCGGCGGTGCTGATCGCCTTCGGCCTCCTGCTGCTGTTCTCGATCATCGGACGCGCCGAGTCGCTCACAGCCCAGACGCTCTCGCTCTTCGGCTGGCTGTCCTGGAACGAGCATCTGTTCCGGTTCCTGCTCGGGGCCGTGCGTCTGAGCGATCTGGCCTATTTCCTCCTTTTCACGGGCTTCTTCCTGGCTCTGGCCCACCGGCATCTGGCCAATCGGCGACTGCAATGAAGACGCGCGCACAGGCGATCCGAGTCCTCGTCCACCGCTTCGAGCGCGCGCTCGCCGACACGCTCTTCGCCCTCCTGCTGCTGGGCTGTGTCGTCGCGGCCGGCTGGCTGGTGGCGCGACACGACCGAATTTGGGACTGGACCCAGTCCGAGAGCCATCGGCTGACCCGCGAGAGCCGCGCCATCCTCGAACGGCTGGAGGCGCCGCTGCGTCTGACCGTCTTCGCCGATCCGCAGACGCCGCTCGCCCGGATGATCGGTCAGCTCCTGGAGCGTTACGCGCACGAAGTCCCCGAGCTGGAGATCCGCTATCTGGATCCGCGCCGCTTCCCCGAGCAGGCACGCGAGGCCGAGGTCTCGCTCCAGGGGCAGATCCTGCTCGAATACCGGGGGCGACACGAAACCCTGGCCGAGATCGGCGAGCGGTCGATCTCGGCGGCCATCGCGCGCCTGACCCGTCCGCGCCATGCCTGGGTGGCGATCATCGAGGGACATGGCGAGCGCGCCATCGCGGGTGAGCGCGACACGGATCTGGGCCGGTTGGGCCGCGAGCTGCTCGAACTGGGCCTGATCGCGCGTCCGCTGGATCTGGCCACCACCAGCGCCGTCCCGGACAACACGCGGCTGGTGGTGCTCAGCCAGCCCCGACTGCCGCCCTTTCCAGGCGAGATCGAGGCGTTGATCGACTTCCTCGATCGCGGCGGTCATCTGCTGTGGCTGATGGACCCAGGTCCGCCGAGCGGTCTCGAACCCCTGCTGGAGCATCTGGGTCTCGCCGTCCTGCCCGGCCAGGTGGTCGATCCCGAAGCCGAGCGGCTCGGATTCGGAACGACCGCCGTGGCGGTGATCGACGACTATGCGCCGCACCCGCTGACCGAAGGGCTCGATGCGCCGGCGCTGCTGCCCGGCGCCCTGGCCTTCGAGACCCAGGTCGCGCCGGGCTGGGCGCTGGCGACCTATCTGACCAGCAGCGCCGAGAGCTGGAACGAGACCGGCACACTCAGCGGCCCGCTCACGCGCGACGAGGTGATCGGCGAGCGTGCCGGTCCATTGCCGGTCGTGCTGGCGCTCACGCGCACGCTCCCCGAGAGCGAGCGTGAGCAGCGTCTGGTGGTGATGGGCGACGGTGATTTCCTGTCCAACGCCCAGTTCGGTCTTCAGGGCAATCGTGCACTGGGACTGGCGCTGCTGCGCTGGCTGAGCGAGGGCGAGGATCTGCCCGAACTCCCGCCCCCGCCGACGGCGGCCGAGCCGCTGGAGCTGGACGAACGGCACCGGACTCTGATCGGTCTGGGGGCGCTGGTGCTGCTGCCGGGCGTGTTCTTGATCGGCGGGCTGGGGATGCGCTGGTATCGCTGGAGGGGTCGATGAGCGGACGCTGGCTGATCAATGGGGCATTGGCGATCCTCCTGGTCGCGCTCGGTCTGCTGATCCGCGCCGAACTCCAGCGCGCGCACCTCGTCCCGACCCTGACCGATCTGGCCGCCGCCGATCTCTATCGCGTCGAGATCGATCGGACCGGCGAGCCGACCATCACCCTGCTCCAGACCGCGATCGGCTGGCGTCTGGAGGCGCCCTTCCAGGTGGACGCCGACAACGGTCGCGTCACCCAACTGCTCGGTCTGCTGGAAGCTCCGGTCGAGCGCAGCTTCCCGGCTCAGAGTGTCGACCTGCGCGAACTCGGACTCTCGCCGGCGCGGCTCACATTGCGTCTGGATGGGCGCGAACTCCAGTTCGGCGGTACGGACCCGGTCGGTCAGATGCGCTATGTCGCCAGCGAAGGACTGGTGCATCTGATCCAGGATCGTTTCCATCATCTGCTGATCGCGCCGCCCATCCACTATGTCTCGCCGCAACTGGTGCCGCGCGGATTCGGGCCGGTCTTCGGGCGGCTGGGCGGCATCCCGCTCACACCCGAGACCCTGAACGATCTGGTGGGGCTGCACGCCGAGCGCGTCGAGATCCTGGCCGAGACGCCGAGCGGCGAGCCGGTCGCGCTCAAGTCGGCTGATGGAAGCACGCTGCGCTTCCTGATCTCGGAGGATCGGCGCCGCTGGGCGCGGCTCGATCAGCGGCTGCTCTATGTCCTGACCGACGCGCCCGAGCTGACGCTCGATCCGAACGCGGTCGATCCCACGCCGCCGGAGCCTCGACCCGAAGCCTCCATACCAGCCCCGTTCGGACCGACGATGGATCTAGCCCCATCGGACGAACCCATGGCGTCCGATGCCTTCGCTCAGCCGGACGAGCCCTTTGCGGCGACTCCGGAACGCCTCGTTCCGGCCGATGGGCTGCCGGGCGAACCGCCTGTGGTCCGCCTGACCCCGGACGGCCGGACCATCCCCGTCGAGGTTCCGGACGCCGAACCGGCCGGCTCCGAGTTTCCACTACCGGGCGAGCCGGACAAGGCCGCGCCAAGCGGTTTCGGTCAGGATCCCTTCGCGCCCGATCCGGCCATGTACAGCGATCCAGCCAACTGATGCCGGAATTACCCGAGGTCGAGACCACGCTGCGCGGCATCCGGCCCCATCTGGAAGGTCGCCGGATCGCACGCCTGATCGTGCGCAATCCGCGTCTGCGCCAGCCGATCCCGCCGGAGATGCCCGAGCGGGTCGCCGGTCAGCCGATCCGCTCCCTGAGACGGCGGAGCAAATATCTGTTGATCGGGCTGGAGCACGGCAGCCTGCTCGTGCATCTGGGCATGTCGGGCAGTCTGCGCGTCGTCACGGCCGAGAGTCCGCCCCGAACCCACGATCATCTCGATCTGGTGCTCTCGGATGGCGGAATCCTGCGTTTTCATGATCCGCGCCGGTTCGGGATCTTTCTCTGGATACCGCAATCACCCGAGATCGCGCTCGTCGAGCATCCGCTGTTGTGCAGGCTGGGACCGGAGCCGCTGGAGAACGACTTCGACGGCGAACATCTCTATCGTTCGAGCCGCTCGCGCCGGATCGCCGTCAAGTCGTTCATCATGGACTCGGCGGTCGTGGTGGGTGTCGGCAACATCTACGCCAGTGAATCGCTGTTTCTCGCCGGCCTCCATCCGGCGCGCGCCTGCAACCGGATCGATCCGGCCGGCTACGAACGTCTGGCCGAGACGATCCGACTGGTGCTCAGGGCATCAATCGACCAGGGCGGCACCACGCTGCGCGACTTCGTCAACGAGACCGGTGCTCCGGGCTATTTCGCTCAGTCGCTACGGGTCTATGGACGCGCGGGCGAACCCTGTCGGATCTGCGGCACACACATCGAGCCGCAGCGGATCGGGCAGCGGTCGAGCTTCTACTGTCCACGCTGTCAGACTTGAGCCATCGACACGGATTCGTACCCAGGCCACCGACCGGGCCGCAATATCCTCGAGGTCTGCCGCCGATAGCCCGGCACGTCAAACCGGCACGTTGGTCAGGATGAAGCGCGCCACCTCGTCGTCCCCGATCCGCTGTCCGGGCTCGCCGCCCGTCAAACGATGCACGGCCACCGAGGGCAACACCGCCTGTACGTCCTCGGGCATCACATAATCGCGCCCGGCGAGCAGAGCCCAGGACTTGGCCGCGTGCAGCAGACCCAGCCCGGCGCGCGGCGAGAGTCCATAGGCGAAGCGCTCCGAGCCGCGTGTGAACTGAAGAATGGCGTGGATGTAGTCGATGATCGGCGGCGCGGCATGGATACGGATCACGGCTTTCTGCAATTCGATCAGCTCGGCGTTGGTCAGCGCCGGTCGTTGGCGCGCGACCATCTCGCGCCGATCCTCGCCGGCGAGCAGCGCCTTTTCCTGCTCGGCGGCCGGATAGCCGAGATGGATGCGCATCAGAAAGCGGTCGAGCTGCGATTCGGGCAGCGGAAAGGTGCCGACCTGGAACAGCGGGTTCTGGGTGGCGATGACGAAGAAGGGTTCGGGCAGCCGCCGCGTCTCACCCTCGACCGTGACCTGACGTTCCTCCATCGCTTCGAGCAGCGCGCTCTGCGCCTTGGGCGTGGCGCGGTTGATCTCGTCGGCGAGGATCAGTTGCGAGAAGATCGGGCCGGGATGGAAGCGGAAACTCTCGGAGGCGCGATCATAGACCGAGACGCCGATGACGTCGGCCGGCAGCAGGTCGCTGGTGAACTGGATGCGCGAATAGTCCAGCCCGAGCAGTCGCGCCAGCAGATGTGCGAGCGTGGTCTTGCCGACGCCCGGCAGATCCTCGACCAGCAGATGACCGCGCGCGAGCAGACAGGCCAGTGCCAGACGCAGTTCGCGATCCTTGCCGAGGATGACGGCGCCGGCCTCCAGCAGGATGCTCTCGGCGAGATTGGGTCGGGCGGGACTGGATTTCGGATGTAAGCTCATCTGGGACTCGGTGAGATCGCTGGCGCTCGGCTCGGGGCCGAAACGCGGGTTTTGAATCGGGAATGGCTGAATTCCACAGGATTTCCGTGTTGTTTTCCAGGCCGCACGCGCTTCGGTCAGGGTGCAAGATCGGCGGCAAATCGCCTACACTGCTTGCCCCTCTTTTGTCATACCCTCCACGGACCTGCTCTTCGATGCTTGCAAGCGATACCTATGACGTGATCGTGGTCGGCGGCGGCCACGCCGGCACCGAGGCGGCCCTGGCCGCCGCGCGCAGCGGCGTGCGCACCCTGCTCCTGACCCAGAACATCGAGACTCTGGGGCAGATGAGCTGCAACCCGGCCATCGGCGGCATCGGCAAGGGGCATCTGGTGCGCGAGATCGACGCCTTGGGCGGCCTGATGGCGCGCGCCGCCGATCGCGCCGGTATCCAGTTCCGCATCCTCAACGCCAGCAAGGGACCGGCGGTGCGCGCCACCCGCGCCCAGGCCGACCGTCAGCTCTACCGGGCCGCCGTGCGCGCGGCGCTGGAGAACCAGCCGGGATTGTCGATCTTCCAGCAGTCGGTCGAGGATCTGCTGGTCGAGGGCGAGCGCGTGACCGGCGTGCGCACCCAGATGGGTCTGGAATTCCAGGCGCGTGCCGTGGTGCTCACGGTCGGCACCTTCCTCGGCGGCCGTATCCATGTCGGTCTGTCCAACTATGAGGGCGGTCGGGCCGGTGATCCACCCTCCAACGGGTTGGCGCGACGGTTGCGCGAGCTGCCGTTCCGCATCGAGCGGCTCAAGACCGGCACCCCGCCGCGCCTCGATGCGCGCAGCATCGACTACAGCCGGCTCGCCGAGCAGCCGGGCGACGATCCGGTGCCCGTGTTCTCCTTCCTGGGCCGGCCCGAGGATCATCCGCGCCAGGTCAGTTGTCACATCACCCACACCAGCGAACGCACCCACGACATCATCCGCTCGGGGCTGTCGCGCTCGCCGCTGTTCACTGGGGTGATCGAAGGGGTCGGGCCGCGCTACTGTCCCTCGATCGAGGACAAGATCGTGCGTTTCGCCGACAAGACCTCGCATCAGATCTTCCTGGAGCCGGAAGGACTCACGACCCACGAGGTCTATCCCAACGGCATCTCGACCAGTCTGCCCTATGACATCCAGGAGGCGCTGGTGCGCTCCATCGTCGGGCTGGAACGCGCGCACCTGACCCGGCCCGGTTATGCGATCGAGTACGACTTCCTCGATCCGCGCGATCTGAAGCCCTCGCTGGAGACGCGCCCCCTGTCGGGACTGTTCCTCGCCGGTCAGATCAACGGCACCACCGGCTACGAGGAGGCCGGTGCTCAGGGACTGCTGGCCGGGGCCAATGCCGCGCTCCAGGTCCAGGGCCGTGAACCCTGGCATCCGCGCCGCGACGAGTCCTATCTCGGGGTCATGGTCGACGATCTGATCACACGCGGGACGAATGAGCCGTACCGCATGTTCACCAGCCGTGCCGAATACCGGCTGCTGCTGCGCGAGGACAACGCCGATCTGCGTCTGACCGAGATCGGGCGCAGGCTCGGCCTGGTCGGTGACGAGCAGTGGCGCGCCTTCGAGCACAAGCGCGAGGCCATCGAGCGCGAACGCCAGCGTTTACGCGACACCTGGGTACGGCCCGAGACGCTCGACCCGGCGCTGGCGACCCAGGTGCTGGGCGAGCCGCTGCGTCGCGAGTCCCGTGCGCTCGACCTGCTGGCGCGACCCAATGTCGGCCATGCCGGCATCCGGGC
>ERZ1673962.754-NODE-754-length-19499-cov-4.394312_pt1 | contig 19499 bp, 15 predicted proteins | sample MGYA00580188_ERZ1673962 | MGnify/ENA primary metagenome ERZ1673962 (study PRJEB41334, sample SAMN05608104) | rock metagenome | biome: terrestrial subsurface; feature: shale formation; material: shale | place: USA: Pennsylvania ... | reverse complement strand
CAAATTTGAGGTGGTACAGTGAACAGTAACCTGTAACCACCGAAGGAGAAGTGTTCGGGATCATTGGACCACTACATGCGCTGTAAGGTGGCAGATCAGGCGCGACACACTTTGTCGCACCACTGAATATAATGACTACAAATCAAGGGGCAACGTATGAAAAGCAAAGCTTACAGTAATCGGAATCTTGGGCTAGGTGTTCTATCGCGAATACGGATACCTTAAACGCGATGCTAAGAGCAGCGGTTCTACCTGTTGACCAACCCCAAGTAGTTGCGTCGTCTTGGAAACCCGCTCCCCGCGTATCAATACTTTTACATATGACACTCAAGAGAGATGGCATTCGGCCATCCAGCCCCTTAGTATCTGTGCTAAGTTGACGCCAGGATAGTGACCAACTATTGATTAGGTTTACATGGTAGTTGCGATGACACAAACGAAGGATACCTTACTGCGGCAGTTTGCGTTGCTGCGTCTGATACCCACCGACCCGCAGCGCATTGCTACATCGACGCTGCTGGAAAAACTCCGGGACAAGGGGTTTGTCGTAACGCTGCGCTCCGTTCAGCGCGATCTGAACCGGTTGTCCATTCCCTTCTCGCTGCAGTGCGACGATAGTGAAATTCCTTTTCGCTGGAGTTTCACCCGTGACGCGCCGCTGAAATTGGAAGATATGGACACCCCTACAGCGCTGGCGCTCTACCTCTCCGAAAGACATCTGAGCACTATGCTCCCGCAAACTGTGTTGGACCAGCTCGGTCCGCAATTCAGGCGTGCCCGAAACTATCTGGGCAATTTGAATAACAACGGTCTGGCGGATTGGGCAAAGCGTGTCCGAACGATCCCCAATGGCAAAACCTTGATGCCTGCCAGCATTTCACCGCAGGTCTGGAGTGAAGTTTCAACTGGCTTGTTGGAGCGCCGAAAACTAGAAATCGCGTACCTGAGCCGCAGTAAAAGCGAACTCAAGCAGTTCCGTTTGCACCCCGCTGGGCTAGTGTCGCGGCACGCCATCAGCTACTTGGTGGCATCGGTGGAAGGCTACGATGATCTTCGTCAGTTTGCGCTGCATCGTATCCGCGAAATTCGGGTGCTGGATGAAGCCGCAGAGTTACACGCCACATTCGACGTCGACGATTACATCGACACAGGGATTTTCAGCCATCGGCAAGCCGATGCGCAGGTCGAGCTGATCGCCGACGTGCACCCGCAGATTGCCGCCCTTCTTAGGGAGACACCGCTAAGCACCGTGCAGAGTCTCAGCGACCTCCCCGACCAGAGCTGGCAACGCCTGCATGCCCAGGTGTCGCTGGACCGGGACACCCTGTGGTGGATTTTCGGGCTAAACGACAACATCCGTGTCCATGCTCCACAGGTTTGGGTCGATGAGATTCGCCAGAAGCTGAAGAACTTGCGAACGCTTTACTCAGGACATGAGCATCAGCCTCTCACATGATGGCGTACTAGGCGACCTCCGTATTTTGATGAATAAGGAAGCTCCATGGATAACGAACGCAAAAGGGCATTGAACAATTCAGTTAGCCTATGCCCGATTTGGCCTGCGCAGGCGTCTGAAAAGATTGGCCACATGCTGACGGAGATCAATCACGCGAACGCCATCATCGATAAGATTGCCGGAACGGCGCAGAACAGCGCGATCAAGGGCGGGTTCGCGGCCGAGACCTGGCACGCCGAATCGTTCAACCTAGACGCCATCCTCAAAGATAGGGATGTTCGGGCGTTTACCGACAACTTCACCAACACCCCGCTCGCCAAGAACCATACGACCCACGACATTGTTGTGATGAAAGGCGAGGAGCAGTTACTCGGTGCACAACTGAAATACTTCAAGAATGGCGATGCCACCCAAAAGGCCTTCAGATCCACCAAGGATGGCATTCATCAGTATCAGGACAGCGATGCCTTTATCGGCCCGGCAGACCAGGTCGAGCAGATCAAGGACGCCGCGAAACGCGACATGCAGCGAAACCAGCACACGCGCCCGGAGGTGGCTAATGCCGCTGATAAGGTGCGTGAGAAGACTACAGCCAATCTCGACGTCGAGGACATTCAGTCGACGCCGCTGAGCAAGCGGGACGCTGAACATCTGGGCAGCGGTACCAAGACCGGCAAGGAACTGCATGAAAACATGCAGAACGGTTACCTGAATAAGGCCACTGTCCAGCAGAGCCTGCGCGCGGCGAGTTCGGCAGCGGTGATCACCACCGTCATTGCGGGCAGCATCAACACCTTCCAGTCGATCAAGCGCGTGCGGGATGGCGAGATCACGGCAGAACAAGCTACCGTCCAGATTCTGCAAAACACCGCCATCGCCGCCGGGGACAGCGCGCTGAAAGCGGGTGTCGCCACGGCGACGGTCAGCATCACTGCACGGAACCTGCCGACCTTGTTCGCGGGCTCGGCGTTCAAGCGCACCTTCGCCAACAGCGGCGTAGCTGCCGCGGCTGTGTGTGCAGTGGACGTGGTTCAGAGCGTGGTGCTGTTTGCTGCGGGGAAGATCACTCGCGAAGAACTCGAAACCCGGGCGGGCCACAATTTATTGCAATCCGGCGCCGCCGTTGTCGGAAGTTCGGTGGGCGCTGCGGTAGGCACGCTCGGTGGGCCGCTCGGCGCGCTGGTGGGTAGCATCATCGGCGGCCTGATCACCACGATGGCTGCGAGCATCGCCATCGATAACAACATCGAGAAAAACTTCCGCCTGACGCTGGAAGCCACCGAACACGTAGCGAGCAACGCCATGATCATGCACGATTCGCTGGAATACCTGCAGATGTCGCAGTCGTTCTATGCCGAATTCCACAGAGGGCTGTATCTGTCTGAACGCCACTTCGCCGGTCAGATCAAAACCATGGCAGCTCAGAGCACACAGTTAAAGAACCTAATTGATAATCTTTAAGGCATATTTTCAATGAGCAAAACGGTTGAAGCAGTACCCCAGGAAGTCTTCAAGCTGCCGCTGCATGCCTCGGAACAGGAAGCAGTTGAGGCACTCGTCGCCCAGCATCGGAACAACGCTGCACTCACCCAGCAATTGGCGGTGGATGCGTCACGGTTGATCACGTGCAGCGAAGAACGTTTGAAACAACAATCCGAAAGCGGATTCTTCAAGCGTTTTGCCGGTGCATTCAGCGGCAAGAACCGGCAGAGCCAGCTTCAGAACCAGGTAGACGCATTGCACATGCAGAAGTTCGCCTGGCATTACCTCAAGCAACTGCAGCAGCAGAATCTGATTAATGCCCAAGGTATTGCGGTGATCCGCAACAACCTGGGCACGATGAACGAATACGTCATCGAAACCCGTGACTTCCTCTTCCAGGCGGTCGACAAAATCAACCGACGCCTTGTCCGGGTTGAGAATAACACTAACTTTCACCAATGGTCGTTGAATATTGAAGCAAACAAGCGTCGCTTCAAATCGATGCCCAAGGCGCTGTTGGTGCTGAACTTAGCGTATGACTTTATGCGCAGCCACCCTGGGGTCATGCTGACCACGCAAGACATCAATCACCTGATCGTCACACTGGAAAATCTCGGCGTGGACTGCGACGAGGAAGTCGAGCTGTTGAGCTTCATCATCGACTTGATCGACCAGATTGAAGCCAGCAGCATCGGACGATACCGTGCTGTCATCGAGCTGTCGTTCGAAGAATACATTGCCGATTCCTACTTCATCCAGAAAAACATCTCGGGTCTGGCATTCAATTCGCTGTATTACCTCTCCGACGAGTATGACCGTATCATCGACATGATCTCGGACAGTGAAGTCTGTGATAGTGATGCGAAACGCGAACGAATCATTTCTAGATTCTTTGGCAAGGCGTTTTCTGGACTTTACACCCAGTACCGAATGCGCGACCTGATTGAGGAAATCATCGGCGGCAGCCAGCTGACTCTGGAGATTTACAAAGATCAGCACGGCCTGAACACTCTACCCGACGAAGCCGCAGAAGACTCCCACACCGAACCAGTGGTGCTGGTGTCGTCTTTGCCAGACATCCACGCGCACACCTTCTTCGACACCACGGATGACCCCGAAGCCCGACACAATTACATGTTGCTGTTCGCTCTGTGCATTGAGAACTCAGGGGCATTAAACAGGCAAGGCGGGGAGTTTCTCGAGCTGCTGGCGCACAAGGCCGGATGTCCGCAGGTGCCAGGGGAAATAGCAACGCTTGCGGACAATCCTCGCAAAGCGCAGGACTACCTGCCAACCCTTAAGGATCTGCTCAAGAGCAATGACAATATCTACACTTGGCTGCTCGATGCGTTCTTCTTGCTAACACTGTGCCAGAAACCGATCGAATGCTCACATGTGCTACGTATCCTCAACTTGCTCAAGCCTGCGCAGTACAAGGAACTAGCCTCTAGTACTCTGGAGATCATCGCCTCACAAGATGAGGACAATGTTCTTGCGGCAGCCGAGAAGCTGCAACAGCAGACTCAAGGCTGGAAAAATATCGTGCGTTATCGGGAGCTGCGCTTCGAAAAAGCGTTTACCGAGGTAGCAAATCGGTTAAGTAACATCAGCATAGAGGCCGTCTTTCTTTCTAACGATCTGATACAAGTAACCACCAAAGCCTCGGAGTTTTCCTTCTTTTTGGGAGCTTTGGATGACACATTTTTCGAAAAAGTTATCAGCAACGTATCGGGTACTGCCTGCACAATTGGCCGCAGTTCTTCCCTAAAATCACTTAACGAGATACGCAAAAAGGTCAAAGGTTTAATCTCTGGGCATTCAAGCACGCTGCATCAGGGCAATCATATTTTGGCGAGATGGGGCCTTCCCAAGATCGAATATAAGGATGAATGTGGATATTCCGATTTCGAACTGGATAACTCTGCCACTAACGAAGACTGGGACAGCCAATTCAGTTACTTCGAACAGCAGCTGGACAATACTCTTTCTTCTTTCTCCGAAGCCTGCACTGACATTGCCGAACAACTTGAACTCTTCATGGCGGGTCAATTTGACGAGTCAGTGGTTGAACGCAAAGCAAAACAGCGCGCCGAACGGCTCGATCAGCAACAGCAGGAAAAGCTGGCCAAACAATCGGTCGTCATCGAAAAGGATGGCCGCGACTATCTGTTTAGCATCGAGTGGAGCCAGGTAGAGCACCCGCCCTGCGACCCTGAGAAAATTAAGCACATCAAAACTGATGGCACCACCTGGCTGATAGTCGACAACGACGACCTGTTCTATCGCAGCCTCGACCGTGAGCACTGGCACACCGTGCGCCCCAGCGCTTCCGAAGACTTGCCGTACATCAGGAAACTGGATTTTATAAGCGGCATGTGGATCGCCATGGCGGGCCACGGCGACGGCTTCTATTACTCCCGCGATGCGCAGACCTGGAAGCAGAGCCACTTCCCGGACGTGCCTAGCTACGAATTCACCAGCACCGAAGAAATCTCCTATTTCAACGGACTCTGGCTCTGGCGTTTCAAGGAAAGCGAGGAATATTCCTACATTGAAAAAGGCCTGATCTTCGATTCGACCAAGACCAGTAACTACGACAAAATAGCCGTCTTCTGCACTGCGAACCTCGACAACCAGTGGCAGCGCTGGGAAGACACACCGAGCTTTCCGGAAGGCGTCGTGGTTGAGAGCCTCCAGTCATTACCGAACGGAAACACCCTGCTCGCGTTCTGTAAGTACGATTGGATCTACACGACATCAAAAAAGAAAAACAACGCATCACCCTTCGTCAGCTACTTTATCGCAGGAAAAGGCTGGCGAACCTGCACTTGGGACAGTGAAGACGACCGCTATGATGCACCACTCATCACGAGTATGGGCCAGACGCTGATGTGTTTCTACTCTGACCACATCATGGTGTCTGACAAAGGCTATGAGTGGAGCCTTCAATCCGAGGGACACATTATAAATGAGTGCGCACACCTGCATGATGTTAGCCTATTTTTGACACGCAGTTGGGGCGGTAACGCGCTCTACGTAAGCCAGACAGGAGAAACATTTACGGAGCTGGTATTCGAAGAAGGCAATTGGCAACACTTCGCGGCCAACGAGCATGGCACGTTGTGTGTCTACTCACCAAACCTTCATGAAACCTTCCTGCGAAGTGGCAACTATATTTGCCAACCGAAGGTTTAGCATAGATCAGATGGCAGAGACGGATTTAATCTAAGTCGTGAGCTACCTACAAAGCAGCGTCTTTGCAGGTAGCGACAGATTTATTTGTTATCACAGAAATCTGTCCAACCTGATAACAACGCCCATTTCCTGAAAATTGCTATAGGTCTCATCACCACTGTTCTGTCGAACCAGCCGCAAGTCATTTTTCAGGTACACCGGCTTGGTCGGTTTGGCAGCAGCTTTATTCAGGGCCTGCTTAGGAGTAGTTTTTTCCTGTAAAGATCGGACCTGTGCAACTAGACCAAAAAGATCCTCATCCGGCTTCTCTTCAATAGCTTGTTCGGCCACAACGGGGGCTATGTCTTGCCCAATACCCATCTTAACCAGCATATCGATCAGGAACTGGGCTTTGCTGGCCTGCTGAGGTTCCGCTGAAACAAGGGGTGGCTCTAGATCGGCAACATAGGTTCCGGATGCACGAATACCCATCCGTTTCTTGCAACTTAACTGTACGGATGATCATGAAACGGTCAGTCCAGATTCCCTGATACTGGACGATTTTCCCGCCAGTTACCAGTTACAAATGAGCACAGCTACGCGACAAAACAAGCACCCACCGCACATTGCCCTCAATACACTGTATGTAATCACAGAAACTTAAAGCAGCTTGTCCACAGGTACAGTGGTACCCGGAATGACTGGCCAATTCCCGTTAAGGTCTGCAATGTGCGCAAAGCAGCCTCTGCACATTCCGCGCTTAACCAACCAATGCAGCTATTTGGCACACGCCCTTCACCAATTAATTGGATAGGCAGGATCCACGGCTGCTTGTGTAGCTGGACTCAAACACCCGTAGGAAGCTTGATAGGCGCCCTAGGAAGTAACCATGCCTTCCTAGGACGTTGTAGAGCAAGCCCTCATGCGAGGGCTCTGCTTATGATGCTGCTCGAGCAGCACCGAAGTGCGTGGCATTCACAAACGCTGTTTTGGCAACCTGCATACCCTTGGAACCTGTTGCCAGGTCAGCATCGAGCTGGTCTGCCCAGTCAACGCTTTTCCAGCTCGGATCTCGTTTGAGTAGCGGCACCTGAAAAACCACACGGATACCATGCTCCCTGAGATTTTCCCTAAGCGCTTGTGCCGCTTCCTGTCCGGCGCCGCTTCGATCAACATCCACGAAGATGATCAGCGTATGCACCCCTGCAGGTGGCACGAACTGAGGCATCATGGACGCTGATAAGCAACTCCAGACCGGATAGCCTGTACCTTGCATCACCGCTAATGCTGTCTCTAAGCCTTCAGCCAGGCCCAAGACACCCGCTTCGGGTTCTGCAAGACTGACAACTCGCCCTGGCGTATCAGATACCGAGGGCGTCTGTTTCCGTGATGGGCCAACGCCAGCCAGTCGCAGCTTCTTACCTTCCTTGGTGAGAAAGGTTCGATGAATTGCAACGGGCTTTCCCTGGTTGTCACGGACAAGTGCAGTTATGCACGGGAAACGGCCTACCAACTCTTTGTTGGCATTCCGGTACCCAAGCGATGGGTTGAATCGCAAGTCTCTCGCATTCACGGCCGCATCATGGATGTGCCGTTCCGTCAGATACTTGCGCGCAACCGCAGCCTGCATATCCAGAAGATTTATCGAATACTTCCAGATGTTGTTGAGCCACTCCCGAAGTGCAGCAATGTCTTCAGCTTTTTTCTTGGAACGCCGTGGGATGCAAGGCGCTGGCCGGTCGTTCGCATCATAAAGCGAACTGTCGGCCTGTTGCCCTGGACCCTCAAGCCATTCCACCAGCTGATCAAACACCTCTGTGAACGGGCGGTCGAGTACGTGCATGAGAAGCGTGATCCCATCGGGGTACGCACCTGCACGCTGCTGGTTCTGTTTCCATCCCCCACCGGTATCGTTGGCGTCCTTGAAGAGCCTGAAACCCTCAATATCGCCATCAATGGGGCAGGTAACGTTGTCACCCAGCTTGTCGATTGCAGGACCGAGCTTGTGGCCAGCTAACGTTGAAAACGCTGCCAGCCATTTGCCTCGCATGCGCTCCTTGAGAAGCGTTGAATTGCGCTTTTTATACCCCATGAGATTTCCTCCTTAGCATTGGGCTGCGTGCGCGTCCCTGGTTAGGGATTCATCTGAATGGGGCGAGAAGAGCGTGCGAATGGCACCCACTGACCTTGAACAAACAGCGACCGTCGTTTGGTGAGGCGGTTGCCGCATTTGTGGACAGTGACTTTTACTCGTGACCCATGTGCATTGGTAGTGAAGTACGTCATTGCGAACCTCCTATGAATGGGGCAATGACGCACCTCCCCCACGGGGCGGCCATTGCCCCGCGGGGAGACACTCGCCGATTGGCGAGAGGTTTTGTTATGGATTAGTGATAAGTCACCGAATCCGAGCCGGATTCTGAACGACGCGCACGAAAGTGACAGGCCGACAGATCATCCTGTTGGTGGCGTTGCTGCGCTTCTTTGCGAGCCAACTGACGGGCGAGCTCTTCGCTGTAAGCCTTCGCGTGATGCTCGGATACTTCATCTGCAACCCGGGCCTTTCGTTCCGAGTCGGTTTCCTGCATCGCAAAGAAAATTGACAATGCACTGAATACCGAAAGCAGCTCCATCTGCAGCGCAAAGCTGGCAAACAAAGTGCCTATGCTGGTCGTCACAATGACTCGACGAAGCGTGATCAGCCGTGAACGCCGGGCAACACTGATGACAGCAGCTCCATGTTTCTTTGAGCCTCTGCAGAGCGACAGCAATAGCCCCCACATAATGGCGGCCATTGCCGCGAGGTTCAGGTTGGCGGGTAGATGGTCATCGTGCTCGATGATGCCTCGTTTAGACATAACGGTCTCCGTGGTTGGGTCAGTAGGGACAGAGCCCCTCATGGTTTGGTGGGTGGTAGAACCCCGCAGGGTTTGCCCGATTCACTACCGGCTCGGGCGCTCAATGTGTGTCCAAAGGACAGCACAAAGAAACCGCACATTCGGCTACCGGCATACATGCCGGCACTCGAATTGGCAGTCATCAGTATTGGTATAGGGATGAGTGCTGGAGCCCGTCAGGGGCTCCGCACGTCGTTAGGTAAAGCGGTGCTTCATCATGATCAGCTGCTCTCGCAACTCATCCGGATCAACACCGGCTGCTTTACAGCAGTTCCGATAGCTGAAGGGATACCCTTCATCTAACGGGTTGTCGTACATCAACCACTGAAGTGCCTGACGGCTTTCACGGAATGGTTTTCCACCTCGGCTCTGGCCAAAGGCTTCACGGATCGTGGACTCCAGGAGCCCATCCGCTAACCGCAGGTATTCCGCTTCATTGATCGCCTTAAAGACTTCCGGCTTGTCGAAGCTCGGCCGACCTTCCAGGACCAGACTTTCGTCACCGCCATAGTGGCGCTCCAGTTGTTCAATATCGTCATGTTCGAAGGCGTCCAGCAGCTCTCCGAACAGATCATCCTGGGCTTCCATCATGCCTCCCGGAGGACGCACTGACCCCACGAGGGGATCAGTAACAATCCCCTCAACTGGGTTATAGAATTAAGCGACTTCCAAAAACTCCTGGGCCAGGTTGAACAGTGCGCTTTGCAACTGATTCACGCCGGATATCACCTCGTAGTTTTTGAAATAATGACGGACCGCATCTGATCGGATACCGATCGCATAGACATCGATCTCACCTTCCACAAGCCTGTTGATGTACTGCACGCTTGCTCCATCGTTCGGTGCGCCGTCCGTTATGACGATCATCACCTTGCGCTTGGACGTGACGGTACTCAGCTCGCGGGCGGCATAGAACATGCCTTCCGCCATTGGCGTGCCACCGTTTGGCCGAACTGCAAAGCGGCCTACATTCGATCTCACGGGCGTGTTACGGCGCGTAACGGGACTAACCCCTGCACCTATGCCCGGAAAGATCGAAACAGCCACATCCGCCTTGGGTATTGCACTGATCGCTAACGCCATGGACACAGTTGCACTGTTCGCAATCGGCTGTGTGCCCCCCATGCTACTGCTCGTGTCGAGCAGTATGTGTACGGAGGTATCGACCATTTGCCGCTTGGACATGTGCTTCCATATTCTGCGCTCGCCTGCCATCGCTCGTGCGAGGCGCTTGGCATCCAGACGTGACCCATACTCCCGATGAGAGCGGCGGGCCCGTGTCTGTGCCTGGAGCAACCCGATAATCTGAGAGCGCAGCTTTGAAGAGGCTAGAATCCCATCTTTGAGCGAATCAACGCCCATCAGATAGTGCCCTTGCTCCTGCCGCACTTCATGGCCGATGCCCGAATCCAATTGCGCCGCCTGGCTGACACCCGATGGATCGCTCTTGAATTCTTCTTCAGCTTTATCGCCCAGTGTTTGACGCACAGCCTCCATCACATCGCTTGGCAGATCCGTCTCGGACATGATCTGCTCAGTGAGTGACTTTGAACCGCCGCCAGCTCCATCGCCTTCACCAGATGAACATTCTGACTGAGGTTGCGTTAATGAGCCGGAATCCGCATGCGAGCCTCCCTGTTGATTTTCCGACTGCCCCTGAGTGTGACCGGACTCTCCACCATTGCCTGAGCCATCCTGACCGTTGTCAGAACCGCCTTGGCCGGCAGAGTCACCCTGATCATCCCCAGCTCCAGCCTGGCTATCGCCAGAGTTGCCCTGATCGTTCCCGGAACACCCCTGACTATCGCCAGTGTCGCTCCCGGATTGATCCTGCTGCTGATCCTTCTCCTGGTTAGCCTCTTCTTCGGCATGTTTGAGGGCTTCCAGTATGGCTTGCGCCAATACCTTCGCATCCGTTGTGCTGGCCATGGAATCAAGATGCGTATCGAGTAATACATCCAGTCGGATGAAGAACCCGGGCGGCAACTTCGCTTCAATCGCCTGCTTTACAGCCTCGTAGTGAGGCTTGGTTGAGTCCAATCCATGCTGCTCTTGCCGCACACGGTAGAGCAGGTAGTTATGGAACAGTGACGCAACATTCTCTGCTTGCGCCATTGCCTCAAGGGTGGGCTTTGAGCCGACATGATCCCAGACAGCCTGCAACGTCTGCTTCGTGCCCGGGTAGTCGTTCTCATAGAACCACCGTTCGATGCGAACATCTTCCAGTATGTTGACCAAGGATCGAAGGATCCCTTGGGTTGTTCCGAACACCTGAAAGTCCGTGAGCCGGATATGCGCTGATTCATGCACCAGATAGCCCAGTGCCAAATCCCGCAGATCGGGGTTGTTGATCATTGGGATCTGAATCGTCGACCCATTGGTCCAGGCGCCGGTACCGCCCATCTGGACCTTGACGCCAAATTGCTGTCCGTATGCGCTGGCCAGGATAGGTAGCGCGTCGCGGAGTGCTGTTTTCATGAGTAACCCCCTTAGAAGAACGCGCCCACACTGGCGAGCGTTTGAGTCGGTTGGTTGAAGGTGTGCGCATTGCTCTCGGCAAGACTCTTACCGTTCACATCCGCGATCATGGAATTGACTGAGAACTCGCCATTGATGACGGCATCCAGTCGGGCCAAGCTTGAGCACGTGGACAGGAACGTAATCACATTTGCCCGCATGCTTTCTGCTTGCTGGTACTCCTCACCATCCGGAATCGCCGCTTCAAGTGTTTTGAACTCACTCAGGAGCTTCAGCACACGGCTATTGCCAAAGGACAAGGCATCCAGCTTTTCGATCATTGGCGCAAGTTTGTCTTTCAACTCTGCGCTATCAATGATGCGCTGACGCGCTACCAGTCGATCCGCCTCTGCTTTGCAGAGCTGGCTAACCTCGTGCAGTACTTGGTTGCCGATCTTCTCTTCCGGCACCTCGTGGCCTTCCAGTGGTTGTACCCGCGACACATAGAACTCAAATTCAAATCGGTCCTGAACAGTGTCTTTGGGGATGAGTCGCTTGAGCAGCGATTCGTACTCCTGGTTCTCGGCAATCCAGTTGTCACGATGACGGTCGAAGTTGTCCATGACATCCTTGACCCCCACATGGAACTGGCGCTCCAAGTCCTTGAGCTCGTTGATCACCTCATCGACGTGTTCATTCGGGACTGCGAAACCCTTCATGAAGCGAACCCCTTTAGCCAGCAATGCCTTTTCAGCCTGCTTGCGCAGCGTGTCGAAGAGGGTGAGCGCTTTGGGTGGGAATATGGGTTTACGCCCACGCTCAAGCAGCTTGGCCGGGGGCAATTCACCCGCCGGATTGTAGTCGGCATCTTCCGCCGTGATTTTTCCTGACCACTTGCGAATATGCAGGGTGAACAGGGTCGTGCCATTAATGAAATCCATAACGGACCTCCGTAGTAGGTTGGTGAAGTTGGTTTTTCGTAGTTGTGGTAGGTCCGGGGCTGGGCCCCGGGAGATTAATCAGAAGAACGCCGCTGGCGTATCCGATTTGATGTGAGCGAGGTTGAAGACGGGGTCGATGCACTGCATCGCGGCTGCGAATGCCTGGAACAATGGCGGTTGCCAATACTCCGGTAGTGAACCGAACAGTCCTTCATTACTCATGAGTGCCCGCAGCCCCGTCAGTCGATTGGGTAGCAGGTTGTTGTTGTGATCACTGACTTTCACCAGCAGAATGTGGGCTCGGCACAAAGCGAACAGCACAAGAACCGACATTGGCGATTCCGAGTATTCGACCTGTCCCATTGCTTTACCCAGACGCAAACCGCGCACCAGAGGCAGTGATTGGAACTCTGCAACGAGTCCCGGATAGCCATGCTGGTATTCAAACGCATGCAGTCCATTGGAAATCTGGTGAAGCACTAACGCCACTTCGTCCGGAAACAATGCAACGTCAATCCGATACCAAAAACATGGTGTGGTGATGGGCTTGGAAACAGGTTCGGCATCGACCTGAATAACGCGGTGGTCATCCAGATCAAACTTCACGCCGCTCCAGACGCTGTACCCGCTATTGAGCTTTTTAAGAATGCGTGAATTTTCAGATCCACTCACTCGCTTGGTCTGAAGCGAAGCTGATGCCTTACCGCCCCAACGTGTACGGCCCCAGGAAACAAGGTGCTCCCCGCCCACAGTCACGTTAGGCACGATGACCCAAACCTTATCGGAGTTTCCTTCACGGAAACGCAGTATGGTTGCGCCTTGAGCGAGATTCATAGCGAACCTCCCCAGGCATCCCCGAAGATGGAGCGTGCCAGCTCCTCGATTGCCTCTTTCTGCTCAGGCTCGGCTTTGCTCGTAAGAGACAGGCGCAGCGCGTACTCAAGCGGATTGCCGGCATTACGGTAATCGACAGTCAGTTCTGCCCATCGGCACAAGGCACGTGTGGACATGGTGATGCTCAGCGTAGAATCCACGCCGGTATCACCGGTGAACAGACGACGCACCTCATTGGCGACTTTCACCATTTTCTGGCGAACAGACTCCGGAATTTCGGGTGCCCGCTTTTCGAGAATCGACATTTCAATCGCTTCATCGGGGTAATCGACTGCAACAACACGGAAGCGGTCCATGAACGCAATGTTCAGGACGCCTACGCCTTGGTACAGGCCGGATGTGTCACCAGAGCCCAAGCTGTTACCGGTTGCAACGAACCGGAAGTTGGGATGCGGTTTGATCACTTCACCGCCGTTTGACTGAATGACCAGAGGGCGCCCCTCGAGGACATCATGCACGGCAGTCAGGCGACCGGGGGGTACAGAGTCAATCTCATTGAAAATGAAAATAAACCCGTACTTCATAGCAAGAGCGAGTGCGCCGTACTGGAAGACGACATTCCCGTTCTGGAGGTCTGGGCGACCAATCAGGTCTTCGACATTGAACTCTTCAGAGCCGTCTGCCGACAGCACCGGCCAATTCAGCCGTGCGGCCACCTGCAATGGCAAGCTGGTTTTACCGGTTCCATAGTGCCCGGCAAAGAACAGCCCGTCTCCACGTGGCTTGTCCAGGTAGGCAAGCAAGTCGCGGAGTGTTTCGCGGCGGAACACATACCCATCGTCTTTAAGTGGCGTATGAGAGTGTTCTTCAGCAAAACCCGTGGTCAAAATGGTCTCGGGCACCCCGTCCAACCCGAAGGTTTTAGCGATGCTCAGGCCTTTGTTACGGTCAGTCGTCGTTGAGATTGTCATGTTTTGTTCCTTGTGGTTGAGAGGCCACAGAACAAAACACGCCCAAGGGCAATGCTTTGCCCCGTGGCGAGTGTGGTTGAGAAGAAGGAGCCATTAGCTCGCTTGTTGTAGTGAGTGAGACAGGTCCGCAGACCCCTGTAGCTTCTAGCCTCGTCGCTACCCTTAATTGCTGCTGGCGAACCAGACAGGCAATTAAAATCTGAGCAGTAGATACGCTTGCCGCTATCCACGACCGGTATGGATACTGGCAAATGAATGCAGTGAAGAAGGTGAGTACGACCGACTGAAATTCAGCGGCCGCCCTCACGTGTGGTTAGAAATACTTACCGCCACTATCGGCTGGCTTCGACTCGTTACCGATCACATCCGCGTTCAGTAGCTCATCTGCCGAAACGGTCACGCGGCTCTGCCACGTTGCTTTCTTCCGATAAGGCTCAAGTACATCAGCTCCGATACCAAGCTCCTTACAATACTTGGCGTAATCGATGCTTCCCTGGCGAGCGAAGCGTGTGACCTTCACACCGGCATAATCCGTCGTGTAGAAGTCACCCATCATTTCGCACATGGCCTTTTTCAGCTCATCCTGGGATTTCTTCAACGGTGCCAGTTCTGCTTCCAGGGCTTTAATCTGCGCCTGGTTTTCAAGCCACTGCTCCGAGAATGTCTCCCAGCGAAACTGATCCTCCCCGGATGTGGGGATATAGACATCACGCTCAGGGTCGAGTGGTGGAGGGGTATCGTTCTGGACACAATCCCAAAACCGTCGTGCGGCCGTATCGATAGCATCCATATCCTCCGCGGTGAGCTTTATCGTGAAGTCCAGATGGCGTTCGTCTTCCATGTAGAAGAACAGAACCCCCTCCTTTGCATCTGCGATAAAGCACTGGGTCTTTACCTGCCAGGCATACAGCTCATAGGTGGCAGACGCAGTACCTTCCTTTTCAAGGTATGCGAAACGTGAATCGCTCGGGGCTTTGAACTCGTATGGCTTGCCACTTGAACTCAGACCATCGAATGATGCCCTCAAAATGGGCAGTTCAGAATCCTCGGCGCAAACCGGCAGCAGGATTTCATCATCGCGATTTTCACAGAACTCACGTGCCATAGGTTCCAGGCGGTGACCACGCTTTACATTGGGGTTGTTTGACAAGTCAGGGGCATTTGCCCGACCGGTCTTTTCAAGCCAAAGCTGATACGCCGTCTTGTATGGGTTTTTGCCCATGATTGTCGGAACATCAGTGGCCGAGACGCCCTGTGCACGCCAGTCGAGCCATGCTTGAGTGCCTTGGGTGAGGTTGATGATTTTCATTGTATTTCTCCTGAAAACTGAAGCGGGGAAACACAATGCCCCCACGGGGAGTCATGTATTCCCCGTTGGGTTGGTTGTTACGCTGTAGGTTGTGTTGGTTTACGCCACTTGAGAGTCCGGGTTGGATTCCTCAAACGCAGCCTGTCGGTTACGTAGCTGATCCAACGCAAAGGACCGCTGGTGAAGGTCACTGAACTTCTCAATCAGGTGATCTTCACAGGTCTGCCAGGCTTCAAGCTGTTCTGCACGATCGACCGCACGATCAACGTACTTCACGAGCTTCTCAGGCAATTCATCGCGTGACGGTGGAGGCGGCAACTCGGCTGACGCTGTGGGCGTAACCACATTGCCATTGATGATGCGCTCTTCCGGAGGTAACCCTTCGCCATTCTCTTCATTGAGTAGACGTTGAGCTTCTGCCAACACATGGGAGCCATTGGACGGCCACCACTTCGCTGCACTTTTGACGATGGTTTTCATGATCATCTCTTCTCGCCAGTCCAGCCAGGGGCCAGATACACCACGGGATTTGACCATCTCTGACGCATCCCGCCGCTTTTCAATCTCATCGATTGTCATGGCATGCAGAATGAACCGACCATCAGGTAACAGTGCCTGGCAATATCCACCGACGATGTCACCCTTCTCCTTCAGGAAGGGATTGGGCGGGTTCTTCGGTGGAGTAAAGTTGTCGCGCCATTCAAACGTCCCCAGGTCTTTCTCGCGAACGAGTGTCACTGAACATGCTTTGATCGCACCCGCCTGTGTGGCGATTTCGATCAGGCCTTGATAGCTGATATCCAGAACAACCTTTGCGACCTTACTGACACGACGAGGGACCAGGTAGGCCAGCTTGGTGACTGGATTCAGTGATAAGCCAATAGACGCAACGTTGTACATCGCCATTTTCAGCGACGTGGGGTTTTGAACTGCGCATTTCAGAAGGTATTCATTCTGGGCCAATGCACCGTAGGCAAAGACCTTTTCCTTCTCAAAATCCAGCACGGAGTTTTCAAATTTACTGATCGACGAATCAATCATCTTCAGCAAAACGGGGTCGGACTGCTTAACGTCCTCAGTGGGTTGTTGAGCCATAATCGGGCCTCCCGTGGTTGGAATAAAGCCCCTTGATAGGGGCTGAATTGTAGTAAGTGGATTACACGATGCGTTGTTTCAGTGCTTGAACGACCTTCTTGGTCCGCATTCCGTATTTGAGAATGTTGGTCCTGAAGTCCAGCACAAGGCCGGCGAGCAGATACACTGGATAGGCCAGTTTTGTTCCGACCAGTCGTTCCAGGATCACGCCTGCACCTGCAAGGTATATTCCGAAGGCATCAACCTTTGAACCGCGAAACAGGGCATCAAGGTCGATATCTGAAGTGTTAGGCGCATGGCCTACAGTGGTTTGGTTTAGTTCACTCATGTGAGACTCCTTTAAAAATGAGCCCTCTGAGCAAACGTCACCCTAATGGGCTGGTTTACCCATCGGGCGTTGAGGTTAGGTTTCCCCGCAGCGGAATCGCTACGGCGCCAAAAACAGAGAAGGTAAACATGCGGTTTCCTCTGATTTTTGGTTATGGTGGTGCAACAAGGGTATGAAGCCGTTGGTCATACACAATCATCGCCAAATTACCCGCTAAAACGGGATATCATCGTCGAAATCATCAAAGCCATTGCCCGCAGGCGCAGAAGCACCTTGTTGCTGGGCAGCTGATTGGCTGGTGGCCGATTGACGATTACCAACGAAGTGGAATTCCCTGATATTAATCTGGACTGATTGACGCTTTTGCTTCGCATCATCTTCCCAGACGTTAACATCCAGCTCCCCTTCTACATAGATAGGGTCACCTTTTTGGAAATACTGTGAAATGACTTCAGCACGGCGGCCAAAGGCAGTCGCGGTCATCCACGTGGTTTTTTCCTGCTGACTACCGTCACGTCCTTTGAAGCGCTTGGTTGCAGCGATTCTCAGGTTTGCAACAGCAGTGCCATCAGGCATGGCAGAAGATTTGATGCTGCCGATATTGCCAGCAAAGCGTACTTTGTTGATATTCATAAGAGATCTCCTTGGGGTTATTGAAATCTTTGATTGAAAGGAAGTGGTCAGAACTGATCGCCTGAACGGATGTACTCAAAGCCTTGGGCTATGACACCGCACGGAACAGAGACCAATGAGGGGAAACAAGCAGCTGCAATGATCAGGCACAGCAGGTAGCCGAGAGCAGTGTCAGAGTCATTTCCGGAGAGGAGAACGCGAAGTTTTCCGTTGCGACCCCTGCAATATCAAAGGGACGCGGACAATCCATGCAAGTCACAAGTTGTACCCATGGATCGATGAGTGGCCTACTGGCCGAGTCGTTGAGAAAGTAGCCGGGGTGGCTGTTTTAGGTAGGTAATGGGATCTAAATCTCCGCAGAGATCGGCCTAGCGCAAGATCCGGTCTTTAGGCCATTCAGGCGTTTGATCGAAGATCAAACAGCAACAAATCGAGAGTCAATACCAAGCTATTAAGGGGTGAATTTAGTCCATCAATACTCGATTTGCAACCGACTTAGAGTTAACCAAAATCTTTCGAATTCACGGCCAGCCATCAGCACAGCTGACAGTACATGCAGGTACCTGCGTGACTCAATACAGGGCAGCTGTAGTCGCCCAATCGACTACCTCGGGAACACAAAAGCAGCCTCAAACACCGTCGAAAAACATGGTTTTTATTTGCACAAGGGACAGCATGAAGTGAAGACGTCGCGAAGACGTGCGAGTGAAACACTGATTACTACCTGATCGCTCATCCCTGGAGCATTGATGCACCATAACGGTGCGCCAACAGTCTGTCTACCGATGACCACAAGGCCTTTGTCCAATAAAGCATTGATATTAAAGAACTTAAAAACTGGCACTTTTTATGCATTAAGCATGTCGTCCGTACTCCTGACATGACGCGACAGACAATCTACTTAATGGAGCGCTAGGGTTCCGGCCGCAAAACAGTTGCGGTGCCTGGTCCGAGAGCACTCGACCTTTCAGAGAAGGGTTACACGGCGGGACAAAAGCCCGGGAGAACTGAAGGCGTAATGCCGGGGGTACTCGTGAGCAACCGACCGAACCGAACTGAGAGGTGCGCAATGAAGCGACTTTCCATTCTCCTGCTTTCCCTGATGCTGTCGACGACAGCTTCCGCACGTGACAGTTTCAAAGTCTGCTGGTCGATCTACGTTGGCTGGATGCCTTGGGCCTATGGTGCCGAACAGGGCATCGTGAAGAAGTGGGCCGACAAGTACGATATTGATATCGAAGTGGTACAGATCAACGACTACGTCGAATCGATCAACCAGTACAGCGCCGGCGCCTTCGACGCCTGCACCATGACCAATATGGACGCCCTGACCATCCCGGCAGCGGGCGGCATCGACAGCACGGCATTGATCGTCGGTGACTTCTCCAACGGTAACGACGGCATCGTATTGAAAGGCAAAGACTCACTGGCCGACCTCAAGGGCCAAAACGTCAACCTGGTCGAACTGAGCGTCTCCCACTACATGCTGGCACGCGGTCTTGAAAGCGTCGGCCTGAGCGAACGCGATCTTCAGGTGGTGAACACCTCCGACGCTGACATGGTTGCGGTCTACGGCACGCCGGATGTCACCGCCGTGGCAACCTGGAACCTGCTGTTGAGCGAAATCAAATCCATGCCGGACAGCCACCAGGTGTTTGACTCCTCACAGATTCCGGGCGAAATCATCGACCTGTTGGTGGTCAACACCAAAACCCTGGAGCAGCACCCCGCACTGGGTAAAGCCCTGACCGGCGCCTGGTACGAAATCATGGCCACCATGAGCGGTGAGGATGCCACCGCCACTGCAGCAAAAACCTACATGGCGGAAGCCTCGGGTACAGACCTGGCCAGTTATGAAGCCCAGTTGGCCAGCACCGAGATGTTCTATACCCCCGAATCCGCCCTGGCGCTGACCAACAGCC
>ERZ1673962.752-NODE-752-length-19593-cov-3.465708_pt1 | contig 19593 bp, 12 predicted proteins | sample MGYA00580188_ERZ1673962 | MGnify/ENA primary metagenome ERZ1673962 (study PRJEB41334, sample SAMN05608104) | rock metagenome | biome: terrestrial subsurface; feature: shale formation; material: shale | place: USA: Pennsylvania ... | reverse complement strand
GGCGCGAGCCGGGGCCTGTGCGGCCGGGGCGCGGGCGGGTTTCGCCTCGCCGCGCTGTGCGGCGGAGGGAGCAGCCTTTTGCAGGCTGGGCGCTACGGGCTGCGCCTGGATATTCAGGCTCCCGGCATTATTGGCGCCCGGACCGTTGTCATAGCTCATGCCGCCCGGATTGCCGCCGCCCACACCGACATTCACCTGCGGGGTGCAGCGGCGTTTCCAATCCTTCGTGGCGAAGGTCTGGTAGTGGGTTTCATATGTATTCGCCTTCTCGTCCTTCCACGTAATGGCGAGGCGGAACTGGTGGTTGATGGTTTTGTTGAGTACGTCCTGGCCGGAGAAGGGAACTTCATAGAAGAAGTTCGTGTCCGTGCCGCCTTCGGCCGCATTGAAAATCCGCGGGCCCGATTCATAGACCTGCGTCATGTTCTCGGTCAGCCAGCTTTCATCCGACTTGCCATGCACGCGGAATTTGACGTGCCCCTTGCCCTGGCCTTTGATTTGCACCCGGAACTTGAGGTTGGCCGGGCACTTGCCGACATATGTCGGCGCGTAGGGCGTGATCGCCGCATAGGTGATCTTCAGCGGCTGGTAGCCGGCATCGATCTGATTGTTGTCACCCGGCGCGACGGCGACAGCGATAGGATTGAGCAGGTTCGGATTGCCCTTGTACTTGATCTTCATGGTGATGGGCTCGACGTCGGTACCGTAGCCGAGCTTCGTTACCTCAAGCTGCCCGTTCAGCTTTCTGCAGCCTGTATAAACGCTGAGGAAACGCTCGACTTCGATCACGCGGTCCTGCTTGAGGAAATCCAGCTTCGTGCCGCCATTGTCGATGAATTTCTGCATCTCGGCGTTGAAGATTTTCAGGGCATCGAACTCATAGGTGGGTTTGCCCGCATTCTTCAAACTGTTCAGCGGAACTTCCCAATTTTCGACCGTCGCCGGATGGTTGACCCAGCTGTTCTGAGAGTTGTTGTAATATTTCTGACCGGTTTCGAATTCCGCTTTGTGAACGACGCCGGCATCGCCGAAGGTCGGGTTGAAGGCGCCAAAGCCGATATACGCGCCCAAGGGGGCGTTCGGACGAATGCCCGAAATCTTCTCGCATACCAGCATGCCGCTGGCGCGGAAGGTTACTTTGTCGGTAAGAACCTGAACGTTTGCGGCGTTGATGTTGGTGCCGCCGGACATTTCCTTGAGTTCGACGGTGTAAACCGTCTGTGCCGGGGTCAGGTCCACCGATTGGACGCCGTCCTGCACGATCATGTTGCCCGCGGCGGCAGGTGAGATACTGGCGGCGAGGGCAATGGAGGCAGCCAGGGCTGCATGCGTGAACTTAGACATTCTCTGTTTCCCTAATGCGCCCGGAGACGGGCGTTGATCCGTGTTCAGGAGCTAAGTCGCGCCGCCGGCCCGCAAGGTTCAAAATTTCTTCTCTCAGGGATACTCCCTGCGCCCGCCTGCGCCGATAGAGTAGTTTTGCTCCATTCACCTTTGGGCTCCTGTGAACGACAAACAAACCGAGCGCGTAACAGGGGGTGAGCGGATTTGTGAGCGAGTTGTATGAGCGCACGGGACGGAAAGGGCTGATTTTCCGGAAAAACCGGGCCAAAGCGGCGCTGATAGGCGTGTCCCTTCTTTTCTTTTCGGGGCAGGCGATGGCGGAGGGGACGCAGCTTGCTCCGCCGCAAGCGGGCACTGTCTACGCGCCGGACGAGCCGCTGCGCTTTGCGCTCTCCGCCGATGTCATTTCAAATTTTCAGGGCCGCTTCGCGCTGGAGATCGACCGGGTGGATGTTTCCGATCTCCTGTCGATCTCCGGCAGCGGCCTTGTTTACGCGCCGGTCTCCCCGCTCACGTCCGGCACGCACACGCTGCGGCTTTATGAACTGCGTAAGGATGAGCCCCCGCTTGTGCTGGGGGAATGGGAGGTGGAAGTGGGCGGCCCGCAGGGCGCCGGCCCGGAAGGTGAAGGTGCCTCCCCGCTCGACCTGACGCTTGTGGGCCAGGCGGATGTGGAAGCCCGGCGCCGCCTTGCCAGCAACAATCTCACCCGTTCCTCCGATCCGACTGCGCTCTCGGGCGCTGCGCAGCTGGCGCTTGAGGCGCAGCAGGGCCGGGTTTCGGTCAGCTTTTCGGGCAATGCGTTTTTGGAATCGGAAAAAGCGCTCTCGCTGACGGGCAATGTGCTCGATGCGGGCGAATATCTTGCCGATATCGTCGTCGGCGATGAGGAAGGGGCGGGCGGCCTGAAGGCGGGCCTGCGTCTTGGTCATCATGGCCCCGCCACGGGCTCGCTTATCATGTCGAATTATTTCCGCCGCGGCGTTTCGGCTTGGGTCTCGGGGTTCGATGGCGGGCTTGAAGCCTCCGCTTTTTCCGTTGCCGATGAAGCGCTGGTTGGCGGGCGCGATCCTTTGGGCCAGCAGTCGCGCTCGGGTTATTTGCGCGGCTTTACCCTCGGCACCGGCGCGCTCGATTTCGGTCCCGGCACGGTGAAACTTTCCGGCATTTATTATACGGGCGAGGAAGCGCAGGATTTTTCCGTCACCCCGCTCGGGGAAGGGGAAGAAGCTTTGAGCACGGCAGGCGAAGGGGACGGCTGGTCGGGCCGTCTTGAAACCCGCTGGCTGGACGGGCGTTTGATGCTGGCGGGCGAACATGCCCGCTCCAACCTCGATGAGGACGGCCAGGGCACTCTTGCCGAAGAAAGCGCCTCGGCGACGCTCCTCAGCGCCTCTTACGATGTGCTGCGCGGCACCTCCTGGGGCGATGATCCGGTCTCGCTGATCGTGGGCGCGGACTGGTACGAGATCGAAACGTTCTTCGGCAGTCTCGGTAATCCGGGCGTGGCAGCAGATAAGGAAGGGGCGAGCGCCTTCGCCCAGCTCCAATCGGGCGGCATGTCGCTCAACTTTTCCGCCCGTGATGAAACCAACAATGTGGACGGGCTGGCGGGCCTGCCGACCGAGCGGCTGCGTTTTCTCTCTTTGAGCGGCACCTATTATCCGCAGATCGAGCGGGAGAATGAGGAGGAGCTTGCCTGGCTTGGCGAGCCCTATCTCACATTCGGCGCCTCGGGCGGGCGCATCGACCGGGACAAAACGCCGATCGGCTATCAGGGTCCCGATACGGATAACGACACCTGGACCGTTTATGGCGGGATCGGCTCTTACTACGGGCCTTGGAGCTGGGGGCTGACCCAGACCCGCAGTGTTTATGAAGACCGCACCGATGCGCTTTCCGATACGCGCAACGACTTGACCGACATTTCCGCTTCCTGGGCGGTGAGCGACCGGCTGAACCTGACGAGCGGACTGCAATTCGGCATTTATGAAGAACGGCAAAGCGCCCGTACCAGCCGCCAGGTGAACTGGCTGGCCAATATCGATGCGGAAATCATTCCTGGCACGCTTAACGGCGCGCTGAACTATAATTTGAACCTTCTGACCGGCGGCGGCGACACACCTGACAGAAACGTTCTGTCCGGCGAGCTGGAATGGATCCTGGAAGAGGCGAGCGAGACGCGGCCTCGTCTATCCCTTGCTTTGCGCGGCGCGGTGGAGACGAATAATGGCTATACAGCACCAACCGACAATGAATCGCGATATGAAACCTATGCGGTCTTCCGCATCCAGGCCCCTGTCCGTTACCGCTAAGGCGGGCGGTTTTGTGCTGCGCGCGCTTTTGGGCGCGCTCGTCGTCCTGGCTCTGCTCGGCACGCGCGCCGAGGCGGAAGTGACGAGCGTGAGCGCCGCGGCACTGCCTGCCGCCGTGCCCGCAACGGGCGGCGGCGCGGTGACTGTCAACTGGACGGTGCAGCGCCTCGGCCCCCGCACCGGCGGCCAGCCGAGCACGGTGCGTTCCGCCCAGGCGGAAATCTGGGCGGGCGGCAACCGCATTGCCGTGCTGCCCGGCTTGCTTCAGCAAGTCTCCAATCCCGCCGTCGGCACGCCGGAAACCTTGAGTTTCAGTGAAACGCTGATGATCACCCCGGCAATCGCCCGGCAGATCGCCCGGGCAAGCGGGCCGGCTTTGATCGTGCGGGAATTTTCCGATGTAGGCACGGCACCTGCGGTCGGCGCCTTCGGCTCGGCGGCAAGCGGCAATGCCGCGCTCAGCGTCAGCGGTAATGCGCAAGGCGCGCTTTCGCTCCGGCGCATCGAGCTTTCCTTCGAGGATGGCAGCCGCACGGGTATTTTCAACACGGGCGCGGGCCCGCGTGTCGTGGCCGAGATCGCTTATACCTCCTCGGGCATTCTGGAAGCGGAATGGCGCGCGGCGCGCGTTGAAGGCGGCGGCAATTTCGAGCGCAGCCTCGGCATCGTGCGCCAGCAGCTTTCAAGCGCCGGGCGCGGCCAGGTGCGCCTTGTCAGCCCGAAACTTCCCGATGACATGGCCGGCCTTTATGAAGTGCGCCTTGTGGTGCGCCGCCCGGTGCTGAATTTCGATTTGCCGCGCCTGCGCTATTACATCTCGCCGGAAGAAGGCGGACGGGTGCTGGGTGAGATTTCGCTGATCGGGCCGGATGAAGGCACGCGCGTGACGCCCGCCACGATCTTCGCCTGGGAACCTGCCGCCGGGGCCGAGGCCTATCAGGTGGAAATCTTCCCCCTTGCCCCGGACGGCGCAAGCGCGGGCATGCGGGCACCGGCTTCTGCGGAGCTTCTGCTTGGCGCCTTCGATCTCGACACGCCGCTTGCCACCGGCAAGCTCGTGCCGGGGACGGCGAGCCGCACGAGGCTCTCCGATATCAGCTTTGCCCGACTTGAGCCGGGCGAAACCTACCGCTGGCGCGTGCGGGCCATCGATGGCGGGGGCCGCGTCATCGCCCGCTCGCCGCTGCGCTTCTTCAAGGCGCCTTGACCGGGGCTTTTGAGGCTTCTTCGGCCAGGAGGGCACATGTCCCAAAGCGAGGAAGATCGCCAACGTTTTCTCATCGCCCGTATTGCCGCAGGCGATGAGAAGGCATTTGCGGCCCTTTACGAGACGTTCGAGAAACGTCTTTTCGCTTTTATCCGCTCCAAATTGAACGATCCGCACGAAGCGGCCGACATACTCCATGAGATCTTCATGGATGTATGGCGCAAGGCCGGTAAGTTTGAAGGACGATCGAAAGTGAGCACCTGGTTGATGAGCATCGCATTTCACAAAACCGTGGACCGGCTTCGCAAGAAGAAGGGCCCGCATGTGGCGCTCGATGACGAAGCTTTCGAGATTGCCGATGAGGGCCCGGGCGCGGCGGATATTCTCCAAAGCGCGCAGGAAGCGGCCCATGTGAAAACCTGTCTCGACAAATTGCCGGACGTGCAGCGCCTCGTGCTGCATATGGCATTTTTCGAGGAGCTTTCCTATGCCCGGATCGGCGAGGTGATGGACCGCCCGGAAGGCACCATCAAGACCCGCGTCTATCATGCCAAGCAGGCCATGAAGAAATGCCTTGGCTTGCTATTGGGAGAAGCGGCATGACACGGAACCTGACACGCGAAGAAGAAGAGTGGCTCACTGCCGCCATAAACGGCACGGCGAGCGAGGAACAGAAGGCGGCGGCAGCAGCGCTGCTGGCGGATGAAGAAACACGCGAAGCAGCCGGGGCGGAAGAGGCGTTTCTCAAAGCCCTCAAAAGCGGGGTGAGAGAGGGCGCGGAAGATATCGCCAGCCCCGGCGCCATGGGCCTGCAGCGGCTTTTGCGCGATATCCGCGCCGAGAAGCAGAATGCCGGCAGCGGCTTTTCCTTTGCTTCCCTGCCCAAAGCCGGGCGCGCTTTTGCCGTGGCGGCGGCGCTCGCACTTGCCGTCATCACCGGCTTTACCGCCGCACGGATAACCGGAGAGGAAGGAAGTTACCGGACGGCGGGCCTCAGCGAAGCGGGCACGCTGCAAGTCATCTTCGAGCCGAGTGCCGCTGAAGGCGAAATCCGCGCGCTGCTTCTGGAGCATGATCTTGAAATCGTGGAAGGTCCCTCGGCGCTCGGCGTCTACCGGCTGGCGCAGCGGCGCGCGCAGGCACAGGGACTTGAAGAGCTGCGCGCCGTCCTTGCCGCCAAGGAGACGCTCATACAGTCGGTGGAAATCGAATGAGCGGAATCAGGATCATTCTCGGTGTGCTGCTTGTGGCGGTACTTTCCGCAGCCAGTTTGCAGGCGCAGGAACCGCCTCGCCAAAGTGCGCCCGCGCCCGCCGGCACGCCTGCGCCGGGCACGCCTGCACCGCAGCGGGGCGGGCTCAGCCCCGCCGCCCCGCCGCCGCTGTCTCAGCCTGTATCCCCCTCGCAGCCCGCGCCTCCGCCCGCCCTGCCTTCCTTGCGCGGCTGCGCGGCGCCGGGGCAAATCCTCACCCTCACGGGCGCGGCCCTGCAGGGTGCGGCAGCGCGGGAGCGGAAGCTCGCGCTTTGGGATGGCAGCGCGCTTTTGCCGCTCGATGAGCTCAGCCGTCAGGAGGGGCAGGCCTTGGTGCGTATTCCCGCCGATGCCGCGCTCACGCCCGGGGCGGGCTATGAGATTTTACTGCTGAAAGCCCGTACCGGTCTTTTGAGCGCGCCGTCTCATGTGCCGGCCCATATTCAAGGCGCGCAATCCGTTGCCCGGCTCACCGCCTGCGCCCGGGCGGCGGCCATAGGCTGGGGCGGGGAAGGGACGGCCCGCGATCTCATTTTGATGGTGCAGGAAGAAGAAGGCGCACGTGTTCAAGCGCGGCTTATCGCCGATGGTTTTGACCTGCGCGAGCGCATCCTGCTTCCGGCGCTTGGCCGCGTGCTTTTTATCGTTCTGCCGAAGGAAGGTACCTCGCTTGGTGACGCGCGGGAGGAACTGCGCCGCACATTCCCTGACGCGGAAACGGACTTCAATCATCTCTACGGTCTTTCAGCAGGACCGAAACTTTTCGCGCCGGACCTGATCGGCTGGGAAAACCCGGCATGCCCGACATCAGCGGGCACTCATGGCACCGCGGCTTTCGGTATGATCGATGACGGCGTGAACGGCGCCCATCCGGCATTGAGCGGGGCGGCAGGTCTCACCCTTGGCGATTTTTCCGGTGAAGGCGGCGGGCAAGGCAGCGATCATGGCACGGGCATTGCCGCGCTTCTCATCGGCGAGGGAAAACCGGAGACGGGATTTCAGGGGCTTCTGCCCGGCGCGCGGCTTTATGCGGCGGATATTTTCAGTGGTCCCCCGGAGGCGGCGGAGGCAAGCGCGGCGCGGTTCCTCACCGCGCTCGACTGGCTGATGGCCCGCCAGGTGCGCTATGTGAACCTTTCCCTTGCCGGGCCGCCGAACAGGCTGCTGGAAGAAGGGCTTTCTTATAGCGCGCGCCGAGGCGTGCTTTTTGTTGCCGCGGCCGGCAATCAAGGACCGGAAGCGCCGCCTGCCTATCCGGCCGCTTATGAAAGCGTGATCGCGGTAACGGCCATCGATGCGGCACGGCGGATTTACGTGAAAGCCAATCGGGGCGCCTATATCGACTTTGCCGCGCCCGGCGTCGATATCTGGCTGGCGAAAGCGCAAGGCGGCGGCAGCTATCGCTCAGGCACCTCTTATGCCGCGCCTTTCGTGCTCGCTCTTGGCGCGGTGCTCATGAGCGCGGACCCGGCGGAGGCCAAAGCCGATCCGCTTTCTTATATCCGCGCGCAGCTCAAGGCCCATGCGGAAGATTTGGGCGCGCCGGGATATGACCCGGTCTTCGGCTTCGGGCTTGTGCGGGCGTCAGAGGCCTGTTTTTAAAAGTTCAGCCGAAAACGGCAACCGACTGCCAGCCTGCGGCGGCAATCTTTCCCTCACTGTTCCAGAACCGGCTTTCCTGTGTGACATAGCCATTGGCCGCATGGAGGACGCGGGCATGGGTCAGCCACCATTGATCTTCCGTTTCAAAGGAAGGATCGAGAATATTGAGCTGCCAGGTTAACGTGGAAAGCGGGGCCGGTTTGCTCAGCATCGAAATGGCCGACGGCGGCAAGGCATCCGCCATGGCGATAAAAGCGCTTTCCTTCACGCCCGATACATCGTCCTTGTGCCGGACCCAGACGAGGTTATCCCCCTTCTCCGCGCCGCGCACCGGAAAGGCGCCGTGCGACCAGTGCATATCGAAGTGCTGCGCGAAGGAAGGCGACATGCCCTCAAAAAAGGGTAGCGGATCGCTTTCTTCCGGCGCGCGCGGGGCGGGCATCGGCATTTCATCGCAGCTCAGCGCGGAGGGAAAATCCTTGGCGAAGCAAAAATGCGCGGCGGTGGCAATGGTCCCGTTCTGGCGCAGTTCCGCGCTGGCCTGCGTCACGTTGCGCCCTTCGCGCAAGACGCGCGGCGTGATCTCGAACGGCGCGTCCGGAGAAACGGGGGCGATATAGGAAATCGTCATGGAGCGCAGCGGGCGTTCCCCGCCCGTCAGCTTGCGCGCGGTGTGCAGGCAAAGCGCCGCGCCCATGCCGCCAAAGAGCGTGCGCCCTTGCAGCCAGTCGGGCGTGATCGTGCCTTCAAAACCCTCTTGGGCGGGAGTAAGGCTGCTGAGAACGCTGGCAAAAGGCTGCATAAGCGGGGCTTTCGGATGGAATGAGACTGGCCGCGCTTTATAAGCGCCGCGCTCTGCTCCGGCAAGCAGGCGCACCGTCACGATTGAGAGGAAAGCGCCATGAAAAAGCGGCCTCTCGATCAAGAGGCCGCTTTCCCCGGCGTTAAGAAATTGAATTTGAAATGCGGTTTGCAGAAATTTATCCCGCTATTCCCCGGCGACAGGCGCCGTTACCGGCTCGCTTTCTCTTTCGCGCGCCAGGATGCTGATAATGGAGGTGAGCACCGAGGCAAGATAAGGCAGCGACTGGACGGCCAGCACCGCGACCCAGAGGCGCGAGAGCGAGTCTTGGAACATCGGGTGCAAAAGAAAGGCGATACCGAGGCCCCAAAGCACGGCGAGCACGACCGCCTCATCGCGCACCTGAATGAAGATGGCGGAGAGCGCGGCGCGGTCCTCGCATTTGGGCGTGCGCACGAAAGGCCGCCCGCTCGTGAAAATGCCGATCGCAACGGCCTTGGCGACCGTATGGGTGAGCGCCAAGGCGGCAAGCGCCGCGCCGAGGCTCTGCCCGAGGCCGCAGCGCACCCGCTGCAGGTAAAGCCAGAGCGAGCGGATGAGCTTGAAAAGAAAACTGCCGATGGTCGGCACCATGAAGGCGGCAACGGGCAGCGGCATGGCTTCGGGCGACCAGAGTGCCAAGGCTGAAACGGCAATGCTCGCGGCGGTAAAGGCCAGCGCCAGCGCGTCGGCGAACCAGGGAAGCCAGCCGGCAAAGAAATAATATTTCTGCGCGGCATTGAGCCCGGCGCCGCTGCCCGGCAGGAAGGCGCGCATGTGATGCTTCATGATTTGCACCGCGCCATAGGCCCAGCGGAAGCGCTGGGTCATATAAGCGCCGAGCGTGTCCGGCGTCAGGCCTTTCCCGAAAGAGCGGTTGACGTAAACCGAGCCATAGCCTGCGCGGTAAAGTTTGAGGCCGAGCTCGGCATCCTCGCAAATGCACCATTCGGCCCAGCCGCCCACTTCATCGAGCGCGCTTTTGCGCACCATGGTCATGGTGCCGTGCTGAATGACGGCGTTATAGCGGTCGCGCAGCACCATGCCGATATGGAAAAAGCCGGCATATTCCCAATAGGTCATGGTCTTGAAAAGCGATTGGCCTGCATCGCGGTAATCCTGCGGGGCCTGCACGAAGCCGACATCGGGATCGGCAAAATGCGGGCAGAGCGTTTTCAGCCAGTCGGGCGAGACCTGATAGTCGCTGTCGATAACGGCAATGACGTCCGCGTCTTCCGCCGTCTGGCTGCGCGCGAAGTTAAGAGCGCCTGCCTTGTAACCCGGCCAGGGGTCGAGATGGAAAAAGCGGAACCGCTCGCCAAGGCGCGCGCATTCGGCCTCCACCGGTTTCCAAACCTCCGGGTCCTTGGTGTTGTTGTCGATCACCAGAACCTCGAAGTCCGGATAATCGAGCCGGGCGAGCGCGGCCAGCGTCTCGCGCACCATATGCGGCGGCTCGTTATGGATCGGCACATGAATGGAGACTTTCGGCCGGTGATCGGCATTCGGGCCGAGATGGGCGATCAGCTCTTCGTGCCGCTTGCCGGTGCGCCCCCAAAGCGCCTCGACAAGCTCGACGGCCTCGGTGATCAGCACCACAAGCAGGAGCCCTTGCGCGGCAAAGAGCATCGACCAGGCAATGGTCTGGCCGGGGGTAAGATAAATGCCGCTGAAACTGAGTGCCGACCAGGCAATGGCCGCCCCGCCAAGCTGCACGAGCGCGGCAAAGAAAATCTGCCCGGCTGGATGCATGTGCCGCCGCCCGAGTAAAAGAAGTACGGCGGGGATGAGCGAAAGCCCGGCGGCAATCGCCGCCCAGAAGCGCCAGTCGGTATATTCGACCACGCCGCCGGACATCGGGAATTTCGGCGCGCGCATGACGTCGTAAATGCCCCAATAGCCGCCCGCCGCGCCCTCTTCATTCGCCTTCCACGGCTGATCGAAAGCTTCCATCACATAATAGGTGATCTCAGCCTCCTTCGCCCGGTTAAGGAAGGTGCGCATGAATTTGGCTTGGTTGACGAGGGAGGGAACGGCTTCTTCTTCCAGCGTCTCCTCGCTGATGCCCGCAAAGCTCTGGCGCGGGATGATGCGCCCGCGGCTCGGCCAGCCGACTTCCGTTACCACGATGGGTTTGCCCGGATAGGCTTTCTTCAGATCGCCGATCCGCTCGAACACATAATCGACGGCTTTATCCACGCTCACCCCTTCCCAGTAGGGCAGGATGTGGACGGCCAAATAATCGACTTCCTTGACGAGTTCGGGATGATCGAGCCAGACATGCCAGGGCTCGGCGGTGCTCACCGGCTTCCAGACGGTCTTCTTGACGCGGCGGATATAGGAAATGAGCTCGTCCACCGTCACGTCCCGGCGCAGCAAGGCTTCGTTGCCCACCACCACGCGTACCACATTGCGCCGGAAGGCGGTGGGGGTCAGGCGGGCAAGCTCCTGTTCGTTGCGCGCCTCGTTGCGCCCGATCCAGGCGCCGAGGGCAACGGAAAGATCGAACTCGGCCGCGATTTCGGGAATTTTGTCGAAGCCGTAGCCCGTCTCATAGGTGCGGATGGCTTGCGCTTTGGGGCCGAGCACCTGCAGATCACGGCGGATTTCCTCCGCGCTCGGATAAAGCAGGTCTTCCGGATTCTGCCCGGCCTGAAAGGGGCTGAAGGCAAAGCCCACGATTTCGCCCGTCCAGCCTTGCGTGCTGCGCGGCTGATGGATGGCGCTCCAGACGGCGATATTGGCCGCGATCATGAGCGGCAGGACAATAAGAAGGAAAATGCCGATGCGCAGGGCGCTGGGCAGGCGGCGGGCAATGGTCTTGGGGCTCATGTCACAAGCTTCATAGCGGCAGGCCCAAATCGGGCCGCGACGGGCGCGCACTCAATGCGCAGATTATGGCGAATTTAGGTTATCCGGCTCCGCGCGGGAATAGACATGCGAAAAACGGCGCATGGGGTGATTTGTTCCCGTAAAACCGCCCCGCCGGACCGGATCAGGCGACGGCGGTCCCGCTGCCCATATCCGGCACCTCGGCCTCGCCGCCGGCCCGGCTCGGCAGGCAAATAAGAAAGCGGGTGCCGATGCCCCGCGCGCTTTCCGCTTCGATCGTCCCGCCAAGGCCGCCGGTGACGATATTATAAACGATATGCAGACCAAGGCCCGAGGACCCACGGCCCCGCTTCGTCGTGAAGAAGGGATCGAAAATGCGCTGGCGGTCCGACGGTTCAATCCCCTCGCCATTGTCCATATAGACAAGTTGGATGCCGTCTTCTGCGGCGGCGGCGGCGATCTTGATTTCGCCGCCGGTCCGGTTCTCGAACCCGTGGGTCAGTGAATTGGTGACGAGATTGGTCAGGATTTGCGAGAGCGCGCCCGGGTCCGTCACCAGGCCGATCTCTTCCTCGCAGTCGATACGGGCCGAGGCGCGCGCGAGTTTGATGTGAGGGGAAAGAGAGAGCAGCACTTCTTCCAGATAGGGTTTCAGGCGGATATAGCGGCGGCGGTTTTCGCTTTGATCGGCTGCCACGCTTTTGAAGGAGCGCATGAGATCGCCGGCGCGGGCGATATTGCGCAAGGCAAGGTCTGCAGATTCCCGGCTGGCGCTCAGCGCCTTGAGCATGCCGCTATGGGTAAGCGTGCCCTCTGCCACTTGCGTTTCCAGATCTTTCAGCACCTCTTCCAGATTGGAGGCGGAGGTGCGGGCAATGCCGAGCGGCGTGTTGACCTCATGGGAAAGCCCGGCAACGAGGCCGCCCAGCGAGGCGAGCCGCTCTTTTTCCACAAGCTGGCGCTGTGCCTGGCGCAGATCGCCAAGCGTGCTTTTCAGCCGGTTGGAGCGCTCGCCAAGCGCGCCGAGCAGCGAGGAGAGCCCGCGCGCCAGCGTGCCGAATTCGTCCCGCCTGCCCTGCAGGGGAATGGTGGCGTTTTCCTCGTATTTTTCGATCCGCTCCATCGCAGCGCCGATCTGCGTCAAGGGATGCACGATAGCGCGGGACAGATAGATCCAGGCGGCGGCGGCGAAGATAAGGGCAAAAACGGCGCCGCCGAGAACCAGCATCTCCGTGGAGGAAAGAGCGCTGAGCGCGCGGTCCAGGGCGCGCAGCACCGTTTGCCGTTCCAGCTCCCTGAGCCGGCCGACCGCCGTTTCCGTTGCCGCAATGAACTGCGTTCCCCGGCCCAGTGCCTCGAAGGCCTTGGCGGTATCGGCCGTCCAGGGATTGCGCATCAATGCGATTTGCACTTCGGCGGTTTCCGCGCGCCATGTCTCGACGACCCTATCCAGTTTGCCGAGTTCTTCGGCCATAGAGCCGGGCAAGGCGCGCGCCGCCAATCGTTCCTGCGTTTCGTTGAAACGTGAGGCGGCGGTCCAGAAACGCAGAACGTTTTCCCGCTCGCCGGTCAGAAGCAGGCTGCGGATCGCGGAGATCTGGCCGATGGAGGCTTGCGCCATCTCGTCGATCTCCTGGGAAATTTCAACAAGCTCAGCAACCTGCGCCATGCTCTCGCGCAGATGCGCGAAAGTGTAGAGCGTGGCGGCAAGGCTTGCGCAGATCACGCCGGCCAGCACCGTGAAGGCGAGCAGCAGCCTGCGCGGCACGGTCCATCGCCAGTTGAGCAAAAAAGAACCCATTTCCGTCCCTTGTTCCGGCTATGAGCCTAGCCGGGACGGTCTTTGCGCAAGGTAAACGGTGGGACTTTCCGTATTGCTGGGTTAATAAGCTAGGTATTGCCTGCTTTTCAGCCCAAAAACCAATCGAGAATCCGCCCATTGGCCTCGCGCGGATAGGTGTGGGAAAGGTCCTCGATCTCATCGAGAAGGACATTGGCCCCCGCCCGGGCAAGGGCGGTTTCCGCCTCCCGCGCCATGGGGGCGGGGAACATCCAGTCGAGGCTGCCATGGGTGAGGCGGATGGGCAGGCCTGAAAGGCGCCCGGGGCTTGCCGCTTCTGCCAGAAGCGGATGAAAGGCGGCGGAGACGGGCGCCAGATGCGTGAAGGGCGAGCCTTCCAGAAGTCCGCTTACATAACAGAACGTGCCGCCGTCGCTCATGCCGGTCAGCAGCATTTTTTCCTCGTCGATGGGCCAGCGGGCTTTCACGAAATCCAGAAAGCGCATGATGTTGGGTGTATCGATGTCATCGCCCGTGAGCGCCCAGGTGTCGGTGCGGGCGGTGGGGGCGAGCACCATGAGCCCGCGCGCGCGGGCATGAAAGAGCCAGCTCCAGACAAAATCGCGCCCGTGGCCGCTGCCGCCGTGCAAGGCGATGATGAGCGGATATTTTTTCTCCGGCGAAAAGTCTTCGGGCACATAAAGCGAAAAGCCGCCGCGCTGGTGTTTTTCGTTTTCCCCGTGCAAAAGCCCGGCATTGTCCCGCAGTGCCTGGGGGCCTGTTAGGGCGGCGGCGCGTTTTTCATCGCCCCGATGTTCCTCATCGAGAAAGAAGCGGCTGACCGGCGGCAGGATCGCGGCCACCGGATAAAGCGCTTCGAAGGCGCGGCTCATATAGCGCAGGGCCCGGTACGTGGAAAAAACCGCATCGGGCGCGCCTTTGCGCGCGTTCTCGGCGGCGCCATGCAGTCCGTCGAATGCCTTGAGCGCCGTTTCGGCGGCAAGCTCTACTTGTTCGGCAAAGCGGGTGAGATGCTGCGGCCAGTCTTGCGCCTGAAATTCTGCAAGACCCTCGCGCACCGGCGCGTCCACCGGGCCGACCGCCTCGATCAGCTCGGCAAGTTTCGGCGGATGGAGACGGCGGGCGAGAAAGACAAGCGCGTCCATGGCATTGAGAAGCGGGGGAACGAGCGCGGTGATCGCCTCCAGCATTTCCTCTTCGCTGCCTGTATTCTCGCTCATCGTGTATCTCCCCGCGCGGCCCCCGCGCGTTATTCTGGCTATTCGCCCTTGAAGGAAGCAAAGAGCGATCTGAGGCAGGATAGCCCATCGGTGCGCAGGTCGAAGCGCTCCGGGTCTTCCAGCCATTCGCGCACCATACCCTGGATCATGGTGGAGGCGGCATAAGCGGCAAGGCGCGGCGTCCAATTGCCGGCCAGCGGTGTTTGAGCGTGCGCCACTTCAAAGGCGCGGGTAAAGGTCTGCCGCATGGTGCGGTTATAAGCGACGCGGCGCTCCAGCACATCGCCGAGCGCTTCCATGCGCAAGAGAACGATGGTCTGCACGCGCCGGCGCTGCGGATCGTCGATGATGAGATTGAGCGAATCGAAGCAGGCTTTTTCGATGGCCTCGAGGGCTAAGGCCGCCTCCTCGCCGTCGCCTTCGGCAATCCGGGCGATCGTATCCTGCTGGGGAAAGCGCGTGCGCTCGATCAGTGCGTCGATAATGTCCGCCTTATTGGCAAAGTGCCAATAGACCGCGCCCCGCGTGACGCCCGCTTCCCGGGCAATCTCTTCCAGCGAGCTGGAGGCCGCGCCCTTTTCCAGGAAAACGGTTTCCGCCGCATCCAGGATTTCGGTTCGGGTCTTTTCGGCCTCTGCTTTGGTTTTCCGGACCATCTCGCGCTTTTCAGGACAGAATATTCTATGGGCTTGACAGGTGAGGGTTTAAAACATACATACATGTATGTTTGTATAAGTCAACGGGACTCCTGAGGCGTCTCACGGTTACGTTGCGTCACGAACGGATCGTGTTCTCCCCCAAACCCAACGCATCAGGAGTCCCGCGCTTTATGGCTCCCCATCGGAAAATGTCGAAACGGACGAAATTCGCGGCGCTGCTTCTGGCCCTCCCCCTGCTTGCCGCGTGTGAGGAGGGTGCCGATCAGGCAAACGGCCCGCCCATGCCGCATGTGGACGTGCAGGCGGTCAAGGCGCTCTCGCGCCCCTTGGTGATGGAATATCCAGGCCGTGTGGCGGGCTATAAATCCGTCGAAGTGCGCGCGCGTGTCGAAGGCATTCTGCTGTCGCGCGAATATCAGGAAGGCAGCGTCGTCAAGGAAGGCGATGTGCTCTTTCTCATCGATCCGGCGTCATACGAGTCCGAATTGGAAAGCGCCAAGGCCCGGCTGGGCCAGGAAAAGGCCAATCTGAAACGCGCCGAGCGGAGCTGGGAGCGTATCCGCTCGCTCCACAAGCAAGGCACGGTGAGCGCGCAGCGCCGGGACGAAGCGCTGGCGGATCTGGAAACCGCCCGCAGCCTGGTGCAGGACGCCGCCGCGAAACTGGAAACGGCGGAGCTGAACTTAAGCTACACGACCGTGCGCGCGCCGATCACGGGTGCGACGGGCCGCGAGGAAGTCTCCGAAGGCAGCCTGATCGGCACCGGGCCCGACCGTTCGCTGCTGACCACGATGACGCAGCTCGATCCGGTCTATGTGAATTTTTCCTATGCGGCGACGGAAGCGGCCTCCTTGCGCCAGCAAATCGTTTCGGGCCGCATCGAAGAGCCGGAAAACGAGCGTTATTCGGTGCGCGTGCGTTTCGGCAGCGGCGAATATTATGCCGGGGAAGGCTATGTGGATTTCACCGATAACACGGTCGACACCTCCACGGGCACGATCCGCGCCCGCGCCATTCTCGGCAATCCGGACGGTGTGCTCGTGCCCGGTCAGTTCGTCACGCTGCTTGTCTCCGGCCTCACCATCAAAGACGCTATCGCCATTCCCAAGCGCGCGCTGATGCAGGCCGCTGACGGCGCTTATGTCTATGTCATCGGCGAGGACGATAAGGCCATCCGCCGCTCCGTGACACTGGGCGAGGAACTGGACGATCTCTGGGTGATAAAGGCAGGCCTGAAGGCGGGTGAGCGCATCGTCACCGACGGTGTGGTGAAAGTGCATCCGGGCACGCAGGTCGTCATCGACAACGGGCCGGGCGCCGCCGCGCAAAAGAAAGTGGCGGAAGAGGAAAGCGGAACGGCTGTGCAATGATCGCCCGATTTTTTATCGACCGTCCCGTCTTTGCCTCCGTCCTCTCCATCATCATCGTGCTGGTCGGGCTTCTGGCCATGCGCGTGCTGCCCATCGAGCAATACCCGAATATCGTGCCGCCGCAGATCGTGGTCTCCGCGAGCTATCCGGGCGCAAGCGCCGGCGTCATTGCCGAAACCGTGGCCGCGCCCCTTGAGCAGCAGATCAACGGCGTTGAAGGCATGCTTTATATGTCCTCGACAAGTTCGAGCGCGGGCAATCTTTCCATCACCATCACGTTCGAAGTCGGCACCGATCCTGATCAGGCGACCATCGATGTGAATAACCGCGTGCAGCGCGCGCTGACGACCCTGCCCGAAGAAGTGCGCCGCCAGGCGGTACGCGTCGATAAACGTTCGAGCTCCATTCTGGAAGTGATCACCATGTCTTCCTCGAACGAGGGGCATGACCCGATCTTCATTTCCAACTATGCGCTGCTCAATGTGGTGGATGATTTGAAGCGCGTTCCGGGGGTGGGGGATGTGCGCCTTTTCGGCGCCAAGGACTATTCGATGCGCATCTGGCTGCGCCCGGATATTCTGGCGCGTTTCGAGCTGACGCCGACCGATGTCGCCGCCGCCATCCGCGAGCAGAATGCGCAATTCGCCGCCGGGCGCTTCGGCGCCGAACCCGTGTCGAGCGAGATCGAGTTCACCTATTCGGTGATCACGCCTTCGCGCCTCACGACGCCCGAGGCCTTCGGCAATATCATTCTGCGTTCCGATGAAACGGGTGCGGCCTTGCGCCTTAAAGACGTCGCCCGCATCGAGCTTGGCGCGCAGGATTATTCCTTCCAGGCGACCTATAACGGCAAGCCCTCCGTTGCCATCGGCATTTTCATGCAGCCCGGCGCCAACGCGCTCGATGTGGCAGGCGCGGTCAATGCGCGCATGGATGCGCTTTCGGCCAATTTCCCCGAAGGGCTCTCTTTTGCCGTACCCTTCGACACGACGAAATTCGTCGAAGTTTCCATCCAGGAAGTGATCATGACCTTGATCGAGGCCATCGTCCTAGTCATTGCCGTGGTCTTTCTATTCCTGCAAAGCGTGCGCGCGACGATCATTCCGCTGCTCGCCATTCCCGTTTCCATTATCGGCACCTTTGCGGGCATGTATCTGCTCGGATTTTCCATCAACCTTCTGACGCTCTTCGGCGTGGTGCTCGCCATCGGCATCGTGGTGGACGATGCGATCGTGGTGCTGGAAAATTTCGAGCGCATTCTGCGCACCGAAAAGCTGAGCCCGCGCGAGGCGGCGATCAAGGCGATGAAGGAAGTCTCGGGGCCCGTCATCGCCATCGTGCTCGTGCTTTGCGCGGTCTTTGTGCCGGTCGGGTTCATGGGCGGGCTGACGGGGGGCATGTATCAGCAATTTGCGATCACCATCGCCGTCTCCGTCGCGATTTCCGGCTTCGTCGCGCTGACCTTGACGCCGACGCTCTGCGCTTTGCTCGCGGCAGATGAAACGGCAGGGCACCCGCTCTTTCATAAATTCAATGACGCCTTTGACAGACTGACCGAAGCTTATACGCGCGGTGTCGCCTGGCTTCTCAAACGGCAGGTGATTGCGGCCATCGGATTTTGCGTCGTGGCGGGGCTAACCCTGGCGCTTTTCTGGCGCGTACCCGGCAGTCTCGTTCCCAATGAAGACCAGGGTTATGTTTTCGTTCTGGGTTCGCTGCCGCCCGCTGCCTCTCTCGACCGCACGATCAAGGTCGCCAACAGCGCGACGGAGCGGCTTATGGCGCAGCGGGAAATCGATGAAGTGACCACCTTCGCCGGTTTCGATGTGACGGCAGGCGGGCAAAAGACCGACAGCCTCGTTTCCTTCGTCACCCTAAAAGACTGGTCCGAGCGCACGGACGCGGGCGAGGGGGCGGAGGAACTTGCGCCCCGTCTCGTCGGGCTCATGAGCGACATCAAGGACGCCTCGATCTTCGCGCTCAACCCGCCGCCCATTCGCGGTATGAGCACGACCGGCGGCTTCGAGCTTTACGTGCAGGACCGTTCCGGCGGCAGCCTTGACCGCTTGCAGGAAATGGCGAACCGCTTCGTCGAAAAGGCGAATGAGCGCCCGGAGCTTGCCAAGGTTGCGACGACCTTTTCCGCCGATGTGCCGCAATACCGGCTGGACGTCGACCGGGAGAAAGCAAAAGCGCTCGGTGTGCCGCTGACGCTGATCTTCGAGACATTGCAAAGCACCGTGGGCTCGCTCTATGTGAACGATTTCACCCTTTACGGGCGCACCTTCAAGGTCAATCTGCAATCGGAAACGGCCTTCCGCCAGCGCGCCGAAGATCTGAAACAGGTCTTCGTGCGCTCGGGTAGCGGCGAGATGATCCCGGTCAACGAACTTGTCAAAGCCGAACGCATTGCCGGCGTCTCGCAGCTCGACCGCTTCAACATCTTCCCGGCTGCCAAAGTGCTGGGCTCGCCCGCCCCAGGGTATTCTTCCGGCGAAGCGCTGGCGGCCATCGATGAAGTGGCGGCGGAAGTCATCACCGGCAATTTCTCCATTGCCTGGACGGGCTCGGCCTATCAGGAAAAGATGGTGGGCTCTTCCTCTTTTCTCGCCTTCGCTATGGGCCTTCTCATGGTCTTTCTCATTCTGGCCGCGCTTTACGAGCGCTGGTCGCTGCCGCTTGCCGTCGTGCTTGCCGTGCCCTTTGCGATTTTCGGCGCCATTCTCGCGGTCTGGCTGCGCGGGCTGAATAATGACGTTTATTTCCAGATCGGCCTGGTGACGCTGATCGGGCTTTCGGCGAAGAACGCCATTCTGATCGTCGAATTCGCCCATATGAAATCGAAGGAAGGTATGGACCTTGTGGAAGCGGCCATCGAAGGCGCGCGCCTGCGTTTCCGGCCCATCGTCATGACATCGCTTGCTTTCGTCTTGGGGGTGGTGCCGCTGGCCGTTTCAAGCGGAGCGGGGGCTGCCAGCCGTCATTCCATCGGCACCGGCGTCATCGGCGGCATGCTCGCCTCGACTTTCATCGCGACGCTCTTCGTGCCCTGGCTTTTCACGCTGGTCAGCCGGAAACGGGCGAAAGAAACTATCTGACTTTCCAGATATCGAGGAAGAAGGCGACGCATTGGCGCACATGCTTGTTCAC
>ERZ1673962.751-NODE-751-length-19613-cov-3.928367_pt1 | contig 19613 bp, 22 predicted proteins | sample MGYA00580188_ERZ1673962 | MGnify/ENA primary metagenome ERZ1673962 (study PRJEB41334, sample SAMN05608104) | rock metagenome | biome: terrestrial subsurface; feature: shale formation; material: shale | place: USA: Pennsylvania ... | reverse complement strand
GCCCCTCCCGTTTGGCAGGCGCTGCCCGCTACTCCGCGCTACCGGATGGCCGTTGAACACACGCCCTAGTCGAATGACCGTAGGCGCTTCGCTGCGTCGGTTGTCCAATCTCTAAGGGTTTTTACCATACCTCTCACTTCCATTACTGGGAGAGGGATTACCCTACCTTTCGGTGGGCAAGGGGTACCTTAGAGCTATAAAGGATTTTCCCGCAGTTAGAGAGGAATCACCTAACCCTTTCAGATTAGGCGGACTTAGCACTTAATGGACCTGTATAACCATTACTGGGTGACATTTATACAGGATGTAGCTGATTACTTTCGATGTATCGGAACTCATATTGTCCTTGCTTATACGTACCCTTTACGGATGTTGGTATTTCAAACCGTAACTTAGAGGCATTCAAGCCTAGGTCTTCAGCGACCTCCTTTACGTTTGGATATTTCTTAGAGGTGCCGTTGGTCAGGTTCAAAACTTCTACTGCTCTGTAGCCAATGTGCGGTGTATCAGCGAACTCTACAAGCGACGGTATGGCTGCGGCAGTGTCTGCAAAACGCACCAAGTATTTTCCGTTCCTGATCATTGGATGCAGTGATAGTCCCTTTGAAACCGAGGACTCTGACAGTCCTAGCCACTTTGAAACCTGCTTTGCTGAACCACCGTGCACCTTTTCGCCGCTTAGCATGTCAATTACAACTACGTCACTTGCTGGCCGTGGCGATTCCAGATTAGCTACTGGTATCTCGGTGACATCGTCACTGCTTTTCTCCCAAGAAACAATGAAGCCGTTAATGGTTTCTTCCCGACCGTATTTAAGATGCGCACGCACCCTTTCCAACGGTGCAGATATGTACCGAGCCGCATGTTCCACTGTCTTGCAGTAGCGCCCTCCACCGCCTGAGAGGGACCGGACCAACACACCACGGCTAGTGTGTTTATGATGTTTACTACCAAAGCCGCCTACATCCCAAACCTCACGCATTTCGTACCCCTTATATGGTGCCATGAATCGGTTCCGCAGTGCCTGGTTCATTTCTCGAACTCTGCCACCTACAACCTCAATATGTTCACTCATAGTGCGGTGAAGTACGGTCTCGGATCCAACCTTTCTAACGTATATCAGACGGTCGGTTGGGTGCTTAAGTGCACTGTCCGAGTCATCAGCGATACGTTCGGGTGAAGGTTCACCTAAAAGATCTAATCTAAGGAGGGTTATGAAGTAGTACTCCTTATACACAGCAAACATACTTGACGTCAATCGCAGTAATAGGGCACGTTCATCTATGCCGAATAGTGTTTTTGCACTGCGCGGACTATTGACTATGATTTGACTGCCATCTACAACGTTAATAGCCATGAACGATCTGGCAACCTGCTGTTCCAATATCACCCTGCGCTCTATAGCGTTCGGTAAGGCCCTCGTGTCAGCAGCATATCTTACTAGGTACGTGCCATCTACCACCGAATCAGGTACTCTTTTTAGTAGAGCTTGCCCAACCACGTCTTCGTTGACATGTCCCAGTGCATTGGATGCCGCTATAGTACTGTTAAAGACTATGGTTTTCCCTGACGACAATTTAGTAACCGACACCTCAGCGATTGCCCGCGTTGCAGACTTTAATGTCTTCTGATCCGCTATATTTTCCTTAGGCTTTACCCATCTAAGGTTTTCAGGTAGGTTATTAGTGCGACAGTTGTCGATGTGATCTACTTGGCTATTGTCATTTGGCGGTGACCCCAAAAAAGCACAGGCAACCACTCTATGCAATTTACAGGGTGCCGACTTATCGCGCTTAGCGCAAAAGGTTCTTATGGAATAATACCCATTCACCATGTACGGAGTTATTGGCTTACCTAACATACTTCGTCTGGCTGCATCGGTTACTGTTCGAATGACCTCCCCCTTCCGGTTGACAGCACAGTGTGGAAACTCTTTTGAGTAGAAGTAACCTTTAAACTTTGGATGTTCTTTAGGTTTAAATTCTACATTTACATTACTCATGATCTACCTCACACGTCTTTTGGTTTGCATTAAAGATGTCACGCCTTAATACATTATTAGACGTATAAGTATTTTTTTATACATCGAAAATTAACAGCTTTTTAATCTATTGTCCATTAAATGCCTATTCTATCGGCGTTTGGTGCACGGGTACATAGCACTGATAGACTGCTAACATTATCAGAAATATCGTTTATATGGAGGGCTTGGATACTTCCCCTAGCAAGGGTCGGATAACGCACCCACAGACAGCGTACGCCTTTACCCCCTGGGGCCTCTTGGAAGATCTCATAGAGTAGCTCTTCTAGCAAGGCATCACGTGTGATGGTGTGTCGGTCGATATACTCCCAGGCATCTCGATGGGTATAGCCCTTCTTGTAGAGTTTATTCAACAAGTGGACTTTAAACATCGTAACCGCTTGAGAGTACGGGATCTTTATTTGCTCATAGTCATGTACTCCTGACTCAGAGACAATCACCGACCGGAATGCGAAGGGTGTGCGTCCACCAAAAACGGTGTTACGGAGGAGACCTTCCTTCTTGGAGAAAGGGTCACCAAACATATCACTGTAGTAGCTAGCCAGTGAGTTAATGATGGAGGTAATCTTGCCTTCTAAGCGACGTACGTTGGCATAGGTCTCCTCATCAATAGATGTAATAGTACGGGCCGCGTCTAACGCTTCACGAATAGCGGTATCGGCATAGGTGCCTGTGGCGGTGTTCTCCATGACGAATGCAATCTTATTTGGCATGGGGAGGTGTTGTGGGAAGAAGCGGTCCCGGTAGACGGTGAAGAACGTCTGCATCGACTCGCGTTCTTGTCGGGGCAATAGCGTTAGAATGGCCTCAGCGATATCGTCAAAGTGGGCAATGAAATTATTCAGGCCTCTGGGGATGCCTGTTTTCATTAACCGATGCATAATCATCGAGGCTTTCTTATTTGACTCAGGGGGATCCTCCATGAGTGGGGCACAAAACCACTGGAGTACGTTAAAGCGTGATCCCGTCATGAGGGGAGAGAGAATCATCCAGAGCATGGGGTTTACCAGGCTGTGGACGCCCTGGGGCGCACGGAACCATACGTTCGAGACGATCTCTTGGTCACCAGCGGCTTCTACACGGGTATTGCACTTAGGGCAGAGTTGCCCTAGGTTATAGCCATAGGAGAGGTGTCCGCAGCTGCAGGAGGGGATAGAGTCCAGTGTATCGGTGTGATCATAGGTCGTCATGATCATAGCGTTCAATGCATCCCGCTCTTCCTTCGTTCGGGCCGGAACATCATTCAGGATGATCGGGGTGAACGGGAGGGAGTGGAAGGCACGGTCATGGTCATGGATCGAGAACGCAATCATTTCATTCTCATGCATGGAGTGTCTCCTTATAGGTTAAAGGTAGGGTCTACGTACTGGATGAAGGTGTGGAGATCGGCGTCTCTGACGAAGAGTGTGGGATCCCCTATCGGACGAGGGTAGGTATTGATATATCGGTTAGTGTAGGACTCCTGACTGCGAAAGGGTAGAACGATGGTAGGGAGGGTGGTTTTATGTCCCCACCTGAGATAGTAGCAGGTATTCTTTTTATCCATAGTCTTCTCCTATACGAAATAGACATAGGGGGTTAAAGTTTATTTCTACACTAAAAGACATAAAAAAATAAGGAGACCCCGAAGGGCCTCCTTAATCCTGGACGTGCTTACTGACCGTAGGGCTTGTTGAATACGGGGTTAATGTAGCTACCACGCATCTGCTCACCCATCGGGCCGGTCTGACCGTACGGAGACTGGTAGAAACCAGCCGCGTTGTAGGTGCCACCGAAGTTCGGGTCGATACCCTGACGCTGCATGCCCTGATCGTAGGCGACCATGTCATCGGAGATGATACGGACGTCATTGTTGATCAGTGCCTGTACCAGACAGGGAATGAAGTTCGGTGAGAAGTACACGCGTGTAGCCATGCCGTTGATGTTGCAGTCACCGGCAACGGACATCAGGCAGCGACGACGATCGGACAGGTTAATGTTGTTAGCGATACCCGGAGTCATTGCAGCGGTAGCCTGAGCTACGAACTGCAGGTCCTTCGGAGACGCCGACAACATGGTCAGATAATCGATAGTACGCAGGTCACGCGCACGGCCGTCCTTATCGGTGTAGGTACCGAGGTGGACAGTAACAGTATCGTGGTGCATCACTGCCGCCTTAGCGTTACCGTTGTTAGCCTGTGCCCACACCTGAGAGAAGGCACCGCCTGTCAATGCATCGCATTCAGCGATGATGTCATCATTGGCGCCAGAGCGCGGGTTCTGTGCTGCCGCAATGAATACGGACTGCACCCACTCCAGACGACCACCCTGCTCCACATCCAGTGCAACCGCTACGTTCTGCGTACACCACTTAGTGGCCATGCTGAACGGAGTTTCCTTGCCTTCTTCCGGCGCCTTGTTCAGGGACACAGATTCGACCGGCACCTTACCCAGTGCTTCCGGACCACGACCATAGGGATCGTATTCCAGACCCAACATACCAATCGACTGTTTCTGTACCTTCTGACCCGGGTAGGTTTCGAAGACACGGACCCAACCATGGTTAGCGGTCATGGCCAGGGTTGCAACCAGACCCATCAGCTGGGTGCGCAGGTCTTCAATGGAGCGACCGGAGTTAGCCAGACCGGCGACTTCAGTCAGTACCACGACCGGCATGTAACCAGGCTTGGGTACCTGCGGCTGCTGCAGCTGAGCGTACGGAGATGTCTGCTGCTGGGTAATGATGTTGAAACCCTGCTTCTGATTAACGCGGGTGAGTTTGATGGAGGTATTGAAGTCGGCTGCAATTGGTTGACCAATCCGGTTCAGGCGACATTCGCCCGGAGTGACTGTAGTGCGCTGACGCACTGCAACCTGTGGGTTGCGCAGGTGCTTCGCGTTAACACGTCCCACACCCTGACCACCTGCGGCATCAATGATGGCCAGATGTGCAGAGTCAAAGTACACTCGAGTCACCTCTGCTGAGGAGAGATCCGCTGCCTTGGGCACAACACAGTGACCAATGTGAACCACTTTACTCGGGTCCACTTTGTACTGGTTAGCCACAAAGGTGCTAACGACCTCACGCAGCTTCTCATCGAAGCAACGGGTCGTGGGACGATCAGTGATCACGTCCTTCTGACCCGAATAATCGCGGATGGTTTCCACGATCGGTTCCAGCTTAGAGGACATCATGCCCTCGATCAACAGGTCGTATACGACAACCTGATTGGTTGCACTGGATACTGCGCACAGTGCCAACACCGGCAGGTAGAGCTGCTGGCTGGAGACGGAGACAACCTCCAGCTTGAGCATGTTAGAAATCTCTGGCAATCCTGCCAGTCGCTTCATTTCCTCTGAGAAGGCGGCGAAGCCTTCAGTGTCCATGCCGCCACTCAGGGTGGCTACACCCAGGCCCTCGAAGGGGTCTGAGTTATCGTACTCGTTATAACGAGTATTATTGGTATACCCCTGCTGTGGCTGGGGCTGCTGAGTCTGCGGTGCAGCCTGCGGCTGTGCAGTCTGGTCAGCAGTTTTGTTCGGGTTGTTGTCATTCACACGCATGATTTCTTCCTTTTCATGAAAGTGTAGGGATTGCGGTTAAACTATTCGAATAGCCTAACAGATGCTAGACCACTATTGTAATATAGGTCTTGAATTCGCTTGAATTGCCGATATTTACACCGATTAGGCGAAGTAGACGTCAGTCTGCTCCTATCCAATCGGGTTAGAAGGTGAAAATTAATACATCGAGAACTCGCGCACCGCGTATTTCTGGTCGTACACCAATGCCTTGCGGCACTGGCGAGTTCTTTGTATATAATAGTGTCACTGTGATTATTTTTTACAATTCACACATTCTAATAATGATTATCGACTGGAATCCTATAGACACCCCCGTATTCATGGAGCCACTATGCACGCTATACTTAAACCCTCGCATACTAACCGGGGGCAAATCAGTCAGTCTAAATTAAACCGTGTCTCTGGTTTAATGCGTACTCAGATTACACGGGTACAGGATCATCACCGCAGCCGTCTAGAGGCCGCAGACGGTAATCACCCCCTCGTTCGACTCGTGTACTCCTTTCTATTCTCCCCCCATCAGGAACCTATGGCGGTCTATGAGTGGGCGGTTGAGAATGAGGTTGAACTGGCACAGGCGGTGGGATTCAGTAACAGCATCCAGCACCGTAATCCACTAGAGTCAGTATGCTATCCAGACTGTGATGAGTATTGGGTGACCCATCGCCCTAGTCACATTCGCATGACCTTTAATGGGGCGGATGAGATCCTGCTCAACACGACGCCCGTTACAGTGTTATACCAGCCCTACATTCTACCCGTTCACTATATCCCTAAGGGAGGAAAGGGTAGTAGTCATTGGGCGGTTATCGGTGTCGATATCCCTGCTCTGGCACTGATGTATCAGGCCTGGATGCAGTACAATGAAGCCCTACCGGCTGGACAGAAGCAATCCATTGAGCAGTTCGTATGTAGTTACGTGCTACCGGGTATGTTAGTCAGTCAGGCAAACAGCGTACGGTTGAATATGTTAACCCGCTATATGGACGACAGTGTACCTAAATTGGACACTCGATCCAATATCGGTATGACGGATCACACGGATGAGCTTCAAGCTATCCTACACGACATTATTGTCGACAGTGATAGCCGTAATTATCCGTTAGGATACCTCTATTACCTTATTGGCGCTATCCAAGAAGGACAGTCGTTACTGGATAACTTCCCCCATATAGCCGCCCCTGAGGTATTCCCACTCTATACCTGCCGTTATTTGGCAGCAGTTGCATGGGTGCGTACCGCAACCATGTTGGAGTTATCCCCATCGGATGTACGGGAATATGGGCAACGCGTGCGTGCCATGTCACGTCAAGTACGGGCCCGCTTCACGCATCAGCAGTTAGGTAAGGGGTACGTGGATAAGGTAGAGAGCTGGCACAGTGACATTGTGAACCTATTGACATAAGAAAGACAGGACTGGCCTTAGCCAGTCCTGTACTTTATGCTGTGTTATAGATATTAACGTCAACCTCTTTCGAGAGCAGACGCGTTTTCTTTTTGTTTCTAAGGTAGATACCCATGGTTTCAAGAATGATCAAGAACCCGGCCATCATCTCAGATTCAATGTGCTCGACGTTAATTACCTTCAGTATCTCCTCAGGTACCTTACCTTTTTGCAAGCGCGACCGAGGGATCAAAAAGTTACTGAAGCTGTTACGGCCCGTTGCCTTGGTGCCGCAGGTCGGGCAGACGACATCCTTCTCTGACGTCTCCTCACACTGACAGCTATACGAAGCCGCTAGCCATTCGCGTAACCCCTCCTGCATCTCAGGCTCCAACGTCACCATCCACTCTTTAAGCTTAACGGGTGAACCTAAATCCACCGGGACCTTCACCGCTGCGTAAGGAGGGGGGTCAGCCACCCCATAACGACAGGCAAAGACCTTATTCCAAAGGTCATAGTGAACGTGGTTCGATTTCGATGCATTCTTATACGCCTTGGCGGCCTTTATCTGCATAGAGGCTAGATACGTGGACTCACCGGCCAGGATCGAGCGGTTAACCTCATGAGCGAGGGTAACGGGTACCCGAAGGGCCTCATACATCGTAGGGCGGCTATTCGCCATAATGGAATCCATAATCCATTTGATGTAGTTACCCAGTGTCTCGGTAATGATACTCGGAAGACGAGAGTTCTTAAGGTTCACGCCCTTCGAGTCAAACTCAGGTTCTGGATAGACGTTACCCTCACAGGCACGAATGTATGAAAAGTAGTGCTTCGCCATATTCGTAACCCCCAGTACCGGCTGATAGAACTCAGACTTCATTGCCAGTCTAAAGAGCTTATCATCCTTAACTCCTAAGTGTCTGGACAGTTGTGCCAGTACATGCTTAAGGACCTGAGAATCAATGTACGCCATCGCACCCGCTACCGACATGCCACGACGGGTAAAGTCATTTTGCCCGATGTACCAGACCACCCAGTCTTCGGTGGTAAAGATCGTGGAGTCAGTATCCGAGACCACCGCACAGTCCCTTAAGATGGTGGGGACACTGTGTACACCGTGAGGCATGTGGTCTGACTTAAGGAATGCATCGATGTAGAGCTGGTAGTTCGACAATGCCTCCTGTGTCTGTTTAATAGCCGCGCCATAGAGTTTATAACCCTCAGGATTATCCTTGGCCATATCGTAAACGGTCTTACCACTGAGCTCTTCGGACATCACCAACCCGATCATGGCAACCAAATCAGGATGTGCACCCTGTACATAGACATCAGGGTCCTCTACACCCTCTAGAGGCTTCTCCACCAACTGACCGATAAAGGCTCGCATGAATCCTTCATTCACATCCCGCATCGCTCTAAGGTCATAGGTAAAGGCTACAACCGCCCGTTGCCAGTCCTCCATCCTATCAATAAAAGCACTGACCTGCTCTACACCCTTAGGGGAGCGCCAGTAGCGGCGACAGCTTTTAAAGACATGGTCTTTAAGGTACTCAGGTGTAGGGGTACTGAGTTTGTACGTTGCGAGTGCTTCTTTAACCAATGTCTCATCGGCCAAACGTATCGAAGCTGCCATCTCTGACAAAGTGACCTCACTACTATAGTAGTGACGGTTACCCATGAGAAGTCGTTCAGCGACTGCATTGGAGTAGCTGGTCGCACAGCGGCAGATAGAGGTCAGGGTGGTATGGGCCGATGCATTGTAGATTGGGTTATGGGGACTGGAGTGGGCACCCGAAATAGAGTTGTTCAGGATCTTGATGGTAGATTGTTGGTTATTACAGAAGGTAGCCAACTCCATATTACCTTCCATCTTAGCCTTCTGCCCTTCTTTCTTCACCTTAGATCGCCGCTGCAGGCCCTGATCGATAAAGTCGGGCAAGAACCCCAGCTTCTTATCGGGATTCGAATACATGATGAGGTTAGGGCCCAGGATGCGACCGGTATGCTCGATCTCATTCAGGTAATTCGTTAGCGCCTGTTTCTCTTTACGTCGATCGGGCGAGCCGTCTCTGCGGGCCAGGGTCTTGAGAACCGGCTCTTGAAGCTGACTATTGGCCTTTAGCCATTCTAAAGCAACGTCCTTAGGCTTACCCGACATAATGCTTATATACTGCGCCATGTTTTCATGGTAGTTGTTCAGGATATTAATGTCGCGCGTGTACTCTGACGGCGCGCGTACAAATGGATCTTTCATGAGGGATACTCCAGACGTAAGGGTCGAGTAATCAATTCTACTACCTTATAGGGGCTACCGATCTAAATAGAAAAAAAAATAACCCCACTCCCGAAGGAGTGAGGGTGCCTAATATTAACGGCTAACCCACCGTAGTGGGACCTTTAACCAAGGGGTAAAGCATGTACATCTTCCACATGAGATAGGGGAGATGAGTAATTATTCACTGACTTCAATTTTATCGATCTTGTATCCATTCGACAGCAGCAGAGCACGGATCGCGGTTGTATCGGGATCCCGAAAGTCAGTCAGGGTGATAGTGGCCTTGGACACCGTATTGACGTACAGGGCAGATTCAATAATCCAGGCCTCTCCGACATACAGAATAGCCCCGTCATTTGCCTTAATCATAAGGTAGTTATAGGCTGTCCAGTCATCCGGGTAGATGGCCTTAATGTTGTCAGGCAAATGTCGATAGATGTTAGCATGGTGAGTAGCCGCATTGGCTGACGCGGGCACCCCGTCACTGTTTAGACGGGCCAGTATTTTACCTTCAATCTCAACCCGTCCCGACATAGCGCTGTACAGCGACATCTGTACGTTATCGTTCAGGGTGAGTTGGTGTACCGTGACGGCGTTTAACATGTTGTAATCTCCGTGTTCGCGCGGCGTAGGTACCGAGCGCATCGATGAACTTTAAAGTAGATAGATCAAGTTCAGCTTTATACCACTGATCAATGATCTCAACCAAGGGTTCTTGAAGGGCTAGGGGGAGCGACTCCAGGGGTTCTAAATCTCCATCATCCAAGGCTAGGACGACCTCCGTCAACCGCTCTAGCCCCTGTGCAATGATAAGGGGCGTGATGGGGGTGTCAGGTGAGTCTTCTAATAGCCACGTCATGATGAGGGGCACTATCTCGACCCGACGGTCTATTATAATTGTAACCATCTTCCGTCCTTATTAACAGACTGTTCCCACCCAACAGTTCTACCCTTGCGATAGGGGCTAGGTAGAGGGCATGGTCCGGTGGTATCACTTTGAGTTGCTCGTAAATCTCTGAGCACAGCGTATGGAGGCAGTAGTATATCATCTCCTCCAAGTCACTGCGCCAGCCTGTGTCTAGAAATGACATTATATCATCGACATAGGTGTCGGATAAAATTATGTCAATAACCTCATCCACAATGTCTTCATTCCACCCATGGTTAATCGCTGCGGCTAAGTGTTCAACTGCACCGGGGAGGGGTTTGAACAGATAGTAGTACCAGCGATGAATCGTTGCGGGGTTAGCGCCTACCTCAGCTTGGAGTGGGTATAATAGATGATACAGGTGTGGGATACTGATAATGACAATCGAAGCCATACCAACGACCTCCGTTAAATAAAGGATACCACGACATTATTAGGTCCGATAATAGCCGCACGGGTAACAGGCTTGCCCAGATACGGCATGATTAGCGCCTCTTGCGGATATTCGAATCCTGCAATGAGTTCCATTAGCCATTCCTGTATAACGTCGTACTCTAGCATAAAAAGGGCGTCCCGAATAACCCTCCCCTGATCTGACTCTAAAAGATGGGTGGCGAGTATGTCAGCCGATTGCAGTCCGTCTGGACGCCAGCGATCAATAACGTCTACTGATAAAAGGTGGTTATAAAGGATAGGCAATATACCCCCCACTACCGGATGGTAGTGGGGGTCTATGGTGTTTTCCTCTATACCGTAATGCGTGAGTATCAGGCTATGGTAGCCTCTCATTGGACCCTCCTGCCCAATACGGGTTATCAACTGTAAGGTTTGGCACAATGTTAATCGCCACTGCAGCCGGTGGCAGTAGCGCAACACTTTGATCCTCATGGATGTAGATCGACATCGGTACCGGTATTACGCTGTTTTTAACCGCCTCCAGTATCTCGTAGGCCACCGACTCCCATTGGTAGGCACGAGTACAAACGTCACAGTCATGGCATCCGCACTCTAGCGTCGGCATGTGTCCCATCCAATCGCTGTCCAGTACGTACGTAACCACATCGTCCATGCGTGCATCCGGATCCTGCTCAGCCAAATAAAAGAGCGCATACAGGTCTTCGGCCAATGCCATGAAGTCGGTACCCGCCTGCAAGACTTGTGGCGGTATGGGCTGGCGATGTATTATTAGTCGTGCCATATTCATGCGTGTCCCCAACCACTATTATGGGTAGGTGCAATCGCGTGTCGGACCGGGGGATCGGGCCACCATTTAATGACACCGGTTCCCTGTGAGATCCACTCCACCACATAGGTGTAATTCCACTGAGGAGCACCTACTGTGGACTGCAACAGTGCATCTACCGCATCATAGAGTTGCTTCTCTATATAGGTACGGTAGTCTGTTGGGATGGAGAGCGCGATCATTACATCCGTAAGGGGATCGTTACAGTGGGTACGGAACATAGAACCGTAAAGCTGACAATCCACCTCATGGCGTACGATGTCGCACGTATCCACCACTGAGGCTGCTGTGTCGAATTGTACAAGCCAATCTGACAGAGCCTTAGCTGTAGGCACTACACCTACTATTCCGCACCCTTCACTCATCACTCACCTCGCATTCGATGCCAGTCCTGTATGCGATAGTCCCCATCGTGAATTAACACGTGCAGGGTACCGGCTACGTGCAGACTCCACACGTCGTATGGGTTCTCACTGCGCACACGGTGTAAGGCATCGTTCAAATGGTAAATTGGCTCAATGTCGTCAAAGAAACACAGGATTTCTTCGATTTGTCGTACAATGGCCTCTTCTGATTCGGAGGGCTTGTTAAAGTTAATATCTTCACCCGACAACTGTCGAACGAGCTCCGCCATCTGGATCGGACTAACCTTCGCTTTCGAGAGCACTTGTTGCAGTCCAACACTGGGACCATTGTGGATATAGTCCTCAATAGCCGCCAAGAGAATGGCATCTTCCATTAGGTCACGGTAGCTACCGGTGTCGACATAACTTTTCGCCAATGCCCCACGGACCTTAGTCACTACCTGGTCACGGGTGTACTCCGGTACTGTCCACCCCATCACGCGAGCGAGGGGGGCTTCGATTGTATCGCGTACATGGGCTGTGACGAGGTTGTAGCAGAAAGCCTTGTCGTAGTTAAGGTTCGGGATGAGGCCCGCTTTAGCACCCCCTACAAAATAGCTGTGCAACAGGGCGCCATAGCGGTTAAGGTCTAAAATAACGCGTTTGTTCTCAGACATACGTCTATCCTTGATACGTCACTCATCGTCGAATGATTGCAGTGGGTGAATGGACTAGAATCAATGCAACGTCGCCAGGACCCAAGATTTCTACATCAAATCCTAGATTAGCCGCCGCCTCACCGAACTCAGGGGTAGGTGAGAGTGCACGATAGAGATCACTGGAGTATTCCTCCAACGCACGGTTAATGGATACCTCCATCTCCAAACAGGGTGGGCGATAGCGGGTCGGTACGTAGGTAAGCAAGAACATGTCTTCTAATCTACGCCCCAGCCAGTAGCGGTAGAGGTCCATAACACTATTGCCTCGATCATCCTGAGGCTCTACCATCGTAAAGTCTCTAACCTGTAAACAGGCGTGGATGATCTCCCGTATATCCCGATCTACACTGCGATCAAAATGATGTATAATCGTAGTAAAGGGAAGCTTACTCACACCAAGCTCCTTCGTTAAAGAGGGGGAGAGGCTCCCCCTGCACCCTATTTAGAACACCATACCACTGTCGTCCGTAGTACGGTCACCCTTATCCATCACCTGATGAACACCCACTGGGGTAGCGGTCGCCAGTGATTCCCGTACGCTGTCGTATCCACGGATTGCCATTTCAACACCCCCCATGATCTGTCCGATGCGACTAGCTGAGGTTGCGAAATGGAAGTTAGGTAGGTCCTTAGCACCCCAGACCTTACCGTCGTAGTAACCGACGCAGCTATACGGCTGACCCAAGGATGGAATTTCATCACCATCGCTATTGAGTAGTGACGCTGTCGAGATAACAGCACCGTCCAAGGCCGTGATATCGGTACCCTGCCACTCGGGCTTACCACCAAAGGTCTGCTTAAAGGGCAAGACCTCAATCAACTGAGACGGGATATCCGCATGGTTACGACTATGGTCCAACCAGTTCACCAGGTCAGTGTGGTCCAGTTCATGGTGACTGCCGCAGAATAGAAGACCCAGCTGACGGACAATCTCCTCGACACGGTTATCGATGTCCGGACGAGAGCCCAAATACCCATCGTTACCGCGATTATCACTGGCCGCGTTTTCCTGATAGATCATCATAATCGGCCGATTGTTGGTAGCCTTACCCATGGCCATAGACTGCAAGGTTTCCAGTGTACGCAGCGTATTCTTGGCCTCAATACCTGAATAGGTACTACCCACCACCAGCGTAATGACGTTAGCGCCACGACGCAGTAGTTCAGCTGTCACCAAAGGACCTACCACAGAACCACTCGTTATCTTCAACACTGTTCGTTAATCAGTGTCCGCAACATTACTTGCAGCTCCCACCTTTCAATGGGAGACGAGACTATATCAATATCCTAATTTTGAATAGGTTTATTTAAGCGCACTATGTGAATGTTTGGGTCATTCAGTTGCTTATAAACATATTCTAGACTGAAGTATTTACGTTTATCTGCTATACCAAGCTCATCTAGAAGAGCCTCGTCGCCCTGGACGAGTTTAGTGGCACTTCCATTGGTTACCCTATACATTCGCATAGGGGCCTTACATTTAAAGTAACTGGAGAGTATGGTCTCCTCAGTAAAGGGATACCACGCATACCTATGAAGGCTAGATCTTAAACCCAGCCCGTGTATGAGTGTAGTTCCCTTACGCCCTTTACATTCGCCAAGTTTAGTCGAAACGTCGCGCTGATCGTAGTTTCCACCGTAATGCTCATTAACAAATTTCGCCACAGCTTCTGTACTGTAAAACTTTGTAGTCGTCTTTGTGTAATAGTCGTAGAGCTCGTAGTACTGTTTTTTGGCCCGATATGGCACCAACTGATAGCTCTCCCTAATTGCCATGGCCTCTTCTTTACATACGTCCGTTGCAGTTGGGAGATCATCCTCGTTGAGTGCAACGTAGTATCCGGCAATATATGCGCACTTTCTAATCTTAAATAGATTAGAAAGTGATCGGATACCGGTAAAGTAAGCAGCTATAAAGTAACTAGGGTATACTAGGCGCTCTCCGTTTACACAATCCAATACAAATACGTTGGTGCCGAATTTAGCACTGTTCGAGGAACAAAACAGTGTCTGCTCGTCTTCTAATTTAACTATCCATCGACCGAGCAAGGGTGCGTCTTTAGATCGACGTATCAACGGTATAAGGTTATTGGCATGTATGTTAATGTAATTAGCAGCACTCTTGATTGAGTTGAACGTTAATGTCTGTCCGGACTCTAGGTCTTCCACTAACGTTCTATTCGCATTCGCATTTAATCCGTTGGCAACCGCATGTATGTGGTTCTTATGTGCCGTTACCCACTCTAGGTTGTCGGCGCGGGGATTTAGTTTATTACCATCAATATGGTTGACCTGTAGATTGGCGTCCCAACCCGGTACAAACTCTTCTGCCACTAATCGATGGACGGTACTATATCTTTTGCCGCCGTCATCGTTGAGTATGGATATTTTCAAATACCCGTACTTATCGATGGCCTGCTTCAAGAGTTTGCCAGTTCTAACATTTCTAACTCGGCCAGTGTCACTGACTTCATAATTAGAACACCCTGTTATTTTCTTCCACTTTTCCAATAATGCGTTCTCCATATTCAGGTCGCCCAATCGACCTTTGGTTTACACTATTCAGTCATTATTAGGATAGTCCCCATTTCGAGCCCACTTGGGCCCTACACGCTGGTCAATGCGTTAGTCGTTGAACGTTCCCCCTAGCCTGTCTCCCGACAGTCCTTAGGGGCTTCGCTGCTGATTGTCCAATTGCAGATATTTTCAAGCATTCACGTTTGCCTTTTCAGACTACGTTGTAGCTACCTGCACTTAAGGAGTTTCCAGCAATTAAGGGACGTGTCACCATACAGTTACCTGTACGGCGGGCTTATGTCACAACGTGACGTTAACCACCTGAGGCAGAGAACATAACCAGGTTATAGTCGGAGGGCTTGTGCTCCACCAACATGTTGTTGACGTGATCGTTCACGCCTTCGAAGGCTTGCTGACGCTTCTTACCCGCGCCACGCAGACCCGGTACCAAGAAGGTTTTGATATCACCACCCAGATCACGGATGTTAGAGTCCGAGGTGTCCAGTGCATATTTGCGCACAGTGGGATAGTACGGCACCTCAGTATCCTGGGGCAGACGAACAAAATCTTTGAGCAGGTTAATGCCTGCACCGCCGCAGGCATAGATTGACATTGTGGACATGTGTTTTCCTCTTGGTTAATGATTACAGGGCTCCGCCCTTATACGATAGGGGTAGGCCCTTATTTTTTAGATGTTTTCGTTACCCAGCCCAAAGGCATACGAGATGCCTCGATATCCGCCAATCGTGTACGGTAGGCGGCCAGCAAATTGCCTACTGGATACAGGTACCGGTTGGCCTGTAGGTCTTTAATCTGCCGATTGCTATCGGTATACAGATTAAGGTAGTTATTGCGCTCCAGAATGCGCTCTACTACCAACGCCATACGACCATCGTCTTTAAATTTCTGAAGATGCGCCAGACACTCCTCATAGGTTTCCAGCCGTTTGTCGCCTGCAATATTCAAGTACATAGTCTCTTCCTTCTGTCTACATTGAATAGGTGGTTATTGCGTAGATTAATTCTACTGGCTTAAGGGTAATATAGGTTTTCCCTAGAATTCATTGGCCTGGGTCGATCCTATGACACGTGACAGTATTAAGGGGTGCCCTTATGGCAAACATGGTAACATACGCGGTAAGCCGCATCATGCGGGAGATACCGCACGAGGTGCTCTATCAGGCCTTTGGTTCGAACGAGTGGTACAATCACCTTAACCAACTCAGCATTGAAGAGCGTATTCGGCGGGAAGTGATTAACGGCATTGTACTGCCGGACTGTAACATTGTAGGGGGTGAATCCTACGTTGTTAACTTGGGCGGACTGGTATGGCAATGGTTAGAGAACGGCGCACGTATTGAAATACCAATGTCTATGACATTGAACCGACCTATTTCATCTGTATTGTCGATTGAGACCACCTACCGTAACTCTGAGCCCTACGGCAGTATGCCGGGTCAGCCCGGTCCAACCGGTTTGAACGAGGTGTATCTCGTGGGCCCTAACGTTATCTTTACACCGATTAACCCCGGTAACCTCAATTGCTTCTTGCGCTGTATACTTGAAAACGATGAGCAGTTAGCAAACATTAGTCAGAAAGCGATGTACGTGTTCGGGGACCTCGCTGTACTGGCTGCAAAGATGTATGTCCATAACAAGTTGTCTGTTAGCACCACCATCACGGCAATGACCGGTGGACAAGTAGACGGTCGACTGCGGGGCATTATCGATGGGTATAGCGATGCAGCGCAGATGTACGGTGAGCTGCTACAGCGGCGTATTAAGAAAATCGCAATGATACAGGACCGCAAATGGCACCATCGCTTTATTGGTATGGGGCTAAACGATTAAGGATTAGTTATGTACAGTGCAGATGTAGAATTTAACCGCTGTGTCGATGAGCTGACATGGTTAACAGATACCTTACCGGGCCTTGTAGAGTTGGGTGTAAAGGGCGATGCCGACTCTCCGGTCATCCGTGCGGTAGAGACGAGCTTAGGGATTGAGGGACTTAAAGATTGGTTGGAGGATGCAGCCGATGCGATTGTTGCCCTTCTGCGTCGATTGAAGGAGTGGTTTCTAAACCTAGTGAACCAAGCTTTTGGTCGGGCCTCCCGTAATGAACGTACGCAAAAGGCACAGGAAGCAGATCTCAATAAACGGGATGAGACGGTTACTGCAACGGCCACGACCGACAGTGGTGAAACGCAGGATATCGATGAGGTTCGTAAAATCATTGAGGGGATGGAAGCTGAGATTGATCTACTTAAAAAGGCACAAGAGCTTCAGTCAGAAATCATCATAGAGATGACTAAAGACCTTAAATTGGCCATGGAGGATATTAAGCGCACGGGTCACCCGGTTGTACGGGATAAGGCTAAGGCACTTTTGTCTGAGCGAATTGCTGCTACAATGGACCGTGACCTCTTACGGGGCAAGAAGCCTTATCGTACACAAAAACAAGCCAATGGACTGGTGACCGAATTTATTATCCTGTACGGCATGGGTAAGAAATATAAGGTTGCCGTGATCACACGCGATGGCCCCTATCTTGTACGGTATGAGGAGAAATGGGTAGGTCGGGACATGGATCCCAAGCTACCAGAGCGGACTGGCTATGGTACTAATACAGTACTGGCCCTTAAACGCTGTAACAAGGCTATAGCACGCTACTTAAAGGCGGCGGAACGTGCCGGTGTGGATGAGGCCACTCGCCGCCAAATGGAAGCCCATACCAAAGTAGTGGAAGAGTTGACCGCGCGTTTTAAACAGTTAGCGAAGGACTATGAGCTGGACGGTGAAGTACGGACACAGTTTAACGCTAAACTGAACGATATCAGTACTAGAATTACCGGACTGGCTCAGCGGGCTGCCACCCACGTCGATGGCGATCAGAAAGCCATTACTGAGATACTCCGTGCAATAGACGAGTTAGCTGAAGTATATTAAAGCCCACACTCCCTCCGATCGGAGGGAGTGTGTCTTTATGCTGTAAACAACGTAACGGTACGCACGGCATAGTCTAACCCTGCCCGACTAACGAGTCCCGGATAATAAACAGGCGTATGCCAATTAACCGAGGTTGTGTCAGTAGGCCACTCGACAACGTAATGGCTTGTACGACCACTGGGGTAAATGTATTTCGTAATGCGCTTAGGGGCATGGCGGGTACCCGGTGGCTCTCCCCTACGCGCTGCCTTCTCCATCATGATCAGCCTACGGTTCACCCAGACGTGTTTACGTATAGCCTGTCTCCGGCACCGCCTAACATAGTAGGTGACTATTACGGCATTCAGTTGAAACCGATGCCGTAGTAAGAACACCCCATCCGCTAGGAGGTACCGAAGGGTGAGAATGAGACGATTAAAAATCAAACCCATCATCGAAGTTACCGAGACTATCGACGTCTACACTGCTGTCGATCTGACCGACCAGGTAGGATGACAGTTCTGTTTCCTGAGGGGCGGGTTGAACCGCATCAGAGGTGACCCAACTGCGCATCCAGGGTAGGGGGTTTGACTTCAGTTGCCCTACGATAGGTCCCCAGCCCAGGTTATCAGATGCCTCATCACTAACCCACTCCAGGTACTCATTCAGGATACGGGCATTGAGGCCTATCATGCTACCGTCTTTAAAGAGATATTCAATCCATTCAGACTCCTGATCCTTACAGTCCACCAGAATCTGTTTAAACTCAGCTTGATGGGTTTTGAAGATCTCCTGCATCACAGGATCATTTTCACGCGACCCAATCAGTAGATTCAAAATCTGTTTGGTGCCGGTCTTATGTAAAAGCTCATCCATTACTTCACACGGAGACGCAACTCTCTGCGCAGTTCTCAGGCTTTCGCCATGAACTTCCCCCCGTCGCCGGGGGCATAGACTATATCACGATCTGTGCACAATGCTTTTCACACACAGACCCCTCACGTTTCGAATGACCATTAGCTTGTCACCCTACTCACTTTCCCTTTCTATCTGTCGGTAAAATGGTTTAATAGCATCCAACAGACGTGGTTGTGATAGTCGTTGCCGACAATGATAGTTAAGATACTGTTCGACGGACTGCCAGTAACATTACCATTGCCATCAGGATTGTCTCGGAGAGAGTTCCCTGAACAGTGAGGTTATTCGACTGGGGTCGCCCCCAGAAGCCGCCACGAGATTAACGGCAGATGAGCTTGATAATCTTAGCGTTGCCTTCCATTACACCGCGTTCGGCGAATGCAAAGGAGCACGCAAAGGACACGTAGAAGCGAATAGCCTCCAGGGCATAAACCGATACCATTGCCCGTGCCAGGTGGTACTTCATATTACGTTCACTGCAGTCGTACGTAACCCCTGCAACGGTATGTTGTCCAAAGGACCCTACCACTGAGTAGATGTTAACCAGCTCAATAAAACGATCGTATTCTTCTGTAACGGCGGTTGCTCGCTTGATGATCTCAGGCGTCGCCATTATTTCATCCAGTACCGCACTGGGGTCGTTAAAGACATTTCGCACGATATGGGTGTATGAGCGACTATGGACCGTCTCACTGAACGACCAGTTCTCAAGCCAGTTTTCCAATTCGGGTAGAGAACATACCGGTAAGA
>ERZ1673962.749-NODE-749-length-19652-cov-10.934582_pt1 | contig 19652 bp, 8 predicted proteins | sample MGYA00580188_ERZ1673962 | MGnify/ENA primary metagenome ERZ1673962 (study PRJEB41334, sample SAMN05608104) | rock metagenome | biome: terrestrial subsurface; feature: shale formation; material: shale | place: USA: Pennsylvania ... | reverse complement strand
CCAATCCGTCAATATGTATGATTTGGAAGATGCTGAAGTGCCTTCCGACCAAATCCCAAGCATTAAAGTTAATCTGAATGAACTTTAAGTGTTCGCCTGCTCTTAGAAGTCCAACTTATAGAGAGGCCGCCAGGGCCTTACTCGACCAGAACTCAGCAGATTTCTGATCAAAGCGATAAGCAGGTCCGTTGTTAAGTTCCCATGTATACATTGAATGAGCCGTTACTGTATTTCTATCGGCTCAACTGAAGCTGCACCATTCCGTTACCCCACCGATGAGCACGCGACATTGAGGTTTGGAAAGTCACCTCAGTACCTTTAAATGTACACCAAGGAGTACGTGGCCACATGACGCCTGGCAAGATGCTCAAGAGAGGGAAGGTTCCTGCAACAAAGTTCGCACTTCCGGTAGCGTGAAGTTGATGCCCTCAAACCCATTGAGCAGAAGCCCGGTTTCCGGTAGGTTCCCACCTGAATCTCTAATTGCTCGCTACCTATGCTCATCGATGACCCGATTCTGTCCCTCGTTTTCGACACCAACACCCTAACGCGAGGTAAACGCTACTGCACCCAGGGCCGGGTTCAGGATTTAGAGCAGTCAATTGAAGGCATGAGCATTCAGGTACTGCGCGCCACTGTGAGCGGTAGCCAGTTCCGGACCTATCGCACCGAAGTGCGGTTTGACCGCTACATGCCGTACAAGATCGACACCTTTTGCAGCTGCCCGGTGAGTTTTCACTGCAAACACGCCGTCGCGGTGATCATGCAGGCCAATTACCACCAGAATTATCCCGTTCAACCAGACGCCTCCAATGCCCGCCGGGCTACACCAGAGCAGTCTGCTGAAACCTGGCTTGCCCGGGTTACCTCGGCCACCCTGTCAGCGCCGAAACCCGAGAGCCCTGAGTGCCTGGTCTACATCATCGATGCTCAGAGCAAAGCGCGCTCGCCATCCATTGCCGTAAACAAGGTACGACGGCGCAAAACCGGCGGGTATTCCAGGGGAACCTGTAGCTCGATCTGGCACCGGACGACCAATCTGGAGCAGGACCGCCCAAGGTACCTCCGGGACAGCGACATCCCGCCGCTCACCTGGCTGCGGGCCATGCCCACTTCCTATCGCATTGAGCCCTTGCTCAAAGGACAGGCAGCGGGAAACTTTCTCGAGTCCGCGCTACGAACTGGCCGCTTGTTTTTGCAGTCCACCAACAACCCGGCCCTGCAGCACGGCGAGGCAATCGAAGCCGGTTACGAGTGGATCCAACTACCCGGCAGCCGTCATTGGCAACTGGTCGCAAGCGAGCTGCCTGGGCATATCACGCTTCTGGATACTGACCCGCCGACTTACCTGGACACCCGAAATCACCGTCTCGGACCGATCCACACAACGATGGATGCGCAAACCCGCGAGCTGTTAAGCCAGTGTCCGCCTCTAAGTGAGGAACAGCTGCAAGAGGCCCTGCCGGATCTGGCGCCGGTACTGGAAGAATCCGGCATCACCATGCCGGACGCTTTTAAGGCACCAGAGATTATTGCGACCGACCCGGCGCCCATCTTGCAACTGTACGCACTGCAGCCCCGGACACCGACAGGCTTACCCACCCTGCTGGCCCGCCTGCGCTTTAGCTACCAGGGACATGCCGTCAATTACGCCGACCCTGACCCGCGCGTGTTGCTGCAAACAACCTCGGGACCGGTGCTGGTAATTCGTGACGAAGAACAGGAAGGCGTGCTTCGGGACGACGGGCTGCCGGGTTTTCAGTTCGTGACCCTCCTGGCCGATGAACCCGGCGTACCCGACCAAACCGAGCTGCCCGAATCCACGCTGATGGATTTCACCCTGCCCACCCGAAACGACTGGCTGGATTTCATCGCGTACCAACTGCCGCAGCTCCATGCCCAGGGCTGGCAAATCGAAATGGATGAAAGCTTCGATTTGCCTGTTGTGGAGGTGGAGCGACTTCAGGGCAGTCTTCGGCCGGATGACGAAACCCAGGGCTGGTTTGAAGTAGAACTGGGCATTGATCTGAATGGCGCCACCATCGACCTGATCCCCTTGCTGCACCAGGCCCTGGCCTACCTTCCCGTCGACGCGAAAAGCCAAAAAGCCGATGCGGACAACCTGCCGGAAACCCTTTGGCTGCATAACGGCGAAACCCTGATTCGGGTGCCGTCCGAGCGCATCCGGCCACTGGTACAGACTCTGCTCAGTCTGTTGGGGCGCGAGACCAACGGTTCACTGACACTGCCTCGCCTGGATGCCGCCCAGCTGATGGGCCACACCCGCGCAGATTGGGACAGCCACAGCGACCTGAAGGCCCTGAGCGAAAAACTGACGAATTTCCAGACACTGGATGACATACAGCCACCCGAAGCGCTTAATGCCGAGCTTCGACCTTATCAGCAGGACGGCCTGAACTGGCTGCATTTTTTGCGGGACTTCGGCCTTGGCGGCATTCTCGCCGACGACATGGGCCTGGGCAAAACCCTGCAAACGTTGGCTTGCATCCAGTCGGAGAAAGCCGCCGGGCGCCTGAGCGCGCCGGCTCTGGTGGTCTGCCCCACCACATTGATCGCCAACTGGCAGGCGGAGGCCGAGAAATTCACCCCGGAGCTGAAGGTTCTGGTCATCCATGGCCACCGGCGAAAGCCCCTGTTCGAGAGGGTGAGCGAGGCAGATGTGGTCATTACCAGCTACCCCCTGATCAGCCGGGATATCGATCTCCACACCGAACAAACCTACAGTCTGGCGTTTTTTGATGAAGCCCAGTACCTCAAAAACCCGGCAACGGCTCTGTCGAAGGCCGCCCGAAAACTGCCTGCAGAAACCTGCATTGCGCTCACCGGCACCCCCATGGAAAACCATCTGGGTGAACTATGGGCTCTGTTTGATCTGATTCTGCCCGGCTACCTGGGCCACCGAAAAGCCTTCCAGGAACACTACCGCAAACCCATTGAAGAGCTTGGCGATGCGGGACGTCAGGCCGAGCTCAGCCGACGCGTGCGCCCGTTCATGCTCCGGCGCACCAAGGACCAGGTAACCCCCGAGCTGCCAGAGAAAACCGAGATCATCCGTCATGTGGAGCTGAATCGTGAGCAGCGCGATCTCTACGAAACCGTGCGCGCGAGCATGGACAGACGTATTCGGGAGGTTCTGAGTGAGAAAGGCGTGGGCCGCAGCCAGATCGAGATCCTCGACGCTCTGCTCAAGCTACGCCAGATCTGCTGTCACCCGGCCCTGTTGAACAAAGAGGAAAACGCCCGCTCAGCCAAGCTGGACGAAGTGCTCTCCATGATCACCGAACTACTCGAAGAAGGTCGGCGTATCGTGCTTTTCTCCCAGTTCACCAGTATGCTCGCGCTAATCGAGCAGAGCCTGAAAACAGCAGGGATTCAGTACGAAAAACTCACCGGCCAGACCCGCAATCGCGCCAAACCAGTCGAGCGGTTCCAGAACGGCGATAGCCCTATATTCCTAATCAGCCTGAAGGCAGGCGGCACCGGCCTGAACCTCACCGCCGCAGATTGCGTGATCCATTACGATCCCTGGTGGAATCCCGCCGTGGAGCAACAGGCCACCGACCGCGCCTGGCGCATCGGCCAGGACAAGCCGGTTTTCGTTTATCGCCTGATTACCGAAGGCACCGTTGAGGAGCGCATCCACGCGCTTCAGGCCAGAAAAAGCCAGTTGGCTGACGGTCTTTACGGCAGTAAAGATACTTTTGCCTCCACACTGACCGCTGAGGATATTTCAGTGCTGTTTGAAAAATAATGTACTCTGGATGACATTCACCAAAAGCCACCGGCAAGCTGATGAAGGCGTAAAATAATCTGAGTACGCACAACGATGGATGAACAAACCCGCCTGAGAACACAGTCCTACTCCGTAGCCCGTTACCAGCACCCGGCCTGGAAAGTGCTATCGGCCACCCGCGGGCCACTCGTCTTGAGTTGCCTGCAGGTCTTGTTTGAACAGAACCGCGAGGAAATCCTGTTCGAAGATGCCCAGCAGATGCTTTCTGAGATCCTGCGTCAGCACGCCAACAGCGATGATCTTGAACTTCCCACCGATGACCTTGCCGGGGAGGCCCGCAAAGAGCTGCGCTCCTGGATTCGCCGTGGGTTAATTGTTGAACGGAACGGACGGCTGATTGCGACCGATGCCCTGCAGAAAGCACTGGCCTTCGTTGACGGTTTGGAAGAGCGGGTGATGACCTCCACAGCATCGCGCCTTGCCACGGTGCAGCGGGAGATTGAAAACCTGGAAACGCGCCTGAACCCGGATGCGGAAAGCCGTGCCGACCATATCCGCCGCAAGATTGATAGCCTGGAAAGCGAGCTGGAAGACATTAAAGCCGGGCGCTTCAAGGTACTGGACGGCCCCGAAGCCGCTGAAGGTATCCGGGAAGTCTACAACTTGGCCACCAGTCTACGGGCAGATTTTCGCCGGGTGGAAGATTCCTACCGTGACGCCGACCGGCGCCTACGACAGTCCATTATCAGCGAGAAACATCATCGAGGTGAGATCGTGGATCGCCTACTGGATGGCCACGACACTCTACTCGAAACTGCCGAGGGTAAAGTGTTCCACGGCTTCCATGAACAGCTCAGCCGCTCCACTGAGCTGAACAATATGAAACACCGCCTGCGCACCATACTGGCCCACCCCGCTGCACGCCACGCGCTCTCCCGCCAGCAGCAAGACGAGTTGCGCTGGCTGATCATCCGGCTTATTCAGGAATCGGCAGCGGTGATCAAGGCCCGCGCCCGTAGCGAAAAAGACGTCAAAGGCTTCCTGAAAACCGGCCTGGCGGCGGAAAACCACCGGGTCGGCGAGCTACTGAACGGCATCCTGAACGCCGCTCTGAATATCGACTGGGCCAGCCACAAAGTCCGCAAAAGCGACACGCCCTTGCCACCGCTGGCGGTTGCCGCCTCCAGCCTGCCGCTGGTGGAGCGACTGAGATTCAAATCCGCGACCGAAGAGCAGGCACAAGGTCTGGAGTTGGCGGAACAAAACGTTGACCTGACCGAGGTGGACGAAGAATTCTGGCGAGCGTTTGACGGCCTGGATCGCGAGGCTCTTTATCATGAAACCGTAGAACTGTTAAAAGTAACCGACCGCCCCATGAGCATCGGCGACCTGGCCAGCCACCTGCCGCCTACCCACGACCTGGAAACCGTCGCCCTGTGGCTGGCCATGGCCCGCGAGGCGGAAGTGGAAATCTCAAATGACCGGGAAGCTGTGGACATCACCGACACCAATGGCCAGAAACTGCGCTTTCACGTGCCACACCTGACCCTGACCCGACACGACGCCGAGTCCATCAATTGGGAGCTGTAACCCCCATGCCTGACTACTTTGACCAATTGACACGCCAGCCCGATGAACAGACAGCAGACCAGGAACCAGAGCCACCCGCTGGCCCTGATGAAAAGCACGCTGGCGAAGCGTCAACGGTTGACGAAACCCAGTACACCGCCAGCAACCTCAAGGCAACCGCCCAGGAACTGCTGAAATACGGGCTGCTGGAAGCCGACCGCAAAGCGAGGCTTTACCAGATCGCCATCACACAGACCGGCGAAATCAACCGTATTCTGGAGCCCTTTGATCTGCGGCTGAAAGTGGATGATATTCGGGGCCTGGCTTTTCTGGTGGTCGCGGATCAGCTATTCCGGGACGGTGACGAAAACGACGACGAATGGTCCCACCCGCTGGTGCGTCGCCAACGCCTGAATATGGAGCAGTCCCTGTTGATCGCCATTCTGCGCCAGCATTTCATTGCCCACGAGCAGGAGGCCGGCCTGGGAGCCGGCGATGCGGTGGTGGAGCTGGACGAACTGTTGCCCCAACTACAGTTGTATCTGGGCGACACGGGCAGCGATGCCAAAGACCAGAAACGTCTGCGAGGACTACTGGACAACCTGAAGAATCACGGCATTGTCTCGGACATCGACGCCAACGATCAGGTGGTGATCCGCCCGATCATCACCCATCTGGCAAACCCGGAAAATCTGCAGAACCTGCTGCAACATTTCCGGAAAATGGCCGGTGAGATTTCACACAGGGACGGAACCAGCGATAGCGAAGAGGGAGGCATAGAATGAACCTGCCTCAGGATGACCTGTTTGCCACTGAAATCATTCCACCTACGGCCTATATCCTGACGCACCTGGATCTATACAACTGGGGCCCCTTCGGTGGCCGTCATTGCGCGGAAATCGACCCGAAAGGCTCGGCCATTATCGGACCCACCGGCAGCGGCAAGACGACCCTGGTGGACGCGTTGATGACTCTGCTCACCCAGCAACCGCGCTATAACCTAGCCTCCACCGGCGGACACGAAAGCGACCGGGACCTGATCTCGTACATTCGCGGGGTGTCCGGCGCCGGCAACAATTCCGGCGACAACAGCCACATCGCCCGCCCCGGCAAAACCGTGACAGGGGTGAGCGCCCGGTTTTCCAACGGCGATACCAACCTGCGCATCGGGGCCCTGTTCTGGGTGGATGGCAGCAGCTCCGCAGCCAGTGATCTCAAGCGCCTGTGGCTGTTCTCCGAAAGAGACGACCAGAGCCTGGATGACTGGCTGGCCATTCACCACGAAGGTGGCGCACGGGAACTCAAACAGCACGTGCGGGACACCCCCGGCATTCAGGCCAACGACAGCAAAAAAGCCTACCTGGCCCAGGTCCGCCGTTTCTTCGAAGTGGGCGAAAACGCCTTCACCCTGCTCAACCGCGCCGCAGGCCTGAAGCAGCTCAACAGCATTGACGAAATTTTCCGCGAGCTGGTGCTGGACGACCACTCCGCCTTTGACCGGGCCGCTGAAGTGGCCAGTGAATTCGACGATCTGGCCGCCATCCACAGCGAGCTGGAGACCGCCCGCAAACAGCACCAATCTCTGGTGCCCATTGCCGAAACCCATGAAAAGCACCAGGCCACTCACAAAGAGCTGGAGCAGCAGCAAACCCTGAAGTGCATCTTGCCGGTCTGGTTCGCCCAGGCCGGCTACCAGCTATGGACCGACCGCATCCACGATCTGGACCACCAACTCGGTGAAAGCCAAAATCGAATTGATTCGCTGAACAACACCGTCAGCGGCCTCAACAGCCAGGCCACCACCCTGAAAGATATTTACTTGGAAGCCGGCGGCGCCAGCATCGAACAGCTGCGCGAGCAGATCAGCCAGCAACAGCGCTGGGTGAACGAGCGGGCCAGCCACGCCAACGATTACCGGGTACTGACCCACAAACTGGACCTGGACGACCGCCTTTCAGCCCAGACATTGGCCGCCAACCAGCAAACTGGTGAAGCCAGACTGCGTGAACTGTCCGAACGGGAAGAAAGCCAGGACAAAACCCTGCTGGACCTGCGTCTGGAACACGGAAAACTCAGCGAAACCCTGAAAGAACTCACTGACGAAATCGACCGCATCAAGGCCCGCCCCGGCTCCAACATTGATGGCCGTTACCAGGAGTTTCGCAGTGAACTGGCCGAGGCACTGAACCTTAGCGAAGACCAACTACCATTCGTGGCCGAACTGGTGGAAGTGAAACCCGAAGAGAAAGAATGGCGCGGCGCCATCGAAAGGGCCCTCGGCGGTCATCGCCTGCGCATCCTGGTGCCGCCGGCCGCCATGCAGTCGGCACTGGACCGGGTGAACACCCGGGACAACCGACTGCACGTGCGCCTGATGGAAGCTCAAACACCCCAAGCCCAGGCGCAGTTCATGGACGACGGTTTTACCCGCAAGCTCAACTTCAAGGACCACCCGCACCGCGAAGCCCTGAAAGGACTGCTGGGCGGCATTGACCGGCACTGCGTGAATTCGCCCGAAGCCCTGCGTCAAACAGCCCACGGCATGACCCGCCAGGGCCTGATGTCGGGCAAGAAAGGCTTTTTTGAGAAGCGCGACAACCAACCCCTGGACAAAGGGTGGATGACCGGCTTTAACAACCGGGACCGGCTCACGGCCCTGACCGAGGAACTGCAGCAAACGCAGGGCTCGGAACGGGAGATCCTGCAGGCAATGGACAAGGCCCGGGCGGCTCTGAAAGCCACCCGGGATGAAATCACCCTCTACCAGGCATTGGCGAGCATTCGCTTCGACACCATTGATTTGCCCAGCGCCGAGAAGGAACTGGCCGAGCTGCAAAACCGCCTGGACGCCCTCACCGCGCCGGATTCCGATGTGGAAAAAGCCCGTCAGCAATACGAAACCGTCAACCGGGAACTGGAACAGGCCCGGCAGGACCTGTCCGAGGCGCGCACTCATAATGCCCTGCTCGACGACAAGCGCAGCCAGGCCACCAGGCGCTGTCAGGAGATGCTCGAGCGGATCGGCGAAGGCCTAACAGACGAGGAGCAAACCCTGGCCGGCCAGCACTTCGACACCCCCGGAGCCGATCAGCACGACCGCCTGGAGGCCCTGGAGCGTGCCCAGCGCGAACAACTGGAAAAGGCCATCGGCACCCTGAACAAGCAACTCCAGGGTTACCAGCTCAGCCTGACCCAGTTGATGGAAAAGGCCCGCACCCTGGACACCGGTGCCCTGGCCGAAACCGGCAGCGACATCCGGGATATTCCGGAATATCTGGAACGCCTACGGGTACTGGCCGAGGAAGCCCTGCCGGAAAAACTGGAACGCTTCCTCAATTACCTGAACCAGTCCTCGGACCAAGGCGTTACCCAACTGCTGGCCCATATCAACAACCAGGTGGCCATCATCGAAGAACGCATTGCCGACCTGAACGCCACGCTTAAACGTGTGGATTTCCAGCCCGGCCGCTACCTGCGCCTGGAGCCCCGGCGGGTTACCCACGAATCCCTGCGCACCCTGGAACGGGCCCAGCGCCAGCTGCGCGCCGATGCCCTGAAAGACGACCAGGGCGAAAGCCATTTCAAGGCCCTGCAGAAGATGGTGCAGCTGCTGCGCGATGCCGCCGACAGCAAACGCACCGTTGGTGCCCGCGCCCTGCTCGACCCACGCTACCGGCTGCAATTCGAAGTCTCGGTGCTGGACCGGGAATCCTGCACCGTCATCGAAACCCGCTCCGGTTCCCAGGGCGGCAGCGGCGGCGAGAAAGAAATCATTGCCAGCTACATCCTGACTGCCTCACTGAGCTACGCCCTGTGCCCGACGGGTGCCACGCAACCACTGTTTGGCACCATCGTACTGGACGAGGCCTTCTCAAAAAGCTCTCATGCCGTGGCTGGTCGCATTATCTCGGCACTAAACGAATTCGGCCTGCATCCATTATTTGTAACGCCAAATAAGGAAATGCGCCTGCTGCGCGCCCATACCCGCTCGGCAATCCTGGTGCACCGAAAAGAACTGCAAGCCACACTAACATCCCTCAGCTGGGAAGAGCTGGAAACCCACGCCGAAAAAATGACACGTAAACGCGATGAAATCCCCGGCTGATCTCGCGTTCCGGCTGGCCCGGCAGTGGCAAAACGCGGATTTGCGTGAGCAGCGGCTGCTTTACCCGGGTAGCTGGCCAATCACGCTACCTGTCGGCAAGCCCAGTGGTGGTGAAGTCCGCAACCGGCTGGAACAGGTGCGCGCCCATCTGGAACAGTGGCGCCACGTTGAAACCGGCCATGTACACTGGCAACCGGTGCGCTTTCAAAGCGCCGCAGAGCCCATTAGCGTGCCGGTAAGCTGGGAGCTGAATTCCCCCAGCGAATGGGTGCGGTCGACGGAGGACCCTGAAGTCCGGCGGGAATATCAGATACTGGGCCGCCTGGTGCCGGAACTGAATCCTCGCTTTCACTCACTGGTCATACGCCGTCGCAGCCTGGTGATGGACAGACCGGAAACCGAAGTGATTCGTTGCGGCCGGCTTGCCCTGCAACTAACCCCGGGTTGCGCAGAAGGCAAACCGCTACGAGCCCTCTCGCTGGCGGGAATCGATAGCAAGTTTTTCGAGCGTAACCGCCAGTTGATTACCCACATGCTGGATGTGCTATTTGATGGCCAGGCCAGCCAAACCGGCCTGGAAGCCTTCCTCGGCGCCGAAGACGAAGGCCACCACTGGCTATTGGTGGCAGACCTGGATGGCAGCCTATTGCCATTCTCGCAACTGAGGGTGCGAGCAAGAGACCTACAATCGTCTCCGTTGCCCGGCCAACGCTTGTTGCTGGTGGAAAACGAACGCTGCCTGCATCAACTGCCGAGCATTCCTGGAACAATTGCCGTACTCGGCTCCGGCCTTAACCTTTCCTGGCTACAAGCCCGATGGGTGGCCGGCAAAAGCATTGCCTACTGGGGTGACCTGGACACCTGGGGTCTCTACATGCTAGCCCGCGCCCGGGAGCTACAACCCAAGCTCACCCAGCTGCTAATGGATCGCTCAACCTTTGATCAATTCGAGGAAAGCAGCGCTGTTCATGAACCCGAGCCAGCCCCTGCAGAGATTCCCGAAGCACTCACCCCGGCTGAGGCAGCGCTTTATAGCCATCTGAATGACGCCGAACGGGGACGGCTGGAGCAGGAGTTTTTGCCTGCTGAAACCGCTCAACAGGCAATCAACGCATGGGCAGAATCCAGCCGTTAAACAATGCGCTTAGGCACCAAACCATTCGCTCATCTGCCCATAGCCAAACACAAATGCCAGCTTACGAGCCCTTGTCAGGCTGACATAGGCCAGTGCCCGCTCCTCGTTTTCCCTTTGCCGACGGGTAACCGCATCAGCCGCAGTGCTGAGCACGAAATCCAGAGGCAACAAACCGCGATTGGCAGACGCGACAAATACCGCATCAAACTCAAGGCCTTTCACCCGATGCATGGTCGCCAGATTCAGCGCACCGTCAGGTGTGGCGGCACTGCGACCATCCAGCATATGGCAAACCTGCTGTTTGCTTTCCAAAGCACTTTTCAGCTCGTTCACCTCCTTGCGGGTGCGGGCAATCACGCAGCAGGCTTCCGGTGCAAGCTCGTTCTCGTTTATGGCCGCTAGAATGGCGTCGGCCTGGTCATCCATCGAATCAAAACAGCGCACTTCCGGTGCCGGCCCGTGCATCAGCGAATGGTAAAACGCCTGGGTATCTTCGCCGCCGTCCAGGTCATCCACGGCTACGCCTTCCAGAATATTCACCGCCAGTTTGCGGGTTTCATCCGTGGTTCTGTAATTAACCTTTAACCGTGCACTGCGGCCGCGGATATTAATGCCACACTGGCCAAGCACCACCTTGTTTTTACCGTAGATGCGCTGGTGCCCGTCACCGACGATAAACAGATCGTTCGGGCCTGCAGGCACCAGGGCACGAATCAACATGAAGGCCTGAGTGCCCATGTCCTGGGCTTCATCAACGATGACCGAGCACAGATTTGGCCGTAGTTCTGGGTTACTTTCCAGTAGTTGCCGGGCATCCCGGTAGGCATCGTCGGCTTCCTTCAGGTGGTTGCTGGCCAACAAATGGCGATAACGCTCAAAAACCGGCCAGATCTCAACCCGCTGCTGACGATTCAGGCGGGTTCCCCGGCCAATGCGTGAGGCCTTCTTGTACTCATCCACGCTGCTCACCGACTGGGGCTGAATCACCCTGGCCCATTCTTCCCGGAAGAAACCAAGACTCAGATCCGATGTGGCGGGCTTTTCGGAATAGGCTTCTTCCCAGAACCGCTTTTCTTCCTTCGCATCCATCAAAAGGCCGTAGTCGTAGCCAATTTTTTTCAGAAAACTGACCACCCAGGCGTCCAGATTGTTAACCTCAATGCGTTGAAGTGTGTCCTGGGCACAGATCTTGTTCAGGTTTTGCCGGATATCGGTTGCAAGGTTGCGGGTGAACGTGGTGAACAGCACCTTACTTTCTTCACTCGCCACATTTTCCGCCAGCCATTTGGCTCGGTGCATGGCCACCACCGTTTTGCCGGTGCCAGCACCGCCCAACACCCGAACCGGGCCGTTTTTCTTGCCATTGGCCAGGCGGCGTTGGGCCGGATGCAGGAACACCCTCCACTTCTCGATAGATTGGTTGAGCACTTCCTGGAGGGCTGCTTCGTTTTCTGCGACGGCAAAACGGGCGCGGGATTCGGGGCGGGCCAGCGCGGTGCCGAAGTCCTCGGTATCCACCTGTTCCGGCACTGCCGGCACGGTTTCATTGTAGGCTTCCTCGAAAGTGGCTCCAGCCAGCAACATGAACAGACCCTCGTAGGCATCAGCGGGGAGCTGTTCATTCACGCGGGCCGTTTCCAGATCCGCCTCAATTTTCATACTACGCACCAGGGGTACTGCATCCTCGGGTACGCCAAGTTGAAGCAGTTGCCGGTCACGAATGGCATCGAACAACCCCGGTTGTTCAGGAGCTCCGGGCTGCTCCAAGGCAGCGCCCCCCGTACTCTCTTCAACCGTGAATACCTGCAGGCTGCCAGTGTTGGGGTTAATCTCCACTTTGCGTTTAGCCGCCCAGTTGTAGGCAGGCTCGTGATGGCCCACGTGCAGCATCAGGTAAAGGTCTTCTTTTTCTGCCGCTGCCAGGATAATGCGCACATCCTGATTGGCGCGAATCGAACGCAGCTTTTTGTCCTTGAACGCGGTCAGCTTCTCATAATGCAGCCCGCCATGTTGCGGGTCTTGCTGAAACTGCATCACTGCCTTGTTGGCCTGGCTCTGCTCATTGGGGGTGAGTTTCAGCAAGCTATCGAAATACTGCTCCGAAAACGCAACACTGACCATGTTTAAACTCCTGCATCCATTTCATTCATTGCCGTAACCAGAGCGTCTACCCCAGTCAGTATCCGCCAGCCCTCAGCTTCCAGATAAGGTCTGGCCGCCGCCTGATCAGGCTCATCTTCCAGCAAAAATGCGATTTTTTCATTCTCGAACATCAACTCGGCTTCACCCACCACCTCGTCATCTGCCAACGTTACGGGCTCACCTACCAAAACGGCCTCCGGCCAATGGGCATTTTGTTTGCATAACTGTTCCGCCAGTGCCTGATCAACATACTCAAACCAGGAAGGCTCTTTGCCTGAGTCCGGGGCCGAGGCTTGCTCTTTTGCCTCTCCCCCCTGGGGCCAGAGCAGCCCCGCCGCAGTGCCATTGTTTCTGGATTCCGGCGTCCAGGCGTAGAACACAGGCAGGAACTGAAGGAAATTCACGGCGGCCCAGAAGCGCTGCCACTGGTAACGGGCAGCCTCTTCGCTGCCTTTGAGGTGATAAGACAGGTTTACCAATACCTTGCGCAAATCAGCCGACGCCAATAACTCCCGGCTGGCCAAAAGGTTCAGGGTAAACAATGTTGAGCTCTGGTTATCGTGCATAGATACCGAACCGGCCAGGGCCGCTGGTTCAGGCTGCAGGTCGGTAAACGAAGCAGGCAGGCCATTGAGACTGTCCACAGCCTTTTGCTTGATAACAGGATCTGTCAATGCTTTCGCCGGCAGGCACTGGAAGGCGAACAGCAACGCCTGCCTGGCCAGGGCTTCACTGTCCTGCTCCGTCAGAAAGTGCATCAGCAATTCAAAAGTCGTTTTGCTCAAATGTTCGGCGGCATTGCCAACGTTTGCCACCTTGGCCAGACCCGCAATCGCCTGGTGGTTCTGCTCGGGAGACGTCATGCCCGTGGGCAACGGTACATCCAGCGCCTTGTCGCCCATGACCTTGTTGACGTCATACCAGTTGAGCGTCCACACCACGAAGCCGGCGTGCATCAGCGCCTGGCGTTTGAGCAGGTCTTCTTCCGCCCTGTTGCTGTGGAACTGATACCCATCCAGGAAAACCGCCACAGGCTTAAGACCCGCACGAACCGGCCAAAGCACGAAATCCGGACGGCTGGCGAACTGCACGCCTTCGGCCATGCCCAGGTCCACCTGGGGCTCCATTTCATAGGAGAGGTTGCCAATGGTCAGACGATAGCCATGCTTGCCGCGAATCACATCCTGCGATACCCGCACTTTATGGCCACCAACGCAGTCCGCACCGGAAAAACGACCTAGCGCCTCCGGGAAACGGGCCTCCAGTTCGCTATCAACCCAGGGATTACCGCCCAGCGCACTGAGGGATTCCTTGTTTTCCACCCATTCGTGGCCGCCTTCAACAATATCCCTCAGCATCTCCTGAGCCAGCTCCTTACTGGTGCTCTCCATGCCATAGGCATTGCGGTATTCCAGCAGGCACCGGTAACAGCCATCCATGGTGTTGCCATAGCAATCGCAGTTCTCCATGGCCTGGTAAGCCTGTTTGAACACGTCCTGCATGTTTTCGGCGCGGCTCAACAGCTCATGCAGGTAGCCGGTTCCGCCCGGTACGGAATCGTACAGAACGATGAAATGCCGGCGTTCATCGGTCTCGCCAATGGGCTCGCTTTGGTTCGCGACACGCAGGTGATCCACTTTACCGCCAAACCGTCGCTTCAGGCCCAGCTGCAGGGCAGCGACAAACGAGTTGATCTGTTCATCGGTGCCACCGGTCGCCAACCTTGGCAGCAATATCCGCAGCGCTTCAGAGGAGAATCGGCGATACAGGTACAGGCAGTTTTCTATACCGATATCTTCACGCCCGCCGGGCAACTTTTTCGGGCCACGGGCGAAGCTGCAGCTTTTCAGATGCTTCGCCTCTGCCTTCCCGGCCGCAGCCTTCCGTGACTGCACCGAGCCACACTCACGACAAATGGGGAAGCCGGCCCGCTGGATGTGCTCACCGGCCACATCGAAATACATTTCTTCCCCTTCCCGGCGACCAAAATTGACCTCCAGGAAGTTGGCCGAGCGGATAAATTCGAAACCGAACGGGCGATCCTTGTCATCCAGCACCCAGGTGATGCGAATGTCCGACGGTTTGAAATCAATCAACATCTGCTTATTGAAGAAAACCGGCTCCCGATCATCGGAGCGGTCATCAAGCATGGCATCTTTGGCGTTGGTGAACGCGTACACCTGAGTCATCTTCAGCATCTTGGTGCGTGCGCTTTCATCGCCCCACTGATTGGTGTGGCAGCGAGGGCAGGTTTTGTCGCCAAAGCCCGCCTGGGGATCATCCGCCGGGGCGGAATAATGGCAGCGGGGGCAGAATCGCCAGTCCTGAATGTTTCGCCCCTTGGCGGTCTCCACCCGGGTAACTTTCACCTTGCGGTTGCCGGCATAAAACACCGATTCCGGCGCCAGCTCCGTCAACGCCGCCTGGGCCGGGCGCTGGTATTCGTATTCCCGCTTAACAAATTCGCGCTCGGCGTTGTCGGCTCCCGTGGTTTTCTGTTCCGAACGGAAAATCACCGAATGCAGGGTCGCGCCTTCTTCCGGGAAGGCATAGTTCGGCAACAGACCTTCGTCAGTGAAAAAGTTCAGCGTCTCCCGCTTGTTCAATCGTATGCGCAGGCTGCGGTAGCCAGCGACTTCACGTTCCAGCTCCTGGATTTCTTCACGGGTGTGCTCGTCCTGCGGCTGCTTGCGCAATTTCTCAAGCTGCTTGTCCAGATCCTTGATGGTTTTGGCCATATTAGCCCGCTCGTCTGCGACCAGCTTCAGACGGTTCACCACATACAGCTGCAAATGATCGTCTTTGTGCTGCGGCCCGCCAAACAGATACTGGCGTAACAGCTCCTGATCTTCTTCCGAGAGCTCAGTGGCCACATGGCTGACGAAACCATCCCAGACTTCCTGCATATTGTGCTTGAGGAAGTTCAACAGCGTGTACGGGAAACGGTCTTCCCGGGCCTTCTCCACCGCATCCAGTACTGGTTGCATGCTGGCAGGTACCTGATTGTCGCCTTTCGCCCAACGCGTCCAGCAATCCAGGGTGTAAGCCAGCAACTGACGGCGGAGTACATGGCGGGCTTTCAGGAAAACCGCTGGTGGCTCCACCGGGGTATCCAACATGCGACTGGGGTCGGCATAAAACACCAGATCATGGGGGCGGCCATTGGCGACCGTCAGTACAAACGAATTGCCATCCTTGCGGCCACCCCGGCCCACGCGTTGAAGGTAATTGGCCTGCGCCGGCGGTACCGAGCAGAGCAGCACGCTGGAAAGGTCGCCGATATCAATCCCCATCTCCAAGGTAGGCGTGGCCGACAGCAGGTTATACTCCCAGGGCTTTTCGCCATTGATAAAGCTGTTTTCCACCCGCACCCGGTCACTGGTGGCCAGAAGGCTGGTGTGTTCGTGGGCGATCACCCGGTGAATCTCGCCATGGCGAAACAAATTCCGGTACAAGGACTCACGTACCGGCACAGGATTTTCATACGCCAGCGACGGGTCAGCAGCCGTGGTTAATGGTAAACCCAACCAGTGTTCCGAATGGCTGGTTGGCACATGCAGTGGCCGGTAGCCGGGGCATTCCACTGCCGCTACTTCAGTGGTGATGGCCAGTTTTTCCGGGTTAAGCAGCCAAAGTTTTGCGCCTTTATCGCTTAGCTCCTGCTGCAAAATCCCGGTAGTGCATAGTGCGTCCAACGCCTCGACCAGCACATGCTCCAGCTGCTTGCGGTCTATCAATGCAGAAGGGTTCAGGCAGGCCAGCCAGCGCTCAAACCAGCTCTGGCTGTTATTGGCGCTGACCAGCGGCACATAGCCCTCGCCTTTGGTAGATGACGGATATTTGGGTTTGGGGGTATATTTGCCTAGCGGCGGTGCAAATCGTAACCCGTTCAAGAAATATCGGTTACCCTGGTGGTAGCGGTAGGCTTTCAGGCTTTCCAGACCCACGGCGCCCATGTCCGCCAGGTGTTGCACCAGGCCCAGCATGAAGCCGGAAGCCGCTTTTCGGTCAATTCGGTAACCCAGAGTGTTATCCACGGTTTCCGCCCAATGAGCGGCTGCCTGCTGCACCGGCTCTACCGGCCATTCCAGCGCGGCGATGCCCAAACGGTTGAGTGAACGCCCCACCTGGGAGCGCCAGGCCACGTCTTCGAGAACCTGCCAGAGCATACGCTGGCGAATCAGGCCCAACAGAGGCCCGGGATCCTGTAACTCACCGGCTTGCTCGAAATACTCAAAATCCGAGCGGAAACGCTGATCCGGCGGCATGAACTCCCGCAGATAATCCGTTAAAGGCAGGCGCCCCCGTTTTTCGGCGTGTTTTAGCCAGTAATTTTCGAAGGCGTCCGGGATATCTGTCAGTGCCGACGGCCCGGCTTGTGATTCCAGCAACTGAGTCAGCGCCATGCGCACATTGTTCTGCCAGGTTCGGGCCGCAAAAAAGCCGGCCCGGTGGGTGGCGTCCTGCACGGAATCGCTGAACGTCAGCAGTTTTCGGTCGTCGTTATCGCGGCTACTGAACAACTGGTGAATGGCGACGGCACTGAGGCTTGCGGCACGAGCACCGAACACCACCAGAGCGGACTTGGCCGAACAATAAGGGCAGTCATGCTCATGCACCACTTTGTTCACATTGTCCCGCTTCACTTCTTTAAGCTGATGAGGCTTGCTGACTCGCACCAGGGCCTCATTGCCCGCCTGGCAGCTCTTGCAGGGCCCGGAATGCTCAATAGCGGCCGTTTTGCCGCAGTCCCGACACACCTTGAAATTATCCAGCATGAAACCGGCGGGCGATTGTTTCTCGCCGTGCTGCCAGGGCAGCAGCAAGCTGGTTTCCCGGCCATTACTGAAAAACGTTGAATAAATGGCCTGAAGCTCGGTTTCCACCCAGTCATCCGATACATGACCGCCCTCCATGCGGGTGAGCCAGGCCGTGCCATGGCACTCCCGGCACTGCACCAGCGGCAGGCGGACCTGTTGCTGATCTTTGGGTGCCTGGTCATCGCCGAACGCCAATAGAGGTGGCTGGTGAGCGGAGGCATTTTCATCCACCGAATCATCGACAGATCCATTAACGGCAACCGGCTCCCGCAGGTTACCCACAATACGGCGTAGTTCCCGGGACCACAGCTGCAAACGCAACTGCACAAAGGGCCTGCCAAACTCGTTTCGGGCATGAGCCATCAGGGAAAGCAACGCCAGCAACGCCTGTTCGGGTTGCCGGGCGAATCGGGCAGGAATCTGGGCAGCCAATTTTTGCACCAGTTCCTGGAACGTCGGCGTGGTGGCACTCAGCTTGAGTTGGCGCAGAAAGTTTGCCAACTGGCCGTGCTGCTTCAACTGCTTGCCCAGGGCAATCCGGCCGGTTTCATCCATCAAATCCGGTCCGGGTTCAGAACTGAAATACAGATCGTACACTTTTGCCAGATAGGCATTCAGGCCCTGGTGCAAAGCATTACGAAGATCGTCCGGCCCAATATCGGGGTTCAGGTTCAGGTAGGCGATGTTGTCCAGAAAGTCCGAATCCGCCTGGCGCTGCTCGGCAATCACCGAATCACGGCGGAACGGGCTGGAGAAAATATCCGACGCATAATCCAGCAGGCCCTGAACAGAATCATCGCCGCCCAGGGTGGCCGACGTGCCCACGCACACAAGGTGGTCTCCGGCCATGTCGAAACGGGCCCGCAACCGGCGAATCAGCAGTGACAAATCCGTGCCTTGGGCGCCATCAAACGTGTGCAGCTCGTCTACCACCAGGTACCGCAGGGTGTCCGGACCGTTTTGCGCCCACAGCTTCTGGTCTTTCGGCCGCATCAACAGGTAATCCAGCATTTTATAGTTGGTCAGCAGTACGTCCGGCGGGTTGTTGCGCAGCTCTTCCTTGCTGGTAATCACCTGCTCCGGCCCCATCACCTTGGTGCCCTGGCCGTCACCGCCAACAAACAAACCGACCCGCAAGCCTTTCAGCGCCGGCTGGTTATGAATTTCCTTGGCAAAACGCTTGGCCTGGTCTGTGGCCAACGCATTCATGGGGTAAATCACAATCGCCTTGATGCCGGCACCAGCACGCAGACAGTGATCCAGCACCGGGTACATGAAACACTCCGTTTTACCGGAGCCTGTGCCGGTAGCTACCAGCGTATTGGCCGCCTTGCGGTCAGAAGCCAGGCGTTTCCATGCCTGTTCCTGATGGGCATAGGGAGGGAATTCGGTATTAAAGCCGGAAAAAAAGTCCTGCCCGGCATTACCCGTTAAAAACGGCAAACCCACCGACACATAAGGCCCTTTGATAAAAGCCTCGCCATCTTGCTGCTCCTCCACAAGGCGGCGAAACTCGCCTTTGAAGGGCGCCGTTTCGGTTTCGTAACCAGTAACAATGAATTCACGCAGGGCTGCCGAGACTTCCGTGGCTAACAGGCCGGGGATCATGAGGGCTCCGTTTCAGGGGTCAAACAAACTGGCTTTAAAGACTGTCGTTGGTACACAGTCATATAGTGTCAAGTCGATGCAATGCAACAGCCCAGGGCAACCTGCGCCCACTGGCTTTCATCCTCCGGTAGCCTTGCCTGGCTTGATCAACCGAAATCACTGCGTAGATTACCAGTTGCTCAACAACCCATAAGGTTCCATTGACGAATATCGCCTCACGCTCAGCCGCTCGCCTTAGCGCTTTATCGCCCGTCAGTAAAGGGCATTTCTCCTGAAAGGCCAAGGCAAGAGCAAAACAATCATTACGGCTGGGACCGTTGTATTTCCGTGTGTATTCAAAGGCGGCCAGCATTCCGGTTTCATCCAGCTCTCCCAGCCCCAAGCCAAGATCCAGCAGATAACCATGCTGGTCCTCCAGCTCCTCGTAGAAAAGAATATCCGGCACCCGAAACTCATAGGGCAGACTAACCCGGATTTCTCATAGCCACCCAGCAAGTCTCGCAGACTGGGCGGGTGGCC
>ERZ1673962.747-NODE-747-length-19677-cov-3.988024_pt1 | contig 19677 bp, 13 predicted proteins | sample MGYA00580188_ERZ1673962 | MGnify/ENA primary metagenome ERZ1673962 (study PRJEB41334, sample SAMN05608104) | rock metagenome | biome: terrestrial subsurface; feature: shale formation; material: shale | place: USA: Pennsylvania ... | reverse complement strand
GCAGGTTGGCTGCCGATCCGACCGAGAAGACCACGCGCACCGGGAAGCCGATGGCCCTGGCGTCCGTGGCTGTGGATGTCACCGGCCAGCGTACCGAGGATGGCGACGCCGAAACGCTGTGGGTGTCGCTGATGGCCTTCGGGCACCAGTGCGAGGCGCTGCTGAGAGCCGAGAAAGGGCAGATGGTCGCCGCCATCGGCAAGCTGACCCGCAGCCACTACATCGGCCGGGATGACGTTGAGCGCGAGTCCTGGACGCTGCTGGCCGAATCGGTCGTGACCGCCAAGAGCGCGCGCCCTGGCGCCCGTAGACGCCAAGATCCGCCGCCCGATCGGCGAGCGCCAGCGCGTGACTTTGATGATGTGATCGACTTCTGAGGCGTTGAGGGTCGGATTCTGAATCCGGCCCTTTCCCGTCACCCGTAACGGAAAATCACCATGCACCCGACACCCAAACGCCTTGGACGCCCGTCGAGCGGGAGCGCGCTATCCGGCGCCGAACGCCAACGTCGATACCGCGAACGGCAGAAATCACGTCACAGTGACGCGAATACACCCGCATCGATTCTCGTCACCCGTAACGAAAAAACCGGCAACCCCGAACACCGGCAACTGTTCGCCATCCCGACCCCCAAGCCCAGCGACTCGACCGCCCTGGCCGTGCCCCAACTGCCCGAGCCGCGCACCGTCACCGGAGATCGCGAAGTGGATGCCGTGCTCTGGCTGCGCGATCTCTGCAAGCACGCACGCGAGGTCAGCGTCCTGGACCGCGCGCTCGAAGCCGCGAGCCGGATCACGGCGCCGATGGAGGATCTGGAGCGGCGCTACACCGATTGGCTCAGTCGCCAGCCTGGAGCGCATCCGCTGGCCGTGGCGCTGTCGCGAATCGGCGAGATCGAGGGCCATGTCACCCATGCCCGGCAGCGCATTCGGCTGCACGCCGAGGGATTGGCCATCTTCGGCAGCTATGAGACGGCCATGAGCGACACCGCGCCCGAGCGGATGCTTGCCGATACCGCCGCACTGCCCGAGGACTTCGACGGCTGGTCGCGCCTTGGAATGGATGCCCTGGCCGAGGTCTTCGCCCGATCAGTCAACCCGGCCACGCTCGCCGAGTGCGCGTCCGAGCTGCGCTATTGGGACTGGCTCTACCAGATCCGCGCCCGGATGACCGAGACCGAGCACCCCGGCGCCTATGCGGGTGACGAGGAACCCGTGGTGTCGGCCCGGCGCGAATACATCGAGGGGTTGCTGACCGTGCTGGCGCCCATCGATCGACAGGAAGCCATCCACCTCGCCGATGCGCTCAAGGCCGGACTGGTGGACATCGGCAGCGTGGATGACGGCACCCGGCGTGCCGAGATCCTGGAGCATCTGTTGCGCACCGCGCCTTGACGCTGGTGCCGAAGCCGTCTAGGTTGAAGTCATCCAGATCCCCCGAATCGTTGTCGGGCGAATGTTTGGATGCAGAAGCGGCGACCGAGCAATCGAGCGCCGCTTCTGTTTTTCGTGCCTCCTCAAATTGAGGATGTACGAAAACGGGCCTGCCGAAGCAGACCCGCTTGCCCTGATGGGTGGAAGCCGGGGGTTTACGCATGACCGAAGCGCCATGCCCGGACCTGACCGCCTACTCCCCGCCGAGCCGTCAGCGGGGCATCAAGACCATAGCATTCTTGATGCTGGCGGCTCGAATATCAACATCGTCCGCATAGGGTGGCATTTGACCACCCCATCCGGCCCAGGGTGCCGTTTCAAACGCGACCCGAGTCGATTTCGGATCGCTTCGGACGCCCTTTTTTATGGATTGAAGAAACTCCCGCCCGCCCGATCCAAATCCGGAAAACCGCGCATTTTCCCGCTCGTAACCCGCCGGAAAATAGGCGTGTCGAATTTTTCGACATGCGGAAATTACAGCGAGGAACCGATGGACAAGCCAACAACCAACCCGCGAAAGCGCGGACGCCCGAAAGGCTCCGTGCGCTCCCATGCGGGCGAGATCCGCAAGGCCATCCAAGAGCACGTCCCCGAGATCGTCGCCAAGCTGGCAGAGGCCGCAAAGGCTGGCGACGTTGCCGCCGCTTCAAGCCTGCTCGATCGCGCGGTCCCCAAGCTGCGCCCCGCCGCCGCCGCCGTCTGCATCGACCTGTCTGGTTCGCCGACAGATGTTGGTAAGCGGCTCCTGGAGGCCGTTGGCCGGGGTGAAGTGTCGGTAGACATCGCCAGCGAACTGGCCGCGCTCGCCGCCCGCACGACATCACCGACCGACACGATTCCGCCGCTCGACATCGACCGCCTGAATGCGATCTATGAGCAGAAAATGGCCGAAATGCGCGAGCGCGATCGGGAGTTTCGCATCCGTCGCGCGGAAGAACTGCGCGCGATGGGCACCCCTGAATCCCAATTGACAGACTTTCTCCGAGGCATCCAGCAATGAGCGATGAATCCCCGATCGATCCGACCAACCGGCAGCTATTCGACCAAATTCACACCCTGGCGCGATCTTCGATGGAATGCCAGCTCACCGCGCACCGAATGATCCTCAATGACACCGACGGAATCGCCGCCGGTATTCACGTGATCATCGGTCGCCTCCAGCGCATCGAGCAGCGCCTCTCAGCCATCGAATCCCACATCGCCACCACCGGAGCCAACCCATGATGAACTTGAAGCAGAGAATGGCATTCCACGACAGCCTTCGCCACGGCGGCGCGATCGCGACGAACCATCAGCGGTTTCGTAGCGCACTGAGCAACCTTCAGTGGCGACTGGAGGATAACGCTGAGGCCGTCGCCGCCCTGGCCCAAATCCTGGCGCCCGAGGCCGAAGACTTGCCGTCCACTTATGACGCTGCGACGGATCGCCTGAACCGGCTGGAGCGCGACATCGTGAACGCGATCACCGAGACAGACCAAGAGTGTCGGGCTTCGATGATGAGCCTCAAGGATCGACGCGACACAGCGGCCGAGCGACGGATTGAGATCATCGCCGAGAGAGAGCGCCTGAAAAAGCGCGGTGCACCGGACGAGACGATCAAGAAGCGCGAGCAAATGATGCTCGCGGGCGTGCCTGCTGCCGAGGTTGATCGGCTCGTACCGCTGGCGAGTTCCGAGGAACTGCGCGCGGAGCTGGACGCGCTTGATGAAGAGGACAAGCGGCTCGGGCTGTTCCTTGAAAAGATGGACCCTGGCCACCTTCCCGATGGGTTCGATGAACAGGTCAAGGCGCGACTGGAGTTTCGGGCATCGCTGAAAACGCTCAAGACCCGTTGGACAACGCAGTAACCCCAGCAACCGGCGGCGGGTCGAGGCCCGCCGCACCACTGACACACCTGGAGCACCCTATGCCGCGAACCCATTACACCCTCATCGAACGTACCGCGCTGGGCGACCAGCTCCACAAGGGACCGTTGGCCGTGCATCATCGCAAGATGATGAAGCTGTTGCGCGAGGCCGAGCGCGAGTGGTATACCGGAGAAGTCGTCACCCGCCGCGATACGCCTTGATCGATCTGGTCGGCGACGGCCAGAGTCACCACACCGAGAGACCCGCCCGCGTGGCGGGTTTTTCGTTATGAGACGGCATAGGATTTCATGGCACAAGGCAGGGTACCAAGGCGAATGAGAGGGTACTTTTACGGGTACTTCTCGTTTTGATTTTAAATAAAGCCATTTCACTCAAAGCCTTACATGATCTTTTCGAAGTCTGCCGTGGCACCAAATCCCCCCCTGCCAGCCTGAAAGCACTCTTTCTCATCGGCGCCGTACGGGTAGTGGGCAACGCCATCGTCACCCCGACTCGGAAGCTCACGACAGATCGGCCCCGCGATCCGCGTATTTCGCTCTTCGCCCAACGGCTAGCGGCCCTCACGAACGGCTCGACTCCGGCCCCGTGAATACGACTCGGCGCGCAGAATCCATCTGTATGGTGCCAGATGCCGCATCATTCTGTCGCATTTGAACTCAGAGCGCGCACAACATACCAGCCTCGTTCTCGGCACTGAATTCGTCTCCGAAAACCTGGAAGCCTGACTATAATCTGACTGGCTTCTCGGTTCGTGAACAAGCTTGGGGACACATCATGCCTTGGAAGACAGAACACAGAGAAAGATCCTTCGCTCACACGTTCGCTTTCGGTAGCCTCCTGGCGGCAAGCTGCGTCTTATGGATGCCGGCGGCGCAGGCTGATCTGTCCGAACTGGAAGGCGACTACGGACATCAGTCCCAGACCATCGGGACACCCTCGACACCACCCGCACAGCCGATCGACGACGGCCTCTCCTGTCCGGGTGATTCACCCTGTATCGAGACCGCGACCCAACTGACGCTGCGGGTGCTGCCGCGCCCCTTCTCGAACATCTACCAGGAACCGGTCGCCGATGGGGGCGCGATCGTCCAGGCCAATCCGCCGGCCTTCCGTCCGCTCTACGCCTTCGAGCGCCGTGACATCGATCTGCGCGAGGGCGCCGAACCGCGCGGCTGGTATCGCGTCGGGCGGACACGCACCCAGGCCGACGGCTGGATGCAGGCCAAGGATGTCTTCGAGTGGCGTCAGGCGCTGCTGGTCTCCTTCACCCATCCGGGCGACCCGATCGAGGGGCGTCACCCGGTGCTCATGTTCAAGGATCGCGAGACGCTGCAAGCCATCGTCGACGACATGGACATGGCCGCCGGCGCTCAGGCGCTCTACGACGAGATCGATCGCGGCGGAACGCCCGAGGCCGTCATCAGCCTGGAGCCGAAGCGCTTCGTCGACATCACGACCCACTTCTACATGCTGCCGATCCTGCAATGGTCGCAGACCCAGATCGATGGCGACGATGTCCGCCTGCTGCAACTGGCTTCGGCCGTTCCGGGCGCGCGCGGCGCCGATACGCTGCAAACGCCTGAGTATCGCGAGCAGGCCCAGACCGGACGCGACACCGCCGATCAGGGCATCGAGGACATCGCCGTCGACATCGTCTTCGTCATCGACACCACGCGCAGCATGCAGCCCTTCATCGACATGACCCGCGACGCCGTGGCGAAGATGGCGCGCAACTTCAGCGAACGCACCCAGGATCGCTTCCGCTTCGGTCTCGTGACCTATCGTGATTCGCTCGAAGCCGTACCCGCGCTCGACTATCTCACCCGCAATCACACGCCGACCCTGGTCACGGCCGAGCGCCTGGCCGAACTCCTGGACACCGACGCCAAGGCGACACGGGTCGGCAGTATGGGGTACGACGAGGACGTCTTCGCCGGTGTGGATGCGGCCTTGCGTCAATCCCCCTGGCGCGAGAAGTCGATCAAGTTCGTCATCCTGATCGGTGACGCCAGCTCGCACCTCAAGGGCGATGCGCACAACTCCACGCGCAAGGACGAGACCGATCTGCGGCGCGAATACGACGATGCCAACGTCCATTTGCTGGCGATCCATCTCCAGAATCCTAAGGCGGCCGAGGATTTTCCGCGCGCCCTGCAGCAGTTCGGCACCCTGGCGCGCATCCGTGGCAACCCGTCGCAACAGGCGCTGGAACAGGTCGATACGTCTCAGGATGACGCCTATCGCCAGCTGGTCGACCGCGTGACCACCAGCATCAATACCGAACTCGAACGCACACTGGCGGCCAAGGCGCCGGCCGCGCCGATGTCTCCTGGGGCCGCGACACCCCCGACCGTGCCGGGCACGCCTCCAGCCGAGACGCCCGAAGTCTTGAGCTCGGTCTCGGGCATCTGGCAAGCGGCCCTGATCGAGTACATCGGCCAGTCGGCCAACCCGCCCAAGGACATCGTCGCCTGGTCGCTCGATCGTGATCTGATCAACCCGGCCGACCGCGCGCTGGAGGTCCGGGTGCTGGTCACACGCGAGCAGTTGAGTTCGCTCGCCCAAGCGCTCGACAGCGTGATGCAGGCGCTGATGCGCGCCGAGGTCACACAGGCGCAGTTCCTCGAATCGCTGCAAAGCGTATCGGGTCAGGCGATGAAGCGTCCGGACGATCTGGCGCAGGCCCAGCGTCTGGCCGATACCGGACTGCTGCCGGCCTTCATCCAGTCCCTGCCCTATCGCAGTGACGTGCTGGCCCTGACCGACGAGATGTTCGCGAGCCTGACCGCCGAGCAGCGCGCTCAGTTGGAATGGAGCATCCTGGCCAAGCTCGAACAGTACCGCGCCATCAACGATCAGGTCGACGCCTGGTTCAGGCTCAACGATACGGATGCCGACAGCGACATGGTCTATCCGCTGCACATCGACTATCTGCCCTGAGCGGTCGATGAAGATGGGCGACGGACAGGCCGCGATGGTCCGGATGGAGTCGATCGTCAAGCGGCGCGGTCAGGCCGACGGCGGGTTCGAACTGCGGGTGCCCGAGCTACGGGTCGACACCGGCGAGGTGGTGGCCCTGATCGGCGAGAGCGGCTGCGGCAAGAGCACGCTGCTGGATCTGATCGCGCTTATCCTCGCGCCCACCTCGGCGAGGCGGTTCACACTGCACCTCGCCGGGAAGAGCGCCGGGCAGGATCTGGCGGCGCTCTGGGCGCGGGGCGACGAAGGCGCGCTGGCGGCGCTGCGGCGCGAGACGCTCGGCTATATCCCGCAAACGGGCGGACTGCTCTCGTTTCTGAGCGTGCGCGAGAACATCCGGCTGCCCTGTCGCATCAAAGGCGTCAGTCTCGCGGATCGCGAACTGGAGACCCTGGCCAAGCGCCTCGGCGTGGCCGAGTGTCTGGATCGCAAGCCGCACGCGCTCTCGATCGGACAGCGCCAGCGGGTCGCGATCCTGCGTGCCATCGCCCATGGTCCGCGTCTGCTGCTGGCCGACGAACCCACGGCCGCGCTCGACAAGCCGCGCGCGCGCGCCGTCCTGGCCGACATGAATGCGCTGGCGCGTCAACAGCATCTGGCGGTAGTGGTCGTCACCCATGATCTGGATCTGCTGGCCGAGCATGTCGACCGGGTCTACACCTTCGATCTCGAACGCCTCTCGGAGTCCGAGACGCGCTCGACCTGCCGCGCCCTGGATGACGCGAAGCGAGTCATCGCATGAAGACACATCGCCCAGGGCATGCACGCTTGGTGCCGGCCCTGGCAGCGGCGCATCTGCGTCACGACTGGATTCTCACGCTCTGTCTGGTCATCGCGCTGACCGCCGTCATCGCACCGCTCCTGGTGCTGCTCGGACTCAAGCACGGCACCATCGAGACCCTGCGCGAGCGGCTGGTCGAAGACCCGGTCTATCGCGAACTGCGTCCGACCCAGACCCAGCCCTATTCCGAGGACTGGTTCGCGCAGGTCGCGGCCTGGCCGGGCGTGGCCTTTCTGACGCCGACCATCCTGCCGCTCTCTTCGGTGGTGCAGGTGGTGCGGGCCGATGAGACGACGAGCCTGTTCGATCTGATCCCGACGGCGGCCGGCGATCCCTTCCTGCTCGAAAACGGCGCGCCTGTGCCGGGCGAAGACGAGGTGGTTCTCACCGCCGAGGCGGCACGGCTCAGCGGGGTGGCGGTCGGCGACCGGCTCCGCGTTCGGGTCAGCCGCACCCGTGGCGGGCGCTCAGAGAACGTCCAGGTTGAATTGAAGGTGGTCGGCGTCCTGCCGATCGGCGCCGGCACATTGACACGGCTCTATGCGCCATTGGCGTTCGTGCTCGACGTCGAGTCCTACAAGGAAGGCTATGCCGCCGCGCGGCGCGGCTGGCCGGGCGATACGCCCGATCCCTATCCCAGTTTCGACGGCGTGGTGCTGCTGCTCGACGAACCGCTGTCGCCGATCGTGCGCACCGGGGCCATCATCCAGACCGGGTTCGCGCGTATCGGGGAAATCACGCGCGATCAGGCCGAGACGCTGCTGGGCCTGCCGATTCCGCAACGGCTCCACGCCTACGACCTGAGCACGCCCAACACGCCGGTCACCCAATCCAACATCCGCGCCATCCAGACCAAGCTGCGCGGTCGCGAGCCGCTGCTGCTGCCCTATGTCCGCGACCTCGAACTCATCGGCGCCGATGGTCGGCCGTGGCGTCCGGCCGGGCTTTCGGTGGACGCCGAACAGGCCGCGCGGCTCGATCTGCCGCCCGTGCCCTGGGGCGGCTTCCAGGCACGCCGTGAGCGGGCCGAGGAACTGACGTCCGTGCTCTGGCCAGTGGATGCGGAATCCAACGCGGACGCCGACACCCGTCAGGAGGCGGATGACAGCCTCGCGGTCACGAGTGCGGGACGTGCGGAGCTGTCATTCATGCTCCACCCCCAGGGTCCGAGTCCCCTGTCCGAGCCGCTGGTGCCGATCGAACTGCTCGGCATCCTGCGCACGGCCCAGGATCGGGCCGTGACCTATGTCGCCTCGAGCGGACGCTTCGAGATGCAGCGCGCCGGCTATCGTGGATTCCGGCTCTATGCCGCCAGTCTCGAAGACGTGCCGCGACTCTATCGACGTCTGCGCGAACAGGGTCTGGAGGTCGACGCCGCGATCGAGGCCATCGAACGCATCCAGGTGCTCGACGGCGGAGCGACGCGCCTGTTCTGGCTGATCGCCCTGCTCGGGCTGTGCGGCGGAACGGCCGTGCTGGTCGCCAGTCTCTATGCCGCCGTCGATCGCCTGCGCGCCGAACTCGGCATCATCCGGCTGCTCGGGCTGTCGCGCGCGCATGTAGCCTTCTTCCCCATCGTCGAAGGGCTCATGATCGCGGCCCTGAGTCTGGCGGTCAGCTTCGGAGCCTATGCGGCGCTCGCCGCCGTCATCAATCGCAGCTTCGCCAACGAGCTGGCGCCGGACGAGCGCTTCTGCGCCCTGCCAGCCTCACTGATTGCGCCCATCGTGCTGACCACACTGCTGCTGGCCTGTCTGGCCGCGCTGGTCGCGGCCTGGCGCTCCACCAACATCGATCCGTCGGAGGTCGTCCGTGCCGATTGAACGCCGTTCGATCCAGGGTTTGCGTCTGATATTCAGAGGACTCGGCCTGTGCCTGTGCCTGTGCCTGTGCCTGATCGCCGTCCCTGTGCTCGCCGAACCGCCGCCGCGCACACCCGACAACCCCAAGCCGGCCGAGGGCGATGTCGTCATCGACCTGCCCAACGCATCCCAACTCGTCTTCCGGCGTCTGGCGGTGCCCGGTCCCGGCTTCTGGGGCGATCAGCAGCGCGTCATCCAGATCGGCGATGCCACAGGCGGGATCTTCGAGGGACTGCAACGCACTCAGATCAGCGGTTCTTTCCCAAACGCCGACGGCACCGGCTGGGAGATCCTGCTGGCCAAATACGAGCTGACGCGCGGTCAATACATCGCCGTCATGGGTCTGGAGCGTCTGCTCGCGGTCAGCGCCGATCCCGAGGATCAGAAGATCCCGACCCTGGAGGGACGCGCCAAGCGCGATGCGCTGATGCGTCCCCTGGCCTCGGTCAGCCATCAGGACATCCAGGACTTCATCCGCACGCTCAATCAGTGGCTGTTCGACCCCGCGCATCCGGAGCACGCCGCCAAGCTGCCGAAATATGACGGTGTCCCCGGCTTCATCCGTCTGCCGACCGAAGAAGAACTGGAATACGCCACGCGCGGCGGCCAGCCGGCACTCGAAGCCGGCACCTTCGACGATCGTCTGCCCTTCGATGCCGCGCGTATCGACGAGTACGCCTGGCATCTGGGCAATGCCAAGCATCGGCTACGCCCCATTGGTCTGCGCCAGCCCAATGGGCTGGGTCTGTACGATCTGATCGGCAACGCGCAGGAAATGACTACGGGTGTCTTTCGCCCCGAGATCTGGCAGGGCAAGCCGGGCGGTGTGGCGGTGCGCGGCGGGAGCGTGTCGACACCGCCCGCCGATCTGCGCAGTTCACTGCGCGCCGAACTCGACGTCTATGCCTGGAAACCCGACGCGGGTCAGATCGAGGAACGGCGCTCCTACAACACGGGCGCACGTCTGGCGATCGGCTCGAACGTGGTTCTGAGTACCGCGCAGCGCAAGGCGTTGGAGGAGGACTATCTCGCCTACCGCAACGAGACGCGCCGTGCCATGCCGGTCGGCCGCACGCTCGACAATCTGGTCGCCCAGGCCAGTGTGCAGCTCGGCACCGTCGATCCCATCATCGAACGTCTGATGGCCGAAAACCCCGCACTGCGCGAGCCGCTGCAAACGGTCCAGGTCTACATGGACCGGGCGCGCGACCGACTCGAACTGGCCCAGCGCGAGAGCGCCCGCAGTCTCGCCCAGGACGCGGCGCGCAACGGCGTCAATCTCAGCGTCTATCTCTCGCGCCTGGAACGTCTGGCCGCCACCCTGGAATCGGCCCGGAAACTCGCCGAACTCTCGACCCGCTATCAGGACCAGGTCGAGGCCGTCGAACGTTCGATCAGGGAGATCGAGACCGCCGCGCGCGAACAGTTGCAGGGCTATCGCGACAAGATCGCCAAGCTCGGCGAGTACGAGCCGGACTATATCGCCCACGCCTTCGCGGCACTGGGCGAACGCGAGCTTCCGGTGCGCGAACGCGCAGTGATGGAACTGCTCGCCGTCCATGTCGAGGAGTTCGCCGAACAGCGCCGGGCCGACCCCGAACGCTGGCTGGAGGAGTTCCGTGCACGTTTCAAGGACTTTCAGGACCAGAGCCACTGAATCCCGCCCCAAACACCCGAGGACATCGACCATGACCCAATCGACGCCCAGCTCGACCCGCATCCTGCCCTGGCTGCTGAGCGCAGCACTCGTCACGGGGTGCGCCAATATCCAGGACGATCAACAACGCACCCAGGCCGAGGGAGCGGCGGCCGGTGCCGTGCTCGGCGCGCTCGTCGGCTATGCCATCGACAGGGAACGCGGCGCGGCCATCGGCGCCCTGATCGGCGGCGGCGCCGGCTTCGTCGTCGGCAACGAGATCGCCAAGCGCAAGAAGGCCTATGCCAATACCGAGGACTTCCTGAATGCGCAGATCGCCCGCGTGGCCGAGTTCAACCGCACCACACTCGCCTACAACGACAAACTGCGCCGCGAGATCGCCAGTCTCGATCGTGAAACCAAACGCTTGCAGGCCCAGTACAAATCCGGCGCGGTGAAGAAACAGACGCTGGTCAGCAAACGCAATGCCCTGAATGAGAAGATCGCCGGCAGCAAGAAACTCGAACAGACCCTGGTCCAGGAACAGCAGGTTCAGTCGCAGATCCTGGCCGAGGAGCGTAAGACGCGCCCGGCGAACGATCCCTATATCCGTAAGCTCGAGCGCGAGGTCAAGACGCTGCAAGGCAACATCGATACGCTGCGCAGCAACAATACGCAGCTTGCTCAAATCGATCCGAGGTTGTCGGTATGAAGCCGTCCATTGGCTGGTCGATGGCACTCATCGCCCTCTGGCTCAGCGGCTGCGCCTCGGTGTCCACCGATCCGCGCGAAGGCGGACTGGCGGGCGGCATCAAGGGTCTGAGCACGGGCGCCTATGACGCGCGCATCCAGGAACGCGAGGATCGTCTGGCGGTTCTGCGTCAGGTTCAGGGCGAGCTGGAGACCGAGCGCGAGGATCTCGAGTACACCAAGGCCCAGCGTCAACGCAAGGTTGCCGCCGAGCGTGCGCGCGTGCGTCGGATGAACCGCGACATCGCCGCTCTGAACCGGCGGGTCGACAGCCTCTCGGCTTCCGCGAACCGCAACGATCAGCGGGTCCGGACACTGCGCACGCGGGTTCCGCAGATCCAGAGCCAGTCGGCACGGCTGCAATCGGATCTGGATGCACTGGAGGGCAGCGGTCTCGGAGACTCGGAGGCCGATCTGCGGCGCGCCCAACTCGAACAGCAGCGGGCGTCATTGCAGGCTGAGTACGACCTGCTCAACCAGATGTCGCTGGATCTGGCCCGGTGACAAGGCACCGGACGCGCGCAGTCCGCACACTGGCGTTTCTGGCCGCTTGCGCGTTCGCGCTCACGGCCGGAGGCGCCGGGGTTCCGCTCGACGAGATCCGCCAGGTGTTGCGCGAGCAGGCGCTGACGGCACCGGCAGAGTCGCGCTTGCACGACCTGGACGCGGCGAATCTCGCCATCGGGTTGCAGGCCATCGACCCGGCGGCGCGCTATTTTCCGCGTGCGCTTTATCGCTCGCCGAATCAGGGCCGCGACGCCATGAGCGGCATCGGCGCCGAACTCCTGCCGAGCGGTGACGATCTCTGGCTGCTGCCGTTTCAGGGGGGCGCGGCGGCGACGGCCGGTCTGACCGATCGCGCGCGACTGCGGACGGTCGATGGTCGGTCCATCGCGGACTTGAGCTTGGATGAGATCGCCCAGCGGCTGCGGGGGGCGGAGGGCTCGCGGATCGTGGTCGGCGTCGAGGACGCGACCGGCGGCGCACGGCGGCTGACGATCGAACGCCGGTCGTTCCGCCCGCTGGATGTCGAACTGGTGCAGCCGGGCGCGCATCGCATCCTGCGCGTGCGTGAGTTCGTCGCCGGACTCACCCGCCCCGCCCTGCTGGCCACGGTGGATTTCATCGAGAACACCGCCACTCACCAACCCGAGCACGCACCGCTCATCCTCGATCTGCGCGACGCGACCGGCGGCGATCTGTTCGAGGCTCTGGATATCGCCGCGCTCTTTCTGCCCGAGGGCGCGCATCTGGCGACCCTGGTAGCACGCGGCGGGGTGACGAAGACGCTCCGCGCTCCTGCAGGTACGGATCTGGAACAGCCGTTGATCCTGCTGATCGGGCCGGGCACGGCCAGCGCCGCCGAGATCCTGGCCGGCATCCTGCGCGACCACGGGCGCGCCCGGCTCGTCGGCCAAACGACCTACGGCAAGTGCGACTCGCAAACCGACGTGCGTCTGTCCGACGGTTCGGTGCTGCGCTTCACCAACCGGGCGGTGCGCCTGCCGAGTGGCGAACACTGCTCCGGCGTCGGGGTCGCGCCCGATCTCTCAGTCGATACGGCCACGCTGAATGATCTGTCACGACTGGTCCCGAGGGCCATTGGAGCTGCTCATGTACGCTAGCCGGCACCCATCCCTGTTTTGGCGCTTGGTACTGTCAGCGTTCGCTCTGCTGGTGATACTGGCCGTGCCGGCCCCAGCCTGGTCGGACGATCCGGAAGCCGAGTTCCATGCGCTCGACTACAGGATGCGCGAATGGGAAAGAATTCGCCAAAGCACCCAACGCATCGTCATTCCGCAACACTTCGAGCGGGATCTGGCGCGCTGGGAGCAGTTGTCCGGTCAGCTCGGTTTGAAAAAAGCCAAACAGGCCGGCGATATCGCCGAAGCCGAGGCGGCCAAGAATGCCCTGTTCGAAGTCATCAAAAGCGAAAAGACCGTCGAACTCGCCCTCAAGGGTGTCGACCTGGCCATCGAATCCGCTCAGCGTGAGCACGATTTCTATGCCGAGTGGGAGCGCCGGGCCTCCATCGATACGGGTGTTGCGATCACTGGAAACGATGCGGCAAGCGAGCGTGAAAAGCGGCGATTGAAATTCCAGCAGCTCAAGGACGAAGCCGTTGCGCGACAGCGTGAACTCCGTCAGCACATGGCGCGACTGGAGCAGCAGAAAAGCCGCCTGACACACTTCAAGTCGAGCGCCAAAGCGCTACTGACGGCCAAGGACATCAGCAGCGATGTCGAGCAGGGCAATTTCTTCGAGGCGGCTGAAAAAGCGATCGATCAGGGCAGCGCGCTGGCCGAGACTTATTATTCCAAGGAAACCTTCGATGCCGTCTCCGAACGGCTGGAAGCCGGCAAGGGCTTTCTCGGCACTGCACAAAAGCTCAAGGATGGAAACTATCTCGACGGATCGATCTCGGCACTGGATACGGTCGACAAGCTCCTGACCGACCACTCGTCAAAGCTCAAAAAGGAAACCGAGACACTACGACTGTTCATGGAGTCGGATTTCACGGATCAAGCCCTGAAAAAGCAAGCCTTACAGGTCATCTCCATCGCGAACGACCGCAAGAACCAGATGGAAGCCGCCATGGCTTTCAAGAACAAGGTGAAGTTTTCCTCCAAGGCGCTGCGTGAATTCAGGGAGGTCGTCAACGCCGTTCGTCTGATCGATGCCGAGATCCAGCATTACCAATCCCTGGCCGCTGTTCCAGGGCGCTCGGAGACGACGACCAAACTCATCTATGGCATGGAAGTCCTGGGCGGCGCCTTCGATCGACTGGCCGACAAACTGCCGCCCGGTTTGAAGGAAACGGTTGGAGAATTCCTGCATTTTTATGCCGATGCGCTGCGTCTTGGCAACAGCATCGATCAACTGGTCAGAGATTATTTCAAGAACAAGGGCTACTGCGACAACGATCAGGGCGATCATGCTTGGTCGGTTGCAACCAAGCATATTTTGAAAACCTGGCCGAGGGGCGAGCTGTGCCTCAATTTCGCGCCTGAGTTCGCCCAATCCGGACTGGCCGTCTATGAAAACACGGGAGAAGGAGCCGTAGATCCAATCTATTTCTTCATCCCGAACTGGGGTGACATTCCGGTCGATCTGACGCGCGGCCAATATGCCCAACTCGTTAAGGTCGCATCAGACTATACGGCTTATGCCCATTATGTCGAATCGAGTTATCGGCTGACAGCGAGCGATCTTGGGCAGATCATTGCCGCTATCAAGTCCGGGAGCAAGCGCTTTACGCTCAATGACGGCTATCTCAGCGACACCACGATCGACATCGATGATCTGGCGCGCGATGTCGATGCGCTGATGCATCTCCGATCCGCGCTGGGCGAAGAATTGAACGCCGGCAATCATCGCGCCATGATCGATGCCTGGCTGAAGTATTCACAAGACATCGAATTCTACGATCGACTCTACAGATCCACCTGTGAATTCGATCTGATTCCAGACAACAGCGTCCGGCACCGGCTGTTCGTCATCTGGCTCAAAGACAACGCCCAATACCGGCGTTTCATCGAACATCAGCGTTATGCGAATCCCGCGTCCAAATGCCGAGCATCCGTTGCCGGCGATCCGGATGTTCCGGAGCAAAAGCCGGGGGAAAAGGATGAGGGCGATGCGATCATCACGCCCCCTGAACCTGCGGCCAGTTGTTCCTACACCTACTCGGACTGGGGCGACTGCAACCGCGCCACCAAGACCCAGACGCGAACGGTCACAGTCCGCGAGCCGGCCGGCTGCGAGGAACGTCAGAAACCAACCCTCGAACAATCCTGCACTCCCCCGCCGACCGAGGCGGAGCTGCGCCACCGCTATTTCAACTGCCTCTGTCGCTGCTCCAGCGGCTGGGCGGGACACATCGGCGTCTGGTATGACCCCGAGGGCAAGTCCGTTCCCGAATGCGAGAGTTCCGGACCCTGCTTCGGCGGCGCCGGCGCTTTCGGCTGCACCCGCCGGCATTTTTTCGCCGGGCCGAGCGACTGCGCCAAGGGCTGTTGGGAAGGCTCCTGGGGCAAGGGCACCTATGACCCGGCCAAGGCCGATGCGCTGCGCAAAGGCGAGAACCGCCAATACAAGAAACCCCTGACCGTCCGGATCGAGGCGTCCAGGAATCCGGCCGATTTCGGTGACATCGTCGATCTGACCGCCAAGACCTCGGAAGGCTCGGGCGGCTACAGTTGGAGCTGGAGCGGCTGCGCCGAAGACGCCAAAAACGACCGCGCCAAGGTGCTCTTCACCCAGTCATGCCGACCCTGCACCGCTGGCGTCACGGTCACGGATCAGGACGGCGATACGGCCTCCGACTCGCTGCTGGTGCAATGCACCGCGCTCAGCGTCAAGCTGACCAAGGAGCGTCCGGCCGAAAACACCATCCCGGTCGGCGACAAGGCGACGCTGCTCGCCGAGGTGTTCTCGGGCGATCAGCCGGCCGGCGGTCGCTTCACCTATTACTGGGAGCCGAACCCCGACGTCCAGTATGGCGGTGATCCGAAGAATCCGAGCTACGAGACCAGCGGCGGCGCGCAATCGCGCAACACGGCGCTGTTCCGTCAGACCGGCGCCACCCCGGTCTGGGTCACGGTGCTCAAGCAGGTCGGCGAGACCAAGGTCACAGTGGGCGAGTCCGAACAGATCCTGATCGACGTGATCAGCCCGCAACTCAGTCTCAAGGCCGACAAGACCAGTCCGCTGATCGGCGAAACGGTGGTACTCACCGTCGAGGAAACGCCGAAGATGAGCGACGATCTGGTCAGCTTCTGGTGGGAATACAGCGGTGAGGCCAGCAATCCCGGCGTCCACCCCAATACGCCCAACAGCCGCGTCTGGTCGTACAAGCCCAAGAACGACAAGCCCGTCACCATCACCGTACATGCCAAATCGAAGGACAGCGGCGAGGAACTCGACAGCGCCTCTCTCACCCTCACCGCGCGACGCATCCAGGTCAGCGTCAGCGGACCCAGGATCGCCGGTCCAACCCCCATGGTCTGGAAGCCGGGAGTCGGCCTGGTCGCCGCCGAATGTCAGGTCGCCGAGCACCAGCGGGTCGAACCCGTCCGTCGACGATCCGCGCTACCAGTGGCGGATCGAACCGTCCGGCTGCTCGATCCATTCACCGAGTTCGCGCGAAACCGGCGTCACTTGCTCAAGCACCGGCCGCTACAGTCTCAGCGTGACGGTGAAGAACGCCGACGGCGCCGAGCTGGGCATCGGCACCGGTCAGCTCAGTGTCAGCGTCTCGCAGGCCGCCGTGGACTCCGGTCAGAAGACGGCCAAGGCGATCAAGGAAACACTCGCGCAGGCCCGCGAACAGGCCGGGCGCGGACGCCTGGACGAGGCACTGTCGCTGGCCAAGCAGGCGCTCGAACGCGATCCGGCCTATGCACCGACCAAGCAGTATGTCGCCAGTGTCGAGAAAGCCAAATCCAGTCTCGATCGCGACCTCACCGCCATCGAACAACTCATCGGTCAGGGCAAGCTGGACGCGGCACGCTCACGGCTCGACACGCGCGCGAAGGCGTTCCCCGAGTATCCGCCGCTCGTCGCACTCCGGGAGCGGCTGAAACAAGCGTCCAAGTCCACCGGCGAGCAGGGCGTCAAGACAGCCACGGCGACCGGCGTCTGGAAAGTCGTCGCCAATGGCTGGCCGGGGCGGCTCGAACTGGGAGCGAACTGCACGCGACTGCGCATCGAACGCGGCTGGGAAGCCCTGGAGTCCGTTTCGGTGGCAGACGGCGTCCTGAACTTCACCCGCCCACTCGGCGCCGTGACCCAGATCTATCGCGGCACGCTGAGTGCCGATGGTGTGCAGGGAACCTTCACCCAGGGCGGCGCACCCAGAACATACGATTGGTCGGGAAAGCGTCTGGCCAGCGAAACGCCCTGCAGCGACGACACGACGCCCAAGCCTGCTCCCGAGCCAACACCAGGCCCGGCTAAATCCTCGTCTCCCGCGACCACCATCCCGGTCGAGCCAGTCGTCTCCTTCGAGAACGGCAACATCTACGGCGTCGGGAACGGTCCGACCGCGCCCACGACCTTCGAGCTGAAGGAACCGCGCGTCCTGGCCCTGATCCAGAACTACCACTGGAACTCGGCCCGTGGCGCGACACCCGGCACCCTCGCCCTGCGCGACGCCCAGGGTCGCCAATACGGCCCCTGGCAGGCCGAGGGCAGTCCGGGGCAGGGCGGCGTGCCCAATGCCTACTGGACGGCGCGTCCCATGATTCGGTTGCCGGCCGGCGTCTACACGGTCATCGACTCCGATCCGGCGTCCTGGGCGCAGAACGCACAATCGGACGGACGCGGCTTCACGCGCATCGAGACCCAGCCGCCAGATGCGACGACGAACGCCATGCCATCAGGGTTCATCGGTGAATGGGACACCAACTGGGGACCAATGCGGCTGGAGCCTGATCCGGACTCACCGAATGCCATCCGAGGAACCTACACGCATGACACTGGGCGTATCTCCGGTCGACTCTCCGAGGATGGACGCCGCCTCACAGGCACATGGTCCGAGGCGCCCTCCTATGCGCCGCCCCGAGACGCCGGACGGCTGACTTTGCAGCTTGCCGATGATCAGGGCTCCTTCACCGGAATCTGGGGCTATGGTGACCAGGACATGACCGGCGAGTGGTCTGGAACACGCCGGCACGAACCATGACGACATCCATACACCAACCATAGAGGACAAGACGATGCGCGCTCGAAAACACAACGACTGGCGCTGGCTGTCCGCCGGACTGCTGCTGCTCCTGGCTCAGGGCGGCGTCTCGGCCCGCGAGACCTTCGAGGTCATGGAGGTCGAAGGCCGGGTCGAACAGGCGATGGGTCCGGCCGAATTGCAGCAGCTCGACGCCGAGGACCGGGTCACGGTCCGCGCCCTGATCGGATTCGGCCGTCTGCCCGAACCGCTCAGGAAACTGGTGCTCGAACTGCGTGGACAGGGTGTCGATGCCCTGGGCGCGGGTGCCAACGAGATCCGCGACTTCATCGTCCAGGCCGAAGCCGGGACGCTGAAAGCGGACTCGCAACAGTTGCAGGCGCTGCTGGCCCTGCTCGAACACCGCGACTATCTGGACTGGACACCGCTGGCCCCAGGCGCCACGGTCGAACTCGACGCGCACGACTGGATTCGCGGCGATGGACGCGCCGTGCTGCAAGCGGCGTCCGGTCAACGCCAGACGCTCGCGGCCGAGGAACGCCCGAGTCAGGCCGGTTCCATCGGCGCCGGCCCGGATCGGGAGCCGATCGCACCCGCGACCCCGATCGACGAAACAGTCGCTACCGTCCCGACCAAACGGATCTGGACGAGCGACGGTCCGGGGATGCGTGTCTTCGACCATCGCCGCCCGGATCGCGGACTGTCGCTGGAGACGCTGGAAGCGGCCAGCCTCGCCGCCCTGCCCGATGGCGGCTATGTCGCGGCCGGCAGCGTCCAGGGGCCGGGAGGACGCGAGGTCTGGGCCGCGCGCTTCGATGCCAATCAGGACCTGCTGTGGTCGCGCGCACTCGGCGGCGCCTTCGATCTGCACGTCACGGCCGCGACCGCGCTGGGCGACGAGGGTGTTCTGATCGGCGGCTCGCTCAACGAGAAGCAGGCCGGGTTCCTGATCGCCCTGGACGCTCAGGGCGAACCGCGCTGGACACAGGTGCTGGGCGGTTCGGCAGACACCGCTGTCGAGGTGCCGCTGGCACTGGCTACCGATGCCGCCGGCAACGCGCTCATGGCCGGCGAGATCCTTGCCGCCGATCGTCCACCCCAGGGCTTCGCGGCGCTCATCGCCGCCGATGGTCAGCCGGGATGGCGCCTCGACCTGCCTGCGACAGCCGGTGTGCGATCCGTCATCCTCACCGACACCGGCTGGTCGATCGCCGGCGAGGCAGCCGGCACGTCCGGCGCACCCTGGGTAGCGAGTCTCGACCCAAAGGGAACGCTGATCTGGGAACGGACCGATGCCGATCTCGCGGCGCGTGGCGCACCCGTCCTGGCCGGTCTGGACGATGGCGGAATCGCGCTGGCGGTTCGAAGCGCCGAGGGCCATGGCGATCAGCTCTGGCTGCGCCGGCTTTCTCCCGACGGCGAGCCGCTGGAGACGCGGCGGCTGAGTCTGGCGTTCGGCGAGCAGGACGGTCTCGACACCCTGACCCGCCTGACGCGCGACACCGAAGGCGCACTGTGGCTCGCCGGTATGACTCAGGGACAGGACGCCTGGCTCGCGCGCCTGTCGAACACGGGCGACGTGCTCTGGAGCGGACGCTATGGCCGCGCGGCCCTGGATCGCTTCACTGATCTGCATGTCCGGCCCGATGGGCTGATCGCCGTCGGTCACACCCAATCCGAGGA